>ERZ651768.934-NODE-934-length-21716-cov-2.880863_pt1 | contig 21716 bp, 21 predicted proteins | sample MGYA00514754_ERZ651768 | MGnify/ENA metagenome assembly ERZ651768
AATCTTCAGGTGAACCTGGAAAGATAAATATTTCAAAACAGATGATGAAAAAAATAAAGGGTAATTATCAGTTTGAACGGCGTGGAATGAAGGAATATAAAGGTATTGGGAAATTAGAGACTTATTTAGTATTAATTGATTAAATATATGTTTATGATTATTATGGATTTTATATACTAGATATTTAGTTATCCTTATCCAATAATAATTCCATTTTATTTAGTAATGCTTGAAATTTGACTGGTTTTGTAGCGAATTCATCACATCCAGCCTCTAATGCTTCATTTTTATCAGTATCCATTGCATGTGCAGTTAAGGCAATAACAGGTATATCCATTGTTACTTTATTTTTTTTTATCTCTTTTGTAGCTGTTAGACCATCTTTTATAGGTATGCTTAAATCCATTAGAATTAAATCTGGTATTTCAGAAATTGCAATATCAATAGCTTCTTGTCCATTATGAGCACATAACACATTAAAGTTTTTTAATTCTAACCACCATATCGACACGCGTGATTTGACTGCCTTCCGGTGGCTTGGGCAAATGGCCAATCTGGATATCGCTTTCATCAATGTCTATTAATTCTCGGGTATCTTCACGGTAGAAATGATGATGGTTAGTCGTGTTGGTGTCAAAATAGGAACAATCTGAGGCAACAATGATTTCACGTAACAACCCCAATTCTGTAAATAGATGCAAAGTATTATATACTGTCGCAAGCGATACCTTTTTCTGAGACTTCAGAACTTCATAGTGCAGCATTTCCGCTGTAACGTGCTTGTCAGTGCCGTCAAACAGAATTTTTGCTAAAATCATGCGTTGACTAGTCGGTCTCAAGCCCACTGAGTTCAACTGCTTTAAAGGCCTTGAATAAGGGCGTTCTAACGTCATCCGTACTCTCTAAAAACAGGGGAAATAAAAAGCGTTACATTTCAAAACTATTAAGCCTTGTACATAAAACTGTTAGTTGCGTCCAGTACCTAGGCTAGTCACAAATTAACGATTGAACACACTTTATTTCTTGTTCTCTGATAAATGAGGAAGTCCTATGATATTGTAACCCGCGTCAACGTGATGAATTTCACCGGTTACTCCTTCGGACAAATCACTTAAAAGGTAAAGCGACGCCATCCCCAACTGATCAAGTGTAACTGAACGGCGGAGAGGGGCATTTGCCTCACTCCACTTGTAAATCTTACGGGCGCTGCCAATGGCGCTCCCCGCTAGTGTTCTTACGGGACCAGCTGACAAGGCGTTTACCCTTATTTTATTTGGACCCAAGTCTGCCGCAAGATATTTGACACTGGTTTGAAGGGCTGCTTTTGCAACACCCATAATATTGTAATTAGGCATTATTCGCTCAGCGCCATAATATGTGAGAGTAATCAGACTACCGCCATTATCTACCATTAGTGACTGAGCGAGGTTTGCCATTTCAGTGAACGAAAAACAAGAAATATGCATTGTCCGGACAAAATTGTTTACCGACGTGTCCAAATACCGACCGCTGAGTTCGTGTTTATCTGAATATGCAAGGGAATGAACAACAAAATCCAGCGTCCCCCATTCATGATATAAAATTTCAAAGACGTTTTTTTGGCTCTCCTTATCTTCTACGTCGCACGGGATCACTAAAACTGAGCCTGCCTGCTCAGCTAAGGGCCTTACCCTTTTTTCAAATGTTTGGTCTTGGAAAGTAAAAGCGAGTTCGGCACCGTGGTTTCGGAGGACCTTGGCGATACCCCAAGCTATGGAGCGTTCATTCGCAACACCCATTACTAGACCACGCTTCCCTGACATTAGGTTCGTTTTTTCTATCATGGAAACTTGTGTATAATCGAGCTATTAATCTGATCTCAAAAACTATGATTCTACACGCTTAAAAACTAAGCTTGCGTTGGTTCCACCAAAACCAAAACTATTGGAAAGCACGCAGTTAATTTCCACATTATTCATTTGTTCTTGAACGATAGGCATGTCCTGGGCGGCCGGTTCAAGTTCTTCTATATTCGCCGATGCGCAGATAAAGTTATTGTTCATCATTAGGAGACTGTATATCGATTCGTGCACCCCAGCTGCGCCCAAAGAATGGCCCGTCAAAGATTTAGTGGAATTAAAATGTGGGATTCTGTTTCTGTCTTTAAAGGCTTCTCGAATTGCTTCCAATTCCTTAACATCACCTACCGGCGTGCTAGTACCATGGGTATTGATATAGTCAATTGGTTCCTCAACACCCTCCATGGCCATTTTCATGCAGCGGACAGCACCTTCACCGGAAGGCTGAACCATATCAAACCCATCAGAGGTCGCGCCGTAGCCACCAATCTCGGCATAAATCCTAGCACCCCTCGCCTTAGCCCGCTCACATTCCTCAACGACGACAACTCCTCCACCGCCTGCAATAACAAAACCATCCCGATTTGCATCAAATGCTCTGGAAGCCACACACGGGTTGTCATTATATCTTGAAGATAGCGCCGGCATTGCATCAAACAAAACTGACATACTCCAATGCAACTCCTCACCACCACCGGCAAAGACTATATCTTGCTTACCCCACTGCACAAGCTCCGCGGCATTGCCTATACAGTGTGCGCTTGTGGAGCATGCAGAACTAATTGAATAGTTGACGCCCTTTATTTGAAAGGGTGTTGCTAGGGTAGCGGAATTAGTACTCGACATGGTTCGGGGCACCATAAATGGGCCAATCTTTCTGGGGCCCTTTTCCCGGGCGGCATCTGCTGCCTGTATTAAATTTCGGGTCGAGGGACCACCCGAACCCATAATTAGTCCTGTACGTTCATGGGAAACCTCTTCTGCCAACAGCCCTGAATCTCTGATTGCCTCTGACATTGCTAAATAGTTATATGCAGCACCATCCCCCATAAATCGACGAAGTTTTCGATCGAGAATATCATCCAAATTCACTTTAGGAAGACCATAAACGTGGCTTCGAAACCCCATTTTTGCGTATTCCTCGGCAAAAGAAATTCCGGAGCGACCGGCTTTAAGAGAGTTTAAAACTTCGTCTTTATTGTCCCCTATACTCGAAATAATGCCGATACCTGTGATGACAGCTCTTCTCACAATGACCTCGCTACATATCGTCCGTTGATAAAAACGTGCCAACCTTCATATTTTTTACACCATAGACTATTTCACCGTCCACCGACATTGTTCCATCAGCTATTGCCAAGGCCACTTGCCGGTTAATAACCCGACGAATATCAACATGATAACTGACCAACTTATTCTCTGGCGTAACCTGGCCAGTAAACTTGACCTCACCGACGCCAAGAGCACGACCCCTTCCAGAAGCCCCTGTCCAGCCTAAGTAAAAACCTACTAATTGCCAAAGAGCGTCCAAACCAAGACATCCTGGCATTACGGGATCGTTAACAAAGTGGCACTCAAAAAACCACAAATCCGGCTTTATATCGAGCTCCGCGTCAAGCTGCCCTTTTCCGTAGGCACCTCCTTCACTATTGATATGAGTGATGCGGTTGAACATAAGCATGGGTGGGGCCGGTAATTGCGCATTACCTAGCCCAAATAACTTGCCGTTTGCACAGTTAATCAAATCTTCGAATACAAAGCTATTTTTATTTGTAAACCTCTTGGAGAGCGGCTCGGAAGTTGCTAACCCATTCATCATCTGTCCCCGTACAAAATTCTCGAGGCCGCCCAAAATAATGCTTTGAAGTTAGATTATTTCAGAACGACACACTCCCAATACTATATATATGTACCGGGGAGATAAAAGACGAGTCGCCAGTTGTTTATTGTTCCGTAATAACCTTACCTGTTTCCTGATCAACGGCTTTCATGGACAACTTTACTTTGCCCCGGTCATCAATACCTATCAGCTTAACTTTTACCTCATCGCCAACATTAACAATATCTGTGGTCTTTTCGACACGCTCCGGTCGAAGTTCACTGATATGTACGAGACCGTCTTTAGAGCCCAAAAAATTGACAAAAGCCCCAAAATCAACGGTTTTTACCACCTTACCGTGATAAATTGTTCCGATTTCCGGCTCAGCCGTAATATTTTTAATTTCATTGATGGCTGCTTCAGATGCTGCTTCATCAACAGCTGAAACCTTCACGGTACCATCATCTTCTATATCAATCTTCGCGCCAGTATTCTCACAAATTTCGCGAATCACCTTTCCACCTGGACCAATCACCTCGCGTATTTTGTCCTTTGGAATGCTAATTACAGTAATGCGCGGAGCATTTTGACTAACATCATCCCGAGCAGATGCAATCGCTTTTGACATCTCATCTAGGATGTGGAGCCGGCCATTTTTTGCTTGTTCAAGCGCGACCTTCATTATTTCTTCCGTGATAGAAGTGATCTTTATGTCCATTTGTAGAGAGGTGATCCCTTTCTCTGTGCCAGCAACTTTAAAATCCATGTCACCGAGATGGTCCTCGTCGCCTAGAATATCCGAAAGCACGGCAACCCCTTCATCTTCTTTTATCAAGCCCATAGCTATTCCCGCCACAGGCCCAGACATTGGCACACCCGCATCCATCATGGAGAGAGAAGTGCCGCAAACGGTTGCCATCGACGATGAACCATTTGATTCTGTAACTTCTGAAACCACTCGAATTGTGTAGGGGAAATCTTCTTTTTCTGGCAAAAGGGCTCGAATTGCTCGCCATGCCAATTTGCCATGGCCTATTTCCCTGCGACCCGGACCCATCATGCGACCTGCTTCACCGACTGAATAGGGGGGGAAATTATAGTGAAGCATGAAATGTTCACGATAATCTCCATCCAGACCATCAATAATCTGTTCATCCTGTCCTGTACCCAGTGTGGTAACTACCAAAGCTTGGGTCTCACCACGGGTAAACAATGCACTACCGTGGGCTCTGGGAAGAACCCCGACTTCACAAGCTATAGGCCGGACTGTTTTAGTATCGCGGCCATCAATCCGCTGACCAGTGCGCAAGATGTCCTGACGAACAATCTCCTTTTCTAAATTTTTGAATGCGTCAGAGACCAAAGACTCATCAACCTCTTCATCTGCCGCACAAGTGTCCAAAACATTCCTCTTTACGGCGGCAATCTTTTCCTGTCGAGAAGCTTTCTCCGTCTCCGCATAAGCTACCCTTAGATCCGACTCGGCCATTCCGTTCACCTTCGCAACAGCTGTTTCAATTCCTTCAGGCGGCGGCGGGATATCCCACGGTTCCTTAGCGCAAGCCCTTGCCAGGTCAATAATTCCGTCAATTACAGCTTGGTAGGCGGTATGCCCAAACATAACTGCACCGAGCATAATCTCTTCTGATAACTGGTTGGCCTCAGATTCCACCATCAACACTCCCTCATGGGTACCTGCTAAGACCAGATTCAGATCTGAAGACGTCAACTCATCTACCTTTGGATTTATGATATACTGCCCATCAATATAGCCAACACGGGCCGCCCCTATTGGTCCCATAAAGGGAATACCTGAAATTGTTAACGCAGCGGAAGCTCCTATCAAAGCCACTATATCTGGATCATTCTCCAGATCATGTGCCAGAACAGTGCAAATTACTTGGGTTTCATTCTTATATCCACCGGCAAACAACGGTCTGATTGGCCGGTCGATCAGCCTCGAGGTTAGGGTTTCTTTTTCAGTCGGACGGCCTTCTCTTTTAAAGAAACCACCCGGAATTTTACCAGCGGCAAAGGTCTTCTCTTGATAGTTTACCGTTAGCGGAAAAAAATCTATTCCTTTTTTTGGTGATCGGGCTCCCACCGCTGTACACAATACAATGGTCTGACCATAGGTTGCCATCACTGCACCATCTGCCTGGCGGGCAATTTTACCCGTTTCCAGGATCAAAGATCGCCCGCCGAAATCAATTTCTTTTTTAAACTCTTTAAACATATTTTTATCTTCCTTCCTTCATACAAAAAATATCTGCACCTAGTTCACAATCCTTTAAGTATCCGCAATCCAAATTCAACTAGCACACTAACTGAAGCGCCAATGGTAACATCTCCAAAATTCTGTGATAGAAGAATGTATGAATATACCCTCTCTACCCATAGTATGCCGGCAAGCAATCGGGTTGCCTTAACAAATTAAAGGCAACTAACCCACGCAAGCCTGACCCTAACGGCGTAATCCCAACCGCTTAATTAGCCCATGATATCGTTGGGCATTCTTATTATTCAAGTAATCCAACAATCGTCGCCTTTGCCCAACCATCACCAGAAGGCCGCGCCGCGAATGAAAGTCCTTTTTGTGAATTTTCAAATGCTCAGTTAAATTAGTGATGCGTTCGCTCAGAATTGCAACTTGTACTTCTGGAGACCCAGTGTCGTTCTCTTGCGTGGAATATTCTGCAATAAGATCCTGCTTGCGCTCTGCTGTAATCGACATCGCATTTTACTCCGTTAGTCATAGGTTAAGCACTCTAACGGGACGAATCACTCCATCTTCCACACAAGCTAAGGCCACTGGTTTTCCCCCCGCCATGGCAACCACAAAATCACCTTGGCTCAAAAAATTGAGGGGAACCCGCTCGGCTAACTTTAAGACGGAAAGTGGTTGCCCGCATCTAAGCCTTCGAGCTTCTTCTTCGATCAAGGCCAGTGCCGGGATGTCGTCCAGCGCTGTCTCAACCGGCCGAATTAACTTATCGGCGGGCGCGGTATGCCCTAATTCCACAAGTTTGTCCAGCGAAATAGAATCTTTCTCACCAAAGGGGCCTACACGGAGCCGTCGCAACTGTGCTATGTGTCCCCTAGTGCCGAGTGCAAGTGCAAGATCTCTAGCCAAAGCTCTCATATATACACCTTTACCCGAAACTACCCGGAAACTTGCGTGATCCCTATCCAATATCTCCAAAAGCTCAAATTCACTAATTTGAACCAGCCGAGCTTTAAGTTTGAACTTTTGGTTCTTCCTGGCTAAGTCATAAGCTCTACGCCCTTTAATTTTTACCGCTGAATATGCTGGAGGAACCTGATCTATTTTACCAATAAAACGCGGCAAAACTGATAAAACATCCTCCTCTTTCGGTCGATATTCCGACGTTTCTGTTACCATCCCCTCTGCATCATCAGTATCCCGGCTTTCACCCCAACGAACAGTGAACCGGTATTCTTTCACACCGTCAAAGACATACGAGATGGCTTTTGTAGCTTCTCCAAAAGCCAAAGGCAGAACACCGGTTGCCATTGGATCTAAGGTGCCACCGTGACCCACCTTGGCAGCTTTCAAGACAGATCGCGCAGTGTTTACTACACCGGTGGAGGTTATACCTACCGGTTTATCAATTATTAACCAGCCATGGAGAGGAAACCCTTTTTTTCTACGGCCCAAGATATTTATACCTTGTTTTCACCTCTTAGAACCGGAAACAGCAGATCTCAAAACTTCGCTAATGCGTTCAGCATAGTCAAATGAGTGATCAGCCTGAAAAGATATGGTCGGTACAAATTTGAGTGTCAGCTCCTGACCTAGGCGGTGTCTAATGAATGGGGTTGCCCTGCCCATAGCCGTTATCAGAGGCTCAGCCTCACCGCCCCCAAGTGGCGTTACAAATGCTATCGCCTTTTTCAAATCCGGACTAACCCGGACCTCTGACACCGTAACCGAAATATTTGCCAACTGAGGGTCACGAAGTTCACCCCGTTGAAAAATGTTGACTAGCGCATGCCGGATTTCTTCTGCAACTCTCAATTGGCGTTGACTAGGCATTTTGCCTGCAGTTTTTCCCATATGAGCTTCCGTAAGAACACTCGTTAACTGAGACAAGACAAATCAACTAAGCTAGCCTTAGTCAGATCTCTGGGGCCACTTCTTCAAGGGTAAAACACTCAATCACGTCGCCGGCCTTAATGTCATTATAATTCTCAAATGACATGCCACATTCGTAATTCTGCTGCACTTCCCGAACATCGTCTTTAAACCGCTTCAGCGTAGACAAATTGCCTTCATGCAACACTACGTCATCTCTTATTAACCTAACCCCAGCTCCGCGCTTTACAGTTCCCTCGCTGACATAACACCCTGCCACCTTACCAATCTTAGAGACGCTAAATACTTCTCTAATTTCTGCGTTTCCAAGGAATGACTCCCTAATTTCAGGAGTCATCAAGCCAATTAATACACCCTTCATATCGTCTGCCAGGTCATAAATCACGGAATAATAGCGTATCTCTGTTTTCTCCAACTCCGCCAAATTACGGGCTTGTTTGTTAGCTCGCACGTTAAAACCTACAACCAACGCACCCGAGGCGTTTGCAAGTTGGATGTCTGACTCGTTGATACCCCCTACCGCCTGATGAACAATCTTCACTTTAACCTCGTCTTGTGGTAGTTTTTCGAGCAACCCAACAATGGCCTCAACAGAACCCTGCACATCAGCCTTAACCAAAAGTTGAAGTACCTTTGATTTGCCCGTTTGAATGGCAGAAAACAATTCTTCAAGAGTACTTTGTGATGAAACTGCTGTTCTGATGGCGCGCTTCTTGTTCTCCCGGAATTCAGCTATTTCACGCGCCCGCGCTTCAACTTCAACTACTACAAAATCATCGCCGGCATTAGGGGCTGCATTAAGCCCAATCACCTCTGCCGGCACCGACGGGCCAGCCACCTTAATATTACCACCACGGTCATTAACCATGGCCCTAACCCGACCCCACTCACTGCCAGCGACGAAAATATCTCCTATTTTTAAGGTGCCTCTTTGAACAAGTACCGTCGCCACCGGCCCTCGGCCGGGCTCCATTCTGGACTCAATAATTGTGCCTTCCGCCGGTCTGTCCGGATTAGTTTTGAGATCAAGGATTTCTGCTTGAAGCACAATATTTTCAATCAGTTTTTCAAGGTTAGTCTTTTTTATAGCGGACACTTCCACATCCAACACATCACCACCCATCTCTTCAGAAACCACCTCATGTTCAAGCAACTGCGTTCGGACGCGATTAGGATCTGAATCAGGCAGGTCAACTTTGTTAATTGCAACAATGATTGGTACATTAGCTGCCTTAGCATGGCTAATTGCTTCCACTGTTTGTGGCATAACACCATCGTTGGCCGCTACCACTAAAACAACCATATCTGTTACGCTCGCTCCACGAGATCTCATGGCGGTGAAGGCTTCGTGTCCAGGTGTATCAATAAAAGTAATTTTATTTCCACCAACAGTTGCCGTTTGATAGGCGCCGATGTGTTGCGTTATACCGCCAGTTTCTCCGGACACCACATCAGCCTCCCGAAGAGAATCTAGCAACGAGGTTTTTCCATGATCCACATGGCCCATAACCGTTACTACCGGCGACCGTATGGTCAATTCGCCATCCATGTCATCATCACCGGTTAAACCAATTTCAACATCCGATGCGCTGACACGTTTTATCTTATGTCCGAATTCTTCAACCAGTAGTTCCGCTGTATCCGCATCTATTGTTTGTTGAATGTTAGCCATAACGCCCATTTTCATAAGCGCCCCCACAACCTCCGAGCCTCTTTCTGCCATTCGGTTAGATAATTCCTGGACAGTGATGGTTTCTGGCACCGTTACTTCTCGAATAATTTTTACATGCTCTATAGGGCCTTCACGTAATTTCTGTTTTTCACGTGCTCGACGGACTGAAGCCAAGGAACGGACCCTTTCAGTTTCGTCCAAAGCGTCAGCAATTGTTAATTTTCCAGCCCGCCGCCTAGGTTCGTTTCGCCTAACCGGGGTGGGCCGCTTAGGGGTACCTTTGCCTCTATTTTCTTTATTGACCTCTTCTGTATCAATCGCCGCCTCGTCTATATCGTGGGCTCTTAGTTTAGCAACGCCGGCTTCAGCGGCGGCCTTGCCTCTTTCTTCTCGTACACGTTTTTCCTCTTCTTCCGCATTACGCCGGGCTTCGGCCTGGTGCTTTTCATCTGGGTCCCGTTCTGCTTTCCTCTCAGCTTCCTCAAGACCTGCTTTTTGGGTAAGAAGGTCTTCTTTAGCCTTCTCTTTTTGGACCTTCAACATCCGCCTCTCTTCTTGGCGCCTTGCCTCTTCCAGAGCACTTGCTCGGGTCGCTCGTTCTTGTTCTGTTAATATCGGACCAGTCTCAAGATTTGGAGCAACCGCTTCTCTGACCTCCTTATCTACCGTTTCTTTGGGTTTTTCTTCAATATTCAATGTTGGCGTGTTTTTAACTTCCTTCATACTCCCGCTTGTACCTGGAGCGAAGACGCGTTTCTTTCGAACTTCAACAGTTACAACCTTTGATCTCCCGTGAGAAAATTTTTGGCGGACCTGACCCCCTTCTATCGTTTTTTTTAATTCGAGTTTTCCAGGATGGGATAAACTCAACTTAATTTTTGTTGCTGGTTCTTTCTTATCCATCATAATAAACCGTGTTTAAAAAACTTTTCTACTAACCTAGCTAAGTTAATGACATAAACTTCAAATAACCGCTATTCTTACGAGGATCGTTTAGTCATAACTTATTTATCAACTCACTCGCTATCTGTTTGCGGTTTGAGCGTTTTAACTTCATCTTTAGTGTTTTCAACTTCAGGTTCTACTATTTCCTCACCCTCAAACCAGTGCGCCCGGGCAGCCATTATAATTTCGTTGGCTTGATCTTCCGTTAGCACTTTCTCCCCCACAACCTCCATCAACTCATCACCGGCCAAATCAGCAAGATCATCAAGTGTCTTGATTCCAGTTTCTCCAAGTTTTAACAACATGTCACCCGTTAGGCTTTCCATTTCAGCAATTTCATCACTGATACCCATGTCCTTGCGCTGTTTTTCCTGGTCTGCTTTCCTAACCTCAAGATATTGCCGTGCTCGCTCTCGGAGTTCCTTGCATACATCGTCGTCAAAACCCTCGATGGCGGCTAATTCCTCCACAGGAATAAATGCCACCTCTTCAACCGAAGAAAAACCTTCCGTAACTAATAGTTGGGCGATTACCTCGTCAACATCCAGACTGTCGACAAACAATTGCGAAAGGGTTCGGAATTCTTCATTACGCTTATCCGATTCCTCTTCCTCGGTCATTATGTCAATATCCCAACCAGTTAATTGCGAGGCTAGCCTTACATTTTGGCCTCGCCGCCCAATGGCAAGGCTAAGCTGGTCATCTGGCACCACCACTTCGATGCGGTTAGCCTCTTCATCAAGCACCACCTTAGCGACCTCAGCAGGCGCCAACGCATTCACAATAAAAGTTGCCGGCTCTTCAGACCATTGAATAATATCAATTTTCTCCCCTTGAAGCTCAGCCACGACGGCTTGAACTCGAGACCCTCGCATGCCTACACACGCACCAACTGGATCAATACTGGTGTCTTTTGAAACAACTGCAATTTTTGCCCGGCTACCTGGATCTCTTGCTACGGACTTAATCTCAATTATAGAATCATAAATCTCGGGAACTTCCTGAGTAAATAAGGCAACCATAAATTGCGAATGATTCCTCGATAAAAAAATCTGTGGGCCACGCGGTTCTTCCCGCACATCATAAATGTAAGATCGAACCCGATCACCATTGTTAAAATGTTCACGAGGGATAGATTCATCGCGGCGAACTATTCCCTCAGCCCGACCACCCAAATCGACAATAACATTGCCAAATTCCACTCTCTTCGCCACCCCGTTAACCACCTCACCAACCCTGTCCTTAAACTCGGCAAATTGTCTTTTTCTTTCGGCTTCTCTAACCTTTTGGACGATAACCTGCTTTGCTGTCTGGGCTGCTATTCGCCCAAAGCTAATTGGTGGCAACGGGTCCACTAAAAATTCTCCAACCTGAGCATCTTCTTTTTTATTACGAGCGGCATCTACAGGAATTTGGGTCACCTCATTTTCCACGATCTCAGCAACCTCTAAAAATCGAGCAAGGTGAATTTCGCCAGATTTTCGATCAATTTTCGCTCGAATATCGTGTTCATATCCATATTTAGAGCGACCAGCTTTTTGAATTGCTTCTTCTATCGCATCCAAAATTTCCTCTCGGTCAATGCCTTTTTCCCTTGCCACTGTGTCAGCAACGAGCAGCAGCTCAGGATGCGCGTAGAAATTGCTTGTTTCAGTATTGGTTTCCATAGTTTTGGACCTACCCTTCTGCACCTTTTGTTGCAACCATAAACATCTCATCTGATAACGTAAGCTTTGCCCGCCTGATGTCTTCAAATGGCAATTCAGCAGTTCCTTCTTCAATACAAATTCTTACGAGATTATTCTTCATTCCTAAAAGTTGTCCTTTGAACCTTTTGCGTCCATTGATGGTGTTTACCATCTCAATCTTGGCATCAAACCCCGAGTAACGATCATAATCAGACGGACAAACTAATGGCCGGTCAATTCCAGGCGAACTAATTTCCAAGCTGTAGGCATCTTCAACTGGGTTTGCCACATCCAAAATATTTGAAACCTCGCGGCTAATTAACGCACAATCTTCAACAGTCATATTAACTTCATCTGCTCTTTCCGCCATGACTTGCATGGTTTTAATTTGGGAACCGGCCATCCGCACGCGCACCAACCTATACCCCATAGCCTTGAGCGTTGGGTTGAGAAGATCCGCCACCTTGGTTTCTACGTTAAAATTATCCTTCACTGCACTTTGTTTTACCTAGCAGCTAACTGGTAAGCCTAGTTTAACTGAACACCCAGCTCACAAAGCCAGACTTCCCTTGATGACCCCATTCCAATAAAAGATCGTAAAAATAAAAAAGTGGACCTTAGGCCCACACATAAATCACAAATTCAACTAGCGTTTTAATACAGAGAACGCATAATCGTTCTTAATAAGACTAAATTCAAGTGTTTTTGCGAAAAAACCAGCTTTTCTAAAGCTCATACCTTTCTAAAACTAAGATATACACAGGGTTGGCCCACTTTGCGAGCTTTTGACTCATATCGGGTCTCTATAGCGTCAGGTGGCGGTTTTTTCCAATCTTTTGATCTCCTCGGTTCCCAATTAAAATCGTTACGATTACTTACCACCTCAAGAACATCACGGATATAACACATGTTGTCTGACGCAAATCTGAGTTCAGCATGAGGGCGCATTTGTTGACTAAGTTTATCCAGCAGAGCATTCGAAAACAATCGCCGCCTACGGTGCTTTTTTTTTGGCCAAGGATCTGGAAAAAGAATAAATACCCGACCTAGGGAATTTGAAGCGAGGTTACATAATAACAACCTTACATCGTCATTTAATAACCTGACATTGTTGAGATCCTGGCGTTCCATTTTACTCAAGAGGCTAGCCACCCCATTTATGAACGGTTCAATTCCCAGAAACCCTATGTCAGGATTTGTACTGGCATGATATGCGAGATGTTCTCCAGCCCCAAAACCTATTTCCATCCAGACATCTTTCACTGGCGGATAGAAAAGAGACATTGGATCAAGCTGTTCCTCCCCAGGGCAAATAGGTATCAAAACTCTTGGTAACTTCTCTTGGATCTGCGCCTGGCGTCCCTGGCGGAGCTTACGTCCTTTTCTGCGGCCATAAAAGTTTAGTTTTTGCTTTTTTTCACGCACCGGACATTAGAACATGTTTTTCAACTTGTCCGCTAAATCTGTTTGTTCCCATGAGAACCCTCCGTCGGGATCGGGTGTCCGACCAAAATGCCCATATGCCGCTGTACGAGCATATATGGGCCGATTTAATTTTAGTTTTTCTCGAATACCCCGCGGACTTAAGTCCATAACGTCCTGCAACATACCCGCCAGCTCGTCTTCACTTACCTGAGCCGTCCCCGCACAGTCAACATAGACCGAAAGTGGTTTTGAGATGCCAATAGCGTAAGACAACTGTATAGTGCATCTCTCAGCCAACTCTGCTGCAACAATGTTTTTTGCCAAATAGCGGGCCGCGTATGCAGCAGATCGATCTACTTTTGAAGGGTCTTTGCCCGAAAACGCACCACCTCCATGAGGAGCTGCGCCACCATAGGTATCTACGATAATTTTACGTCCTGTAAGCCCTGCGTCTCCATCAGGGCCTCCTATGACAAAACGCCCGGTTGGGTTAACGTAAAACTCTTCCTCATCACACATCCAGCCATCAGGCAAAACTTTAAGAACGTAAGGTCGCACGATTTCCCGTACGGCATCCTGATCAAGCTCAGCCGCGTGCTGGGTGGAAACAACCACAGACGCAGCCCGAATAGGTTTGCCTTTTTCATATTGCAAAGTTAATTGGCTTTTCGAGTCAGGACCCAATCCTGGTTCTCCGCCTGAATGACGAGCTTTAGCTAATGCCTCGAGAATAGCGTGAGAATAAAATATAGGTGCCGGCATCAGAGCGCTAGTCTCGCGACATGCATAACCAAACATGATGCCTTGGTCACCCGCGCCCTCATCCTTATTTCCACTCGCATCTACACCTTGGGCTATATCTTTAGATTGGGAATGCACGTAAACCGAAACATCCGATTTTTCCCAATGAAACCCTTCTTGTTCGTAACCGATGTCTTTAACACAAGCCCGTGCAGAAGCCTCCAAATCATCATGAGTTATAGAAACTGGCCCCCTCACTTCACCCGCTAAAACAATCCTGTTAGTAGTGCACATTGTCTCTACTGCTACCCGCGAATCGGGATCACCAGTTAAATAAGTGTCAACAATGGAATCTGAAATACGGTCACAGATCTTGTCTGGATGGCCTTCAGATACAGATTCACTTGTAAATTGATAATTACCATCCAACACCACACGAACTCCCGTATTTTTATGTTTTTTGCAGTGGGCCAAAAATTAAGTATGAATAAGTACCCGCTAATATTTATTGAGGCACCTCACTTTCTGGCAATCTTTCGCCAACCCGTCAAGCCGTATTGGTACCGAAAATACGTCCAATTTGACAAGTACAATGAAAGCGCGTCAGATTGAACTCCTGAATTCCAACCGTATTACAAAACCTACATTCGTACCGCTAGTTTCCATAGCCTAAAAAACACCTCATTTAACCCTAACCAAATTTAATGAATCTTATCCTTTGGTAACAAAAAATCTTAAACGAAAAACTCCAAACAGAATCAAAACAATGCAAAATATTGTGGTGTTCCCGTGCTTAGCGAACCAAGTCGAATTAGAAAGCCGAGCAGGCAATGGACTTTCCACAGAGATTTCTTCGTTTAAAACAGTTCGTACACGTACCCTGCCATAGGAGTCAATAACACCTGAAATTCCCGTGTTTGCAACACGAACCAAGGGAAGCCCCAACTCAACTGAGCGCAGCTGGGCGGAGGCAAAGTGCTGATAAGGACCGGATGAGGAACCAAACCAAGCGTCGTTGGTCAGGTTTAATAACCAACCCGGTCTGTTTTTTTCTCGGTTCACTTGTATCTGTCCAGGAAAAATAGCCTCGTAACAAATCAATGGAATAAATGATGGGGCGCCCGGAGCATTTAATACTTTTGGCCCTACACCTGGTGAAAAGTTGGTTCCCGCTCCCGTGAGTTTTGGAAAGCTTATAAAACTACGGAATGGAATATATTCTCCAAAGGGGACCAAGTGTTGCTTGTCGTAAGTATCTCTTATGTAGGCATTTGAATCTATGACGTGAACACTATTCCAAATCTCCCTAAAACCACTCTGATTCCGTCCCTGACGCGGTGCACCAGTGATCAGCGCTCCGCCAATTGGCGCCGCAATAGATACTAATTCTAAAGCTTCTGGAACCGTGCTGAGAAAAAGAGGCGTCGCCGTTTCTGGCCAGATGGTGTGGGTCGTCACATCAGTAGCAGCAGTTTTCCCGGGTCGACTTAACCGAAGCAGTTTATCAAAATGGGCTCTCTGCAAATGTGGCTTCCATTTATCCCGCTGCTCGATATTTGGCTGTATGAGGCGAAGGTTCACACCATCTACAATTACTTCAACGGCCTGATTTAGACGAATGTGCCCACCAACCCAGATCATCACCAGGGTAGCTCCGGTTACCACGACCATTAAACAACGCTTAGACAAAACAATACTGTTGTCACCAAGAACAGCAGGTGCTGCAGCGGCCAACACTGTGACTAAGCTTAAGCCAAAAACTCCTGTCACCGCCGTAATTTGAATCATGGCTTCTGAAATCGTCCACACACTTCCAAGAAGATTCCATGGAAATCCCGTGAACGCCCAACCTCTAATCCACTCAAAAACCACCCACCAAAGGGCAAGGTTCAGTACTAGGTTAGCTCCGTCACGCGACGACACGTACGCTGCCCACCCGGCTAATCCTATGTAGAGCGCCATGCCAGCTGAAAGACAAAAAAGCGCGAAAGGGGCCATCCAAGCAAAAGTAGCGGCGTCCACAAAAAATGAAAATGACACCCAATATAATCCAGCTGCAAAAAAACCCACACCAAACCACCAACCGACTGCAAAAGCCGACCGCGAAGCGTTCTTTGTGAGTTTCGTGCGTTGTAATCGGCCAGACGGGGAGCTACCCTCTATTAACCAAGCAAGCCCGACAAACCCCGGAATCAGCAATGGCAATATATAGAGAGGAGGGAATGCTAATGCTGTTACAACCCCCAACAAAAGTGCCGCAACCCTTCTGGGCCATCTCTCTAGTGACACCACCCATCCGCGAAGCTGTTCAATTCTTAAAATCAAATCATTGGTCCGGAAAAATAATGTGAACCTTAAAACTGCAAATATTATTTCAAGTTCAGGTCGTAATTCTTGGTAGTTAGGTTATGAATACGCAAATGTTTTACCCGGCGAGGATCTGCATCTACTATCTCGATTTCTACGCCCGAAGAATGTTTTACCAATTCACCACGGACCGGAACACGTCCTGCCAAAGAAAAAACAAGGCCGCCGAGTGTGTCCAGCTCTTCCCGTTCTTCATCCGTTACAAAGAGGCCTACAACCTGTTCAAAATGAAAGATTTCTAATCTGGCGTCGGCATCAATTGCACCATCTGTCCGCACGCGCCAAGTAGGCTCGTCATCCAGATCATGCTCATCTTCAATTTCCCCAACAATTTCTTCCACCAAATCTTCGATGGTAAGAAGCCCATCTACTCCACCAAACTCATCAACAACTAATGCCATGTGAGTGCGTTTTGCTCTCATTTCTAGGAGCAATTCAAGCACCTGCATTGAGGGTGCTACAAATAACACCGGCCTGACAATTTCATGGAGATTAATTAAACCCTTCTTTTTCTGTGCTAAAAGAACATCTTTAATATGGATCATGCCAATAGCATCATCGAGCGCCTCTTGAAAAACGGGCACCCTTGAATGAGCCTCCTCGTTTATCAGGACTATAATTTGTTCAAGCGTGGCGTTTGCATTAATGCCAATTATGTCAGCCCTTGGGACCATAACATCAGCAATTGTACGGTCTCGCAAATTAAGAATGTTTTCAAGGAGTGTCCGCTGTTCTTCAACGATTGGCGTTTCTGAATGCGGGTGGTCCTCAATTAATTCTTCTAACGCACCTCGGACCGTGTTTCCCCCGTTATCTTTTTGCAAAAACCTTTGCACATATCCTAAAATTGATCTAGCAATGGAAACGACAAAGCCTGCAGGCTTTGTCTGAGCAATTTTAATACCCGTCTCTTCTTTCATGCCGGTTTAATAATTCCCTTTTTTAAAAAACTTGTGTTGATTAAGCTCGCCAATATTTTAGCGCTTTTTTCAAACTCACAGATACGGATTTCCGACACCTAAATTAGCCAAAATTTCTATCTCCAAACATTCCATTTTTTTGGCGTCTGCGTTAACGTCATGTTTATAACCTAACAAATGCAGGACACTATGGACGACTAAATGGCAAATGAGATCAGCAAATTCAGTTATGTTCTCATTATCCAGTAATTCCCGGTGACATGTTTCAAAAGCCAGGACCATATCCCCTAAATGTTGCGGCAAGACAGGGCTAGAATGGAAATTATTGGTTGGAAACGAGAGCACATTAGTTGGCAAATCCTGATCACGGTATTTTTTGTTTAGATGTTGCACTAGAGCATCATTCGCTAAAACAATGCTTAGCTCTATCGGCCTGTCTACAATGTTTTGGCTCTCAAGAACTGCTTCAACAGCTTTTTCGCAAACATCTTCCCAATTAGGTAGCAACTTTTGCCATTTACCGGCTTTAATCAAAATATCAATGTTGTGTGATGGAGGCATAATGCCTAGCGTTTAACTTTCTCTCGTTTTAACCCTGTCCATTATTTGTATTATAAGCTTTTATAATCCGAGGAACCAAGGCGTGGCGGACAACATCGGCTTCACCAAACTCCACGAATGACACGCTTTTGACTCCCCTTAACCGGCTAACAGCATCCCCTAACCCTGATGCAACGCCCGCTGGGAGATCAATTTGGCTAAGATCACCAGTTACAACCATTCGAGCGTTTTCACCCAAACGTGTAAGGAACATCTTCATTTGAACGGATGTAGTGTTCTGCGCCTCATCGAGTATTACGAAGGCATTGTCCAAAGTACGACCTCGCATAAAAGCAAGCGGAGCTATTTCAATTTCGCCGTTTTCTATTTTGGTAGCAACTTGGTTATACGGAAGCATGTCATGCAACGCATCGTATAGTGGTCTCAAATAGGGATCCACCTTTTCTCTCATATCTCCGGGAAGAAAGCCTAATTGTTCGCCCGCTTCTACTGCTGGACGGGAGAGAATAATGCGATCAATTTCGCCTTTCACGAGGGCCTCTACTGCCTTTGCTACGGCTAAATAGGTCTTTCCCGTGCCAGCTGGACCTAATCCGAACGTCAAGTCACTCCGCCCGATTAAATCCAAATAGCATGCCTGCTGAGGAGACCGAGGCATAATATGGCGTTTTCTCGTTCGAACTGCGGAAAACTTTGCGTTATTTAATGCCGCTTTCCCTTTTTCACCGGCCGCAATCATACGAAGGGCTACATCGACTTCTGTAGAGTCAACATTGTGCCCATCCTTCAGTCGGGCATATAGGCCTTTAAGCACGACGCCGGCTGTATCCGCCAACTCATGGACACCAGAAATAGTCACCAAATTACCTTTTGAGTTCAGTGACACATCGAGCTCTTGCTCGATCCGGGCCAGATGTATGTTATGGCTCCCAAAGAGTTGCGGTAAAAGCCTGTTATCGTCGAATTCAAGCACTACTGATTTTTCAGGGTTCCGAGGGCTTCCTATCAACCGTCGTTCCTTTCAAGCCTTTCTGACCAAAAACTTAAGGGGGTATCCGCAAAAACCGCACCGAGGCTATTGGTAAAAGCCGCTTCAACTTTCAAATTAACTCTTTTACCGATGTAGTCTGCCGGCGCTGTAACATGAACGGCCTGCATGTAGGGGCTTCTCCCTGCCAGTTGCCCAAAATTACGACCCGGGCGATCAAGCAAAACTGGCATGACGGTACCCACGCACGCCTCATTAAACCTCCGTTGTTTAGACATTAAAAGGGCTTGCAGTTGTGTAAGACGTTCAGATTTAACCTCCTCCGGGATCTGGTTTTCCATAGAGGCCCCGGGGGTTCCTGGCCTAGGACTATACTTGAAGGAAAACGCCTGGACAAAGTCTACCTCAGCGACCAAAGATAACGTAGCTAAAAAATCTTCTTCGGTTTCTCCGGGAAAACCGACAATAAAATCGGATGATAGTTTGAGATTTGGATTCTCGGCCTTAAGAAAATCAATTATCCGGAGATAATCATCACGAGTGTGCCGCCGATTCATTCGCGCCAAAACATCATCCGAACCAGACTGTACTGGTAGGTGTAGAAATGGTGCCAGTTTATCCAGTTCCCCGTGTGCGTGGATTAGTTCGTTTGTCATATCTGCTGGATGGGAGGTTGTATAGCGTAGAAGCTCTAATTTTTCGATTTTAGCCAGTTCATACAATAACTGTGCTAAACTCGCCGCGCCTGAACCACCAGAATGCCACCGCCCGGTATACGCGTTCACGTTCTGGCCCAGTAGAGTAATTTCCTTCACTCCACATGAGATCAATTGACGAGCCTCAGAGACGATGTCTTCCACTGGACGAGAGTACTCGGCTCCCCTGGTGTAAGGCACCACACAGAAAGTGCAAAATTTGTCGCATCCTTCTTGAACCGTCAAAAATGCACTAAATGCTTCCGTCTTTACCTCAGGTAGGTAGTCAAATTTTGGCTCAACGGGAAAATCAACATCTAAAATGCGCGCCGACTTAGAATTTTCTCTTTCCTTCGATAAAGCTCGAGTAACCATCTGTGGTAACCGATGATAAGTTTGAGGCCCAAGGACAATATCTACGTATGGTGCGCGCCTTAAAACTTGCTCCCCCTCGGCTTGGGCGACACAACCTGCCACAGCAATGACCGTAGTTCTTCCTTTTGTTTTTCGTTCTTCCTTAATATTTTTATATCGCCCTAGCTCCGAATACAGCTTTTCTGCGGCTTTTTCACGAATATGACAGGTGTTCAATATTACCACTTCAGCCTTTTTTGGATCATCCGTGTAACTGTAACCCAAAGGAATTAAAACATCAGCCATTCGACGGGAATCGTAGACGTTCATCTGGCATCCAAAGGTTTTTATGTGAAGCTTTTTACTCAATTTATTTACTTGTTATCGCGAGCCATTGAATGCTTTTAATCATCAGAATTATAATTGGACGGCGCGCCGTATAACTCCATACGATGACCGACAAGCTTGTACCCAAGTTTGGACGCGATTTTGTGCTGCAAATTTTCAATTTCCTCATCGTGAAACTCGATGACCTTACCTGATTTAACATCTATCAAATGATCATGGTGTTCGCTGGACGCCTCTTCATAGCGAGCTCGCCCATCACCAAAATCATGCCGATCAAGTAAACCCGCCTCCTCAAATAGCCTAACCGTCCTGTAAACGGTAGCAATACTGATATTGTTATCAACTTGGGATGATCGTTTATATAGTTCCTCCACGTCAGGATGATCGTCTGCGTCCGATAAGACCCGAGCAATTACACGTCGTTGCCCGGTCATTTTCATGCCACGTTTAATGCACAAATTTTCTAAACGGGATAGCGTCGTATTTGTTGCCACTTAATCATTGATCCTTTTCCGCAGTACTATACATAAATCCATGCTTGTACATTTTCTCGATTTCTTGTTAACGCCAACAACCGGAAATTGGCCATCAAACACCGGCCCGTCATGATTTTCTACCAAGGCCAATTTCCTTTGCAAGATCGCTTCGATGTTTTGCATAATTAGGCGCTACCATGGGATAATCGAGAGGCAAGCTCCATCGCTGTCTATACTCTTCTGGTGTCATATTATAGGCTGTCTTTAGGTGGCGCTTTAGCATCTTGAGCTTCTTTCCATCTTCGAGGCAAACTATAAAATCAGGGGTTACCGATTTTTTAATCGATACCGGTGGGTTAAGACGCTCGGGAAACCCCTGATTTTCATCTACGTTAGCCAGCGTAAAATAGACATCCTTAATAAGCTGCGGCAAATCATTGACTGCAAGTGTATTGTTGCTAACATGGGCCGCAACAATCTCGCTTGTTAGTTCCAATAATTCACTACGATTTTCTTGGTCCGCCATGGTGTTTTAACCCTATATTTTAAGATATTTTTAAAAGCAGGTTAAGCATATTACTTAACCCAAGCGTTGATTACTATAGTAATTCTTTGGATCTGTTATTATTTTTTAGTCTTGTCTAATTATGTATTCTATATATACAACCCATCATTTGGCCTTCATTGTTACGATCTAAATATGTCAGATCAACAACTTCCAAATTAAAATTTTATATTAGAAACCATCACCTTATTTTGCTA
>ERZ651768.935-NODE-935-length-21713-cov-22.694028_pt1 | contig 21713 bp, 17 predicted proteins | sample MGYA00514754_ERZ651768 | MGnify/ENA metagenome assembly ERZ651768
TGGCTGAATAAGGATTTACTTGATTTAAAGCCAGAGCAAATTCAAAGCCTCGAACTTCAGGACGGAGAGAAAAAAAAATTTTCTATCAAGCGGGACAATGCTGAAACAGATTGGAAACCATCCACTGTAATTTCAAATGTACCTGATTCAGATAAAATAACGACACTCCTCAACAGGCTGGGGAATCTTTCTTTTGCTAAATTAAATAAAATGGATTATGCATCTCAGGAATCACAAGATTCTGCATTAGAAGAGGCCAGCTTGTCTGTTTCGTTATTCAATAGCAAAGTTTACACGTTGAACTTGAGAAAAAATGCAGCACCAAATGGAGATTATGTTTTAAGCCTGCGGATGGGTATTTCTCTGGAAGCATCAGATAGTGCTGACAAAGAAGACCCAAAACTACACAAGGAAATGGAAATTTTCAACCATCGAGTGAATGGTCGTTTCTTTAATATCAGCTCTTGGGAAGGAAAGGAACTGTTGCTCAGTGATTAATGATTTAACAATTTTCACCCTTTCGTATAGTTAGATATGTCAATCAGGATGACATCCAAACACACCGAGCTGACTTTCCATTATATGCGTTTGGAAGGACAGGTGGAAACCCTGCTGGATTTTTTGCTCCGGCGTTTTCGTTATTTGGATGATCAGGAGTGGCGAGATAATATCAAAGCTCAGCGAATTTGGGTTGACGGCAAATTGGGACGTGCAAATCTTAAATTACGCAACAACCAAAAAATTGTTTATTTGCGTCCGGATTTTCTTGAACCAGAAGTTGATCCGTACTTTGAGATCATTTTTGAAGATGATGCACTAATTGCACTGAGCAAGTCCGGTAATTTACCTACCAGTCCTTCAGGTAAATACTATAAAAATACGCTCGTCAATTTGGTAAAAGCTCAATTCAAACTAAAAAGGCTTTACACACTGCATCGACTTGACCGTGAAACCAGTGGCGTCATTATTTTTGCCAAGAGACATGAAATTGCACAAACAATGGCAGCTCATTTTCGAAAAAATCGGATTCACAAAATTTACTCAGCTATCCTCAGCCAGCATCTGCCGCAAATTTCAAAGCATACAGTTCCTGAGGTTTACATTTCGTTGCCGATAGGACAGGACTTGCACAGCAAGATCCGCATCAAACAGAGCGTGAATCCTCAAGGGAGACCATGCCAAACTTATTTCCGTGAAATTAAAAGAATAGGTGATTTTTCTCTTGTTGAGGTGCGTCCATTCACTGGTCGTACTCATCAAATCAGAGTTCATGCTGCTCATATGGGCTGTGCGGTTGTGGGCGATAAACTTTATGGACTGCCAAATGACGGTTTCATACACTGGCTCAGTGAGGGCGATGCTTTTTTGCGCACACAAAATTTTCCGCTCCATAGACAATTACTTCATGCAGTAGAAATCCGTTTTCCACATCCTCTCACAAGAGGAGAAACAATAATTCGTGCTGCAGATAAGATTTTGTTAAAAGAATTGAAAGATTGCGGTTAGGTAATTACATTCACATTAATAACTAATACTAAATGGAAATTATCGAAACAGTAAAATTCTGGGCAGAAAACTCTTGTTTTGATGCTGAGACACGGGCAGAAGCTAAAAAACTTCTGGATGCAGAAAATCAAAAAAAACGCGAAGAATGTTTCGGCAGTTTGCTAGAATTTGGTACAGGCGGTCTGAGAGGAATCATGGGTGTCGGCACAAATCGTATCAACCGATACACTGTGCAAATGGCGACAGAAGGTGTGGCGCGGATAATAGAAAAGAAGAAAAACGAGTCTGGCACAACTGGTGTGGTCATTGGTTACGATTCACGTCACAACTCATTTGAATTTGCAAAAGTAGCTAGCGAAGTTTTAGCGGCACATGGCATCCCAGTTTATTTGTTCCGTAAAATTGCTCCAACACCACTTGTTTCGTGTGAACTTCTCCGACGGCAAGCAATAGCCGGAATCATTATCACAGCCAGCCACAATCCTCCGGAATACAACGGTTACAAAGTTTATTGGGAAAATGGAGGTCTGATTATACCACCGGAAGACAGTCAGATTATTGAAGAGGTCCGGAACATCACCCGCATTGACGAAATTCCAACCATACCTTTTGAAAAAGCAGTGCAGGAAAAAAAAATGGAATGGATCGACAATGAAGCTGACGAATATTTCTTGGAGAGAGTCAGGAGTTTAAGTTTGGGACAGCGTGAAAATAATCAGAAATTAGGTGTTATTTTTACTCCACTTCACGGAACAGGCGGACGATTGGTTCCAGAATTATTGCAACAACAAGGCTTTGAAAATGTGAACGTCGTAGAAGAACAAATGGTTCCGGATGGAGATTTCAGCACTGTTGCTTCACCTAACCCTGAAGATTACAAGGCCTTTACAATGGCCATGGAGCAGGCTTCCGGAAATGATGAACTTATCTTAGCCAATGATCCTGATGCAGATCGTCTAGGAGCAATGGTACGTGATTCAGAGAAGCAGTGGCATTGGTTGACAGGCAACCAGATTGGCATTTTGATTCTCGACTTTATCCTTTCTTCATTAAAACAGCAAAATCGCCTGCCTCAAAATGGAGTGGTTATCACAACTGTTGTGACCACACCTCTTGTTTCAAAAATGGCCAGAAAAAATGGATTGAATGTCGTTGAAGTGTTAACAGGTTTTAAATGGATTAGACAGGCAGCCTTACGTTTTGAAAAAGAGCGAGGCGGAAAGTTTGTCTTTGGCATGGAGGAAAGTCACGGATATTTGATGGGAGCCCATTCCGGTGACAAAGATGGAATTTGGGCCTCCATGGCCTTCGCAGAATTGGTGGCAGCACTTAAGAAAAACGATTTAACTCCAGTAGACAGGCTCAATCAAATTCATCAACAATATGGGACACATCTGGACGCTCTCAGAACACAAACCTATACCGGTACCGAAGGATTGGAGAAAATCCAGCAGATTATGTGCGAGTTACGTGACTATCCTCCGAAAACTGTGGCTGGTCAAGCTGTAATTCAGATAACAGATTTTTTAGAAAATACAATAATTCGTGCAGATGAAACGAATCCTGTACAAGGTCCAGGATTGCCTAAGTCAAATGTAATTTCACTGGAATTGTCTGATTGTTCCAGAATTACTGCCCGCCCATCCGGGACTGAGCCGAAAATAAAATACTACTTCAATTTGCATGGTGAAAATTCTGAACTTTTGGATGAACGTCTTGATGCAATTCAGGCAGATTTTCTCAGTGATTAATGAACAGTTCTCAATGAAAAGTTATAGATTGACAATTATTCGAAATCTTTCAACAGCTTTTCTGCTGTGGGGTCTCTTATTTACACCATTGATGGGACAGAGCCTATTTGTTGAGCGGGCAATGACAACTGTTGCCATTCAGCAAGACAACCTGGTAAGAGCAAAAGCAGAAGCTCTTAAAGATGCAAAAGGACAAGTAATCCTGCAAGCAGCTGCACGTTTTCTTGATTTCGACAGTACGATTTCCTTGAAACATCTTTTGATTAAGCATTTTTTTGAGCATCCGGATATTTATATTGAATCTATTCGTGTGATCAGTGAGGGAAACACTCCTGACCTGACTGAATTCACATTAAACATAGAAACTCGGATTTTTCATTCACGTTTGCTGGCAGCTTTCCGGAAATTAGGATTGCCTACGAAACATGAACGAATTCCTTTCCGGGATGTTTTACTGATCTATGATGCAGACCGCGCATTACGCCAGAAAAGAGCCTTAAACCTGTTTTTTGAACAACTGCAAGCTCGGCTGAAACCTTACCGAATCCGAGCCAAAGTAATCTTAACAGGCAACAGGAATTTGCCGATTGAAGCGGGGCTGCCGGCACGACTTGCACTGTTGCCCCGCAAAACCACCGAGAAAAGTGACGGAACTGCTTTGGCATTAGTTGAACTAAAACTGCGACTAACTCCACAGCCGGAAATATCGCCTCAAGGCAAGCTTGAGGCACAGCTTATTTTCTGGTCTCAAGAGGCAGATTTTTCCGAACCCTCTAAAAGTACAACCAGAGCAACTGCTGATCTAAGCTATAAAGATTGGCGTACAGAAAAGGTTATTCCTGCAATTCTAGATGGATTACTGCTTCAATGGACTCCTGTTATGCAAAAGATTTTAGCGGTAAACCAGGGAAGCGGTGCTCAAGTGAAACTCAAATTCAAAGGCTTGCCCGGTCCAATAGAAGAACAGCGGTTAATTAAAACTTTTTTTCTGAATAACCCCCGCTGGAAAAGACTGAGTTTGGACACGATTTCCAGTAATTTTGTTTCTTACAAAGCTCTTTATTTAGGGAAACAGGAGAATATTTTACGTGAGTTTAGTTCACCGAAGGATAAAACATTTCGCATTTTATCTGTCAATTGGGAAGACAATTATTTGGTTGTACATGTGGAGTGGAATGAAGTCCCTGCGCTTCTGGAACCATTTTATGCTACATTAGAGGAAAAAGGATTATTTGAGGGTGATTCCGAGGAGAAGAATGTGCTGGTGCCGGAGCTTCAAGTACCATTACGTACATTCAAGCAAACCTACAGCCTGCCTTTAGCAAGAATCGTCTATGACAACATTCGGCATCGTGGAGACAGCACATTGTTCAGGATAAAAGTCCCAAAAGAGCCATACACAGAGGAGGTAAATAAAGTAGTAAGCTTAACGTGGCGCCGCCTCGGGCCTACTCATTTGCGTCCAAAACTTACGTTATTTGATCAAAACCGGAAACGAATAAAATCACATCTACTGCGAAGCCGAAAACAATTTTCATTTAAATACAAAATTCCTTTTGGGAAAGAGACTTTCTATTTGCGCATTTCAGATGAAGTTGGTTTTCTTAAAGGTGTTACCGGCAGCTTTCAGTCTTTTCAATACGTTTTGACTGCAAATTAAGTCATTCAAGATTTTTTGGCCGTCTCTTTTATAGGTTTACGAACCTGTTTACTCTGTGCTTTGCAGGTACTGAACTTGAACACTACATTCCCAACAACAACTTCATCACCATCATGCAGGAAACGTTGATCTATTCTCCGCCCATTCACTGAAGTAGTTTCTTGAATCTGTAGGTTTTGAATTTTCCAGGATTCTCCAACCTTATATATTTTTGCGTGTCGCAAGGAAACTTCATCACTTTCCAAAATAATGTCATTAAAATTTGATGTTCCCAATGTGTTAAGGTTTCGCACCAAAGGAATTTCCTGTTGACTTCCCGCTATTATTAAAATTGGTGTTTTTGTACTAACTGGCCCCTTGGGATTCATTCCCACGATGGGAAGTTGTAAATCTTTACGTACTGGACGATGTATCTTTCCTGCAGGAACACCAGGATTGCGGAAAAGCAAAATCATTTCACCAACATCCAGAACATCATTATCACAAAGAACTGTACGATGAGAACGCCGTCGATTGATAAGGAGAGCGTTTTTGTAGTTCTTGTCTTCAAGTAATAATGTGTTCTGTTGAGGAGTCAAAGTTACGCGGTTTAAATTTGCAGACAAACGATATTTTTTGCTTGTTTTAATCTGTGAAAGAAACTCAAGCGTTTGAACTTCAGATTTTAGTGGGATGAAAGGATTCTGTTCACCAAGGTTTAGAAGTTGAAATCCGAGTCCGGATTGTATTTTAACTCTCGGCTTTCTCAGGAACCACAATCCTAACACAACCAAAAGTACACCGGCAAAAGCCAGAAGTGCCTCAGCAAGTGTCAGACTGGGGTTCTCACTAATTTTCAGGAAAAATGTTTCCGGAAAGAAATATTCCAAAAACGCAGGGGGCGAGTCTCCCCGATTCAACACATTTTGTTCGACAACTTGTTCTGTCGCTAGCAATGGTGTTGGTTTGAGGACTCCAATAAAAAACAGCCCAGCGCTATGCGCGCAGGCACGAAGACACCGATCTGTTTGTGAGATCATCAGATTTCATAGTACTGCAGCAGCGCTGTACCAATTTTTATGACATCTCCTTTTTTCACTGATTGTTGATCGACCAAACGATAGTTCACCAAGACTTCACCACCTGCGTCAGCATTCTCAACAATGACATATTTGCCTTTTTTATATATGTACGCATGTAAGTTACATACTTCTGCATAACCCTTTAAAATGAGGTCATTCTGTGAACCATACCCTAAAGTGAATCTATTTTGATCAAGTAGAAATATTTGTCCTTCCTGTTTGCCTGACAAAATTCGCAGAGCAACAGAAGTAAAGTGATCTTCAGTGATTCCAATAAATAAAGAGATGCTGAAACCGGTCAGAATCAAAGCGAAAAGGTGATCTGGACCCGTCATCTTATACAGCAGCAATAATTCAAAAATTCCACCGCCAATTGCTCCTCCAATTCCACCGCTAATGATTCGTGGCCATAAAAAACCTGAACGGAAACGGAACAACTCAGTGGCTCCTTCAATTAATAATCCTAAAAGTGTCCAACTTGTCAAACGGCTTACTGTGGGCAAAGTCAGCCAAGCTTGCAGAAACTGTCCAATTCCAAAACAAAATAGTCCCAGAATCGCACCAATAAAAGCACCAAAAAACATTTTGGACAGAATTTGTACCAATTCATGATGGTACCAAAGTGAAACCCTTGCCTGTAGAATCATACCCAGCCCGAGACCGACTAAAGCCCCTTCATAAATAAACTTATTAAGCCAAGCAGTGTTCAATCCTGAAATACCAGTTACAGAAAGAGCATCTAATGCATGAAACCCGCTTTGCATTAGAGTCCAACTACTGAGCCCCCCCAGGAGGCCCAACGCGACAATATACATAATACGAGTTGATTTCATAAGTAAAAAAACTAAATATCAAAAAATATTAGAGCCTCTAATCCAAGTCAAAAGAATCTGGAACTCTTCTCTCAAAAAAACTAAGGAAATGATGTCATAAGCCGACAGGCAAAGACTTTCTAGTGGGAACTTGTGATCTTTCAAAAGGTCCTAAATTATTCACTCACCGCCTCTGCTTTTCGACTTAGAAACGTTAGCATAATGAGAAAGAATTAGAACTACAAGCTATTTTATTGGCGTGGTCGGTTTGAACCTCGTCGTCTAAGAAAAGTAGGAATATCTAAATTCTGAAAAAACGCTGGATTTTCAGTTTGATTAGCCCATTCTGGTATAAGTGGACTTGTCTCAACTGTGCTGTTTTCAGCTTCGCTTTTATTTTCTGGATCAATTTTAGAATAAGAAAAAGAGTTTGACTCAGTTGTTTCCTTGCCGTTAAGTTTTGTTGTTTCTCCAGCTAAACCATGAATGGAGTAAGTTTCAGCATCAATATCCTTTGAAGAAATATCTATTGGTAAATCCTCAAATGCACCTGGCTCCCCCTCTAGATCTGAATCAGCAAAATTAACAGATTCAACCGTAGACGTTTTATTCATCAGTGACTCTGACGTTTTCAACCCTTCTTCTACACTGTCGCTGGACAGATTAGATGTTTCATCTGTGGGTGAAAACTCTACTATTGAGTCATTATCTTCACCTTCTGTTTCTGAAGAAAGTGCAGAAACCTGATGGCTGGGCATATCTTTCTGATCATCGAAAACTGGCTCTTCTTGTGCATCTTCGGATTTTGCTACAATTGCAAAAGAGGTATCCGCAGTCTCTGGTGAATCAAGGTGTTCATAATCTTCACCAACTGGAGCTGATTCTTCAAAGAAATCGTCATCGCTGTAAGGTTCAGACAAATCACTTTTATCCATTTCAAGTTCAACCTCAGAATTGTTTTCTTTGTTATAAGTATCCTGGTTATAGTTGGAATGTTCCTTTGCCTCGGTAAGTGCATCAAATGCCATTGCAGGAAGACCCGGGACTGATATTTTTTCAGGTGCTTCAACATGTTCGTCAAAACCTGTTGCAATGACTGTGATCATCATTTGATCTTCAAAATCCGGATTGATTGCTGCACCCCAGATTATTTCTGCATCTTTATGACCATGTTCCTTAATGAAAGTTGATGCTTCGTCAACTTCCTGCATTCCCATTGACAATCCACCCACAACATTGATCAGTATACCACGTGCACCATCAATTCTGTTGTCATTTAACAGCGGACTGTGTAGAGCTTGTTCTGCTGAGTGCCTCGCTCTATTTTCCCCTGAGGCAAGTCCGGTACCCATAACAGCCTTCCCTTTATTTGCCATTACTGTCCGGACATCTGCAAAGTCTAAATTAACCAGGCCGTCTCTTGTTATCAGATCAGATATGCCTTGAACTCCTTGACGCAGTACATCATCCGCATATCCAAATGCCTCTGTCATCGGGGTTCGTCTGTTTATGATGCTGAACAAGTTTTCATTTGGAACTACAATCAGCGTGTCTACATGATCTCTTAATTCTTTTACACCTCTATTCGCAACCTTGCGCCTTCTTTTTGCTTCAAAATTGAAAGGTAATGTCACAACACCTATAGTGAGAGCTTTCAAATCCTGTGCTACCTGAGCTACTATTGGTGTACCTCCCGTTCCAGTTCCTCCGCCCATACCTGCTGCCAGGAAAACCATATCTGCACCTTGCAAGGAGTCTCTTATTTGATCAATACTTTCCAACGCGGCATTGCGTCCAATTTCCGGTTTTGCTCCTGCCCCCAAACCCCGTGAACATTGACTGCCAATCTGCAATTTCTGAGGGGCAAGTGATTTTCGCAAATCCTGTAAATCGGTATTTGCAACAACGAAATCCACCCCTTGAACACCCGATTGAATCATTCGATTGATGGCATTACCACCGCCACCTCCAACTCCGACAACTTTGATGCTCGGAGAATCATCACGAACGGGTTGGATATCAGAAAAATTTAGCATGTCAGTCCCCATTGATTGTTTCATAGAAATCATGTTTGATTTTGTCGTATCAAATAATAACTAAAAGAAATCTTGCATCCAATCTTTCATTCTTCTGGATACTTTATGAAATAAATTTGTGTCATCTCCTACAAAATTCAATTTCCCTTGATTGCTCGTAATTCCGTAACGAACAAGTCCTACACTGGTTGCATATTTCGGCGAATAAATCATTTCACGCAAACCAGCAATATTTTCTGGATAACCCACCCGTACCGGCAAATTCAGAACTTGTGAAGCAAGCATGTCAGCACCGGGCATAATGCAGGTGCCTCCGGTAATAACGACTCCAGAAGCCATCAATGTGTGGAAGTGAGTCTTCTCAATTTCATGAGCAATCAATTCAAATATTTCCCTAAAACGATCCTCGATGATACTAGCAAGTACTCGTTTTTGCATGGTGCGGTTATTTCGCCCCCCTACACTAGGGACATCAATCATTTCGTCTTCTTCCACCATTGTGGACATTGCCACCCCATACTTGTGCTTTATTTCTTCTGCTTCATGCAGAGGAGCACCTAAACCTATAGCAATATCGTGTGTCAAATGATTTCCCCCCAAGGCTAAAACAGCGGTGTGGACAATGCTGCCTTCTGAATAAATGGTGACGTCTGTTGTTCCTCCACCAATGTCAACCAGTACAACACCTACTTCCTGCTCATCAGGGCTGAGTACGGCCTGACTTGAAGACAAAGGTTCTAAGACAATGTCCTCCACATCAAGACCAGACTGGTTGCAGCATTTAATAATATTTTGGGCAGAGGTTACTGAACCAGTGACTATATGGACGTTTACCTCTAGTCGTGCTGCAGCCATGCCGAGCGGATTTTGAACTCCATCTTGGTCGTCAACAATGAATTCCTGTGGAAGTATATGCAACACCTCTCTATCATTCGGAATCAAAACTTGAGCAGCATCAATTACTCGGCGAATATCTTCATCCGTAACAATACGGTTATGATAAACCGTGACCATCCCTCTGCTGTTTTGTCCCCTGATATGATGTCCAGCAATTCCCGCAAAAACTGAGCGAATCTGTGTTCCACACATTAATTCACATTCTTCAACTGCTTTTTTGATTGCCTTGACTGTCTTTTCAATGTTGACAACAACTCCTTTGCGCAAGCCATCTGATTTTGCTGTGCCGACACCAACCACATTCAATTCTTCAACATCATCGCCCTCAACTGCAATTGCACAGATTTTTGTGGTTCCAATATCAAGTCCTACGGTCAAGTTATTATTATTATTTTTCGACGGCATCCATGCTCCTCGTCTCGCAAGTTTTCGCTCTAATTGCAGTTTTTGTAAATAAACACAACAAACAATTGATCGGGTGCAATTTACTGTCCATGTTAAAACTGCGTTCCGACAGTATAGAAATAATTTTCAAAAAAAAAATCTTGGAATTTTCTAATAGACTTGTGCATATCATAAAAAAATAATTTTACAAATAATCAAATTATTCCAATAGTTTACCTGGAGAAAGCACACGTTGTTTGATCAATCCGTTTGTTTTTTCCAATTGAACAAGGAGCATTTCTCAGGCGAAAAGGGCCGCAAAAATATCCTGCATCTTCTAAATTTGTGCTGATTTCTTCAAGTGCTGCTGTGTGCCCATCATTGTTCAGGGGGTAAATTTTACCCAATAAAACCATGAATCGATTTGTATTTTCGGCACTCACTGAACGGCATATCCTTTGTAGCTCAAGACGTTGCCCCAAAGGATACACATACGTTCGTTCGTAGCTACATCCTCCAACTGCAAGGACAAACAGCACTGTAAAACCTCTTAACAGCAATTTCATTGAAATAGTATATACCCATTCATTTAATAATGGTAGGATTTTTTGAAAAAAATTATTAATATGTTTGAAGGGTAATAAAACTAATTATTTCAACTAAATAACTGTCTTACTTTTTTCAGATTTTGTGAGGAACAAACGGCAATTACCCGATTGTGAGGTTGAATTTCTGTTGAACCTACCGCAACTTTCCAAACTCCATCCTGCTCAACACCTCCGATCAAAATTTTATGCTGACGAAAGTAACTCGCCAATTTTTTCAAAGGCTTGCGTGCAATATCTGAGCCGGGTGCCGCTATCAGTTCAACAACTTCTGCATCTACTCCATGCAGGTGTGCCACCGATAAGATTTCATTTCTGCGAATGAATTTGAGGATTTCATTGGCTGCAGAAATTTTTGCATTGAGAGCTATATCCAATCCAATTGTGGATGCCAAAACAAGGTAGTCTTCCTTGTTTACCAGCGCAATTGTCTTTCCATGTCCTGTATGCTGGTCGCGATTATTACGATTCATTAAATGTTTGGCCAATAGGCAGCTGATTATGTTTGCTTCGTTATCTCCAGTTGTTGCAATGAAAGATTCGGTAACATCTAGTCCTGACATAACCAGCACATTAGCATCTGTACCATCACCTTGAATGACCTCAGTATATTTTAAGTCAGATGCAAGTTCGTCAGCACGATTCTGATTATTTTCAATCAGCTTTATTTCTACTTCTTTCTCCAACAGTTGTGCTACTCTGCTTCCTACTAAACCACCACCCAAAATCATCATGCAGTCAATTTTTTTATGTTCAATTTTCATCATTTGCATCAAAGGCCTCATATCATTCGATCGGGCCATAATAAAAACTTGATCCAATGGACGGATTTGATCGTCTGCATGTGGTATAATAGTTGAAATTCCACGGGCAATTGCCACAACCCTGAAATGATATTCTGTGTGTTTTTCAGAAAGTTCTTTTGGTGTTTTATGAATCAGTGGTGAATCTTCGTTAACCCGCATGGCAAGAACAAGCATATTTCCTTCACCAACCGCGGTAATATCGTTGCAGGACGCACGTTGCACGAGCCGATATATCTCCTGTGCGACCAATTCTTCAGGATGAACCATCAGGTCAATCTTAAAGTCTTCCTGAGATAGAATGCCTCCATCCATTAAATCAATGGAGCGTGTCCTGACAATTTTTCTCTCAATGCCGAATCTGTCCGCAATCAATGAAGACAACATATTGGTGGAATCATCGTTTGTGGCAGCAATCATCAGCCCCATTCCCTGAGCATTAGCCTCCCGCCAGCTTGAGAGATGCATGGCATTTCCGCATATCAAGCGGGCATCCAATGACTCTGTAGCTGCTTCAATTAAATCAGAATCAGATTCAATAACAGTAACAGGGTAACCTTCATGCACCAGGCGTTGAGCAAGGTGCATTCCCACTCCGCCAATTCCAAGGATGAGCGTACTTTCGTCTTTAGACATATTCAGATAGTTAATTCGTACTGTTGAATGCGGGACTTATTATGCAGAGGATTTTTTGTTGAGAGGTCAACCTCGTAAAAATCATCGGATTGCGCAACAGAATTAATCCCATATATTTCATCAGGAAATTGGGCTTCTTCCAGACAATGTCTGATCGCATTAGCAATCCACTTTTCAATTTTCAAGACTACAATTTTTTTACGCAGACGGCCCTGAACGTCACGATTCAGTACACTGGGAATCGTGTTGCTCGTTATGAATTGATTCAGGTGAGGAGAATTTAAGTTTTCACGGGCTTCAGGAGAGACTGTTGAATGTGTGCTGTAGAAAAAGATGTTTGCGGGACGGCAACTCTTGGACTCCGCGATTGCATTAATATTTGCCGCAATTGTTCCACCGGTCCGTATCATATCATCGAGAATGAAAATATCGCGGCCTTTCAGCAGCTCGGCATCTTCGCTAAAATCAACTGTTACGTCACGTTGACCATGGCGCGTTTTCTTGAAATTCACCATAACTGAGTTATGAAGTCCAGTAAATTCTCTCACGCGGTTAACAAAATCGACTGCACCATCGTCTGGTGCGACAAAGCCAACATGCTCACCATAATTCCAAAGGCGCACAAGTCCCGAACGGAGAATATAGTTGGCAATGAGGGGAGAAATGTCTAAATTCAGAAAAGATGAAATTTTACGGGAATTTCCAGTTGGATTGACTTTTTCATATATATTCCGCATCACGTCCGGTTTGTGGTTGTGAACCGTCATCACAGAATCAACACCTGATGTTTTCAGCAGTTGGGCATACATTTCCGCTGAACAAGGTTGCCCAACGAATTTTTCTCGTGAAGCAAAATCAGTAACTTGCGGATGGTCAATAGTTCTTGGTCCACGATCTTGTGCGGAATAAAATAAATCTGGTTCAACCAAAGCAACAAATTCTGCACCATTCTCCTTGGCTGCGGAAGCAATTAAATAATTCCGCATCGCCAGCTCGTCGCGTGAATGGTATGCAGAATGTGTGGAAACAATGTAAACTGATTTGCCTTTTAGTCCATGACCCAGAGTTTCTTCTGTAACATGATCCTGCAGAAATCTAGGACAAAACTCATTATTGATAAATGTTTTCAGAGCGATTATATCAGAAATGTCAATTTCCTGAGAGTGCGCATAGCCAACCCCAAGCGCAAAAGAATCGTCACTGACGTTAGAGACAATAATGTGATTGTTCACTAATCTTGATTAGTTTAAGATTTTATTACATTTATTTGCATACTCTTCAGTAAGCAATTGCAAACAGCACCTCCTGTTCAGATGGAGCTCCAGTTACCATACATTTTCCTGCCTCAGATCTGTCTTCAAGTGGAAGACAGCGGATCGTCGCCTTTGTTTCCTGTTTTATTTGTGCTTCAGCTTCTTTTGATCTGTCCCAGTGAGCAAAAATAAATCCACCTTCATTAGCAATTATTTCCTTGAACTCTCCGTAACTTGCGGCAGTGTGTGTATTGGCCTTCCTGTAGTCCAGCGCGCGTTGAAACAAGTTGTCTTGTATCCTTTCCAACAACTCTACAATATGTTGAGTAATGTTTTCAAGTGGGACTGAATTTTTTTCTTGTATATCCCGTCTCGCCACCATTGCCGACTGTTTTTTTACATCGCGCGGACCTACTTCTATTCTCACAGGAACGCCCTGCTGAATCCAATGAAAAAACTTTTCGGCAGGACGCAAATTATCACGAGTATCAATTTTTATTTGGAGCTGATCAATCTTTTCATGGAGCCGGTTTGTAACTTTTTCTGCAAACTCAAGGGTTTCGCTGCGTTCCTGATCATTATTAAAAATAGGTACAATTGCAACTTGAATGGGAGCAATTTTTGGTGGAATAATTAAACCGTCGTCATCACTATGTGTCATGATCAAACCACCGATCATTCGTGTTGAAACTCCCCAACTTGTTGTCCAAACATATTTTTGATTGTTGTTGCGATCTAGATAATCAATCTCAAAAGCTTTTGCGAAATTTTGACCTAAATTGTGTGAGGTGCCTGATTGCAGGGCTTTTCCATCCTGCATCATTGCTTCAATTGAATATGTAGCCAGCGCACCAGGAAATTTTTCAGATTCAGATTTTAGACCCGTAATTACAGGAATTGCCAGATATTCTTCCTGAAAAATACGGTAGATTTCCAGCATCCGTAATGTTTCTTCCTGGGCTTCTTCAGCAGTTTCATGAGCTGTGTGGCCTTCCTGCCAAAGAAACTCTGAAGTGCGCAAAAATAAGCGGGTACGCATTTCCCAGCGCATTACATTGCACCACTGGTTGATCAACACAGGAAGATCGCGATAACTGTGAATCCATTGCGAATACATGTGACCGATAACTGTCTCAGAAGTCGGCCGAATCATAAGTGGCTCTTCCAGTTCTTTTCCGCCTCCATGCGTAACGACGGCACATTCCGGACTGAATCCTTCAACATGCTCGGCCTCACGTTCCATAAAATGCTTTGGAATCAACAAAGGAAATGAAGCATTGACATGACCTGTTTCTTTGAACATGCGATCCAAGCGGGCCTGCATGGCTTCCCAGATGGCATATCCAGTAGGACGAATCACCATACAGCCTTTAACAGGTGCATAGTCAGCAAGCTGTCCGGCAGCAATCACATCAAGATACCACTGAGAGTAGTTTTCTTTGCGAGGTGTAATATTTTTTGCCATTTGGGCAGATATTTTTTGGGAAATACAAAAGGGGGTTCAGCTCCAACTTACAACGGAGAAATAGTTTTGTCAGCATGAGTTGACGTTGTTGGATTAAGTCTATGAAACTACTAACTTAATGACATAGATACAAGACGTTTTTGTAATGTAGTAAAAAAAATGGATGAGTTTAAATAGTAAATAAAATAATAATACCAAATAAAATAAATTACATGAGCAACCTTTAGGCTTAGCGTTCTTCTTTACGGAAAGGTATAAGCAACGCAGAGGGAGCCCGGGCATTTCTGGATACCAATGTCATTGTGACAATGGTCAGCACAAAGGGCATCATCAGAAAAACCTGATAAGGTAATTCAATGACACTGCTGGCCTGAAGCCTAAGCTGCAGGGCATCGATCAGTGCAAAAAGAAGAGCTCCGGCTGCACTTTTCCAGGGTCCCCATTGTCCAAAGACAACCAGGGCGATGCAAATCCAACCACGTCCTGAAATAACACCAAAAGTGAAGGCATTAAACTGAACCATCACCAGAAAAGCGCCTGCAATTCCCATCAATGCACCGGAAATAAGCAGACCCTGGTAACGCATTGCAGAGACGCTGACTCCCGCTGAATCTGCTGCATGGGGATTTTCACCAACTGTCCTCAAATTAAGCCCCCAGGGAGTTTGGTGCAGAAGGAAGGCCGCCAGAGGAACCAGAGCAAAGGCCAAATAGGTCAAGGCCGTCTGCTCGAAAAGAACCGGACCTATCCATGGAATTTCCTTGAGAAATGGAACGCTAACCGGTTCAAAAGCTTTGATGTTTGGAAGAGTTGAAGGCTGACCGAAGATGAGACGGTAGAAAAAAAAAGCAAACCCTGTGGAAAGCAGAGTGATTCCAATTCCTGATACATGCTGACTCAGACCCAGACTGACTGTTAGAAATCCCATCAATGTCGCCATCATCATCCCTGTGAGCATTGCTGCCAGGATACCCAACCAGAGACTGTTACTGAAATAAGCAGTGGAAAAACCTGTCATTGCTCCAAACAGCATAATTCCCTCAATTCCAAGATTGAGCACTCCGGAGCGCTCCGCAAAAAGCTCCCCTATCGTAGCAAATACAAACGGTGTGGCAATTCTGATCATTGCCGTAAAAAATCCTACCTGGAAAATCTGTGAAATGATCTCTTCCATGAATCAGTCCTGAGTAGTTAGAGTTCGTATGCGGTAGGTGGTAAACAGTTGGGCAATCAGCATCGTTGCCAGCGCGGTCCCCTGGATGACATCGGCAAGGAAAACCGGCACGCCTGTGGCCCGGGACATAGCTTCGGCACCCGTCACCACTACTGCAAAAAACAATGCCGCTGGCACCACCCCAATGGGGTTGAGCCTGGCCAGCATCGCAATGACAATACCCGTATAACCATAACCCGGAGAGATCCCGGCCATCACCTGAAAGTGAAGTCCTCCGACTTCACCTGCCCCGGCAAGTCCTGCAAGCCCCCCGGAGATCAACGCCGTATAAATCAGTACACGGGTAATGGGGATTCCTCCGTAGGCTGACGCAGATGGATTTTCTCCTACAGCACTGATTGAAAATCCGAGGGTAGTCCTCCGAATGAGCCACCAGATCATCGGTGCTGCCAGCAGGGAGATTAGTACGCCAAGGTGCAAACGGGTAGCGCGCAAAAGAATGGGAAACTCTGCATCCATGCGAATGTCCGGTGAATCAGGATAACCGCTCAGGGGATCCTTCCATGGGCCGTCCAGAAGTGCGGTCATCACGTAGAACATGACGAAATTAAGCAACAGAGTCGTAACAACATCATCCACCTTGAAGCGTGTACGCAGAATTGCAGGCAGCAGGGCCCATCCTGCACCTGCCAATGCAGATGCAGCAATCATCAGGAGGACCAGTGAAAAAGAAGGCAAGGATTCGATTCCTCCTATATAAGCTGCAGCCATAGCTCCGGAGAGTAGTTGCCCCTCCGCTCCTATGTTCCAGAACTTTGCACGGAAAGCAACCGCCACTGCCAGTCCAGTAAAAATCAAGGGGGAAGCCTTGACAAAAGTCTCAACCAGATTGAACCGGCTGGATACTGCACTGAGGAACAGTTCTGAGTAGGCATGCAAAACATTCGCTCCTGCAAGAGCCACAAGTCCACTGCAAAGGAGCAAAGTGGCCAGAACTGCAGTCAACGGAAGAACAATGTTGAACCAGACAGGTGTCTGTTCTCTGAGTTCGAGTCGAAAGGCCATGATAACTTAACTATGAATTCATCATTATTTTATACTCAAACAGTGACGCCTGCCATCAGCAATCCGATTTCCTCGACTGAGACACCATCAATTTTTCTCTCACCTGCGATTCGACCTTCGTACATCACGACAATGCGGTCCGATAGTGCAAACAGTTCTTCCAGATCTTCACTAATGAGGACGATCGCCGCACCTTTTTCGCGCATAGAGAGAAACTGGCGATGAATAAATTCTGCAGCAGCCACATCCAGCCCACGTGTCGGTTGGGATGCCAGCAAGACCTCAGGTTCAAAAGCCAGTTCACGTGCCAGCAATGCTTTCTGAAGGTTTCCTCCAGAAAGTGTTCCCGTTCTCACTTCCGGGCCCGTCGCTTGGATAGCGAAGCGCTTGATCATCTCGCTGGTAAAGGATTGGATTTCGTTTCTTCGCAGAACCCCGAAACGACTGAAAAATGGACGCCTGATCCAGGGCAGCACCATGGACACATAAAGGGGGAGACTCGTTACCAGTCCGGTTGTCATGCGATCTTCCGGGATGCGCCCAATTTTCAATTCCTGCATAACCCTCGGACTTGTTCTTGGAACCATCTTCCCTTTCACTTCAATGCTTCCTTCCGTCGGAGAAAACACTCCTGCAATCACGTCCGCTAGCTCCTTTTGACCATTTCCGGAAACTCCGGCGATGCCCAGAATTTCTCCTCCCTGCACACTCAGGTTGATCCCTTTCAGCTCCTGGTGGGTAGAACTTCCAGTTCTGATTGCTGAAAGCTTAAGCAGTGTATCTCCCAGTTGGGATGATGTTTTCTTTGGAGGATTCAGTTCATGACCACACATCAATCGGGCAAGATCACTTTTTGTTACCTCATTCGGAACATCCACGAGTGCAGACACGGAACCTGAGCGCATAACAATTACCCTGTTGGTAACAGCCATGACTTCATTAAGTTTGTGGCTGATAAAAATGATTCCCATTCCTCCGGCCGCAAGAGCACGAAGTGCATCAAAAAGCCCTTCTGCTTCTTTAGGTGTCAGAACTGCAGTTGGTTCATCTAGGATCAGAATCTTTGCATCACGGAAGAGGGCTTTGATGATTTCAAGCCGCTGCTGTTCACCTATTGTCAGTTCAGAGACTCTTGCATCAGGATCCAATTTCAATCCGAACTGCAGCCCTATTTCCATGAGACGTTTACGGGCGCCAGAAAAATCCAACCTTCCCATTCGGCCAGGTTCACCAACCATCAGATTTTCCAATACGGTGTGTCGATGGACGAGATGGAAGTGCTGGTGAACCATTCCTATCCCCAGTTCCAGGGCATCTGCAGTTGAATGGATCGTAGTTTGTCTTCCTTTGATAGCTATCTTTCCTTCATCGGCTTGGTAGGTTCCGAAGAGGATATTCATGAGCGTCGTCTTGCCTGCTCCATTTTCTCCAAGAAGACCAAGAATATCACCTTCACATAGATTGAGATCAACCTGGTTATTGGCCTGAACTGCTCCGAAACGTTTGCAGATGCCTTGCATGCTCAGCAAAGAGCCGGGATCGGACATATTTGATGAAGAAACAGAAATACAGCGGTGAAACAGAAGACGAAGAACGCCTGCTGTTTCTTAATAAGGTATGAACTAGATGACGACTCCCTGCTTAATCAGCAGGAAGACGTTGAATCAGTAATGAATAAAATCAGTCTGATTTCGGTGCACTTTCATCAATGTCGGCCCGGAAGGTACCGTCAAGCATTTCAGCTTTACGTTTTTCAACCATGGCCTTCACTGATGAAGGAAGTTTGCTGTCCCATTTGTGATAGGGAGCAAGATAGGAACCACCCTTGCCCATATAGGAAAATCCACCGAAATCTTGAGCTGTTGGTACTCCGGCTTTGACAAGGGTAACCACGTGCTTGATGGTAGGCCACATATCCCAGACAGGGCCGGTAATTACCGTGTCTGGACCCAGTGAAGCCTGGTCAGACATATTGGAAATAGCCAGCACACCCTTCTCTGTACACGCTTCGATCACACCAAAACGTTCTGCGTAGAGCACATCTGCGCCAGCTTCTATCTGTGCCAGTGCTGCTTCTTTGGCTTTAGGCGGATCAAAGAACGAACCAATGAAGGAAAACTTGCATCGTACATTTTTATTCACTTCCTTGGCACCATTACAAAAAGCATTGGAAAGCCGATTCACTTCTGGAATCGGCATGGCAGCAACAACTCCAAGGATGTTGGTTTTGGTCATTTTCCCTGCAATCATTCCGGAAAGGTACGCCGGTTCATGAATCCAGTTGTCAAATACACCGAAGTTCGGTTCTGCAGGCCCAATTCCTGACCCGAATACAAATGAAACATTGGGATAATCGCGGGCTACGCGGCGTGCAATCCGTTCTGCTCCAAAAGAGTCACCCGTAATCAACTGATAACCATTTTCTGCATATTCCCGCATGATACGAGCGAAATCAGCAGATTTCACACTTTCTGACCAAGTGTATTGAATACCCATTTCATCTTTTGCCTGCAGCAATGCCACATGGATCTGGTTGACCCAGGGTTCTTCTATTGGAGTTTCAAACACTGCTGCGACTTTTAAACCCGCCGCATGAAGGGGAACGGCAAGTCCGCCTATCAGTAATACCGCAGCACAAAATACCAAAACTTTATTTAACAGTGGGGAGAGTATGCCTTTAAAAAAAATGGAGATTCTTGTCTGTTTCATATGAGTCCTCTTGATTATTGTTAATAGAAAACACAAACAAGCCGCGTGCAAGATGCTGTAGATCAAACTATTGCTTAAAGCTCTCAAACATGAACATCTGGAACGAAAAAAACAAATCTTACACCTTACTTTATTTTTTTGTCCGACCCATTTATTGAGTTTCCGCACATGTTATAGGTATGACAGGATATGTCAACATAAATATTAATTTTTTTGCGAAAGAAAAAAACTAAATAAATTCATTGGCAGGAATACAGACTGGGAACTTGGAACTAAGATTAAGGAATGAGGGAATGGAACTTTGTTAGACCGTATTTGGCTCTTCAGTCAATTCTCCTGATTCAGCAGTATTTTTTTATTTTCCGGCACGGGGCAAGAGTTTCTGCTGCCTTAGGTAGGTATGCCTGATTTGGGGAATACCCAAAATTGCAGTGCTATCCAAACTGCAATAGATATTATAAAAGACGAGTCTATCATAAAAGTTCACTTTCAAATATGTAAAATGTTGAAAGCGAGCATAGCTGAATTTAAAGTTTTTTCAACTCCACTTTAGAATGGAGCTGAAATACACGTTGCAGAATTATGCTTAGACTGCATTCGGTCAATCTGTGGGATTTCCAAGACCTCTCTGTTTGTTTTCTTTAATTCATCTTTCCGAAAACCATTCAACAAATCTCCAGACATGGCAAATTCGCAACGGTAGGGAAAAACAAATTTTGAATAAAAACTACCGAACATGGTCTTTCGAAGCCGGTTTTCTCGTCAACCGGCTTTTTGGCGATTTGATGTAGCGGGAGTGCTGGAGTCTTCAGTATTTTGGAGATATTTTTCCAACTGTTCGGGAGTATATCCGGTAGCGTTAGCGGCAGCACTAATGCTGGGGAAACTCTGCCCCTCAACAACAATTGTTTCCACTGCGCTTTCTTTCGGGGCTGATTTTGCTGAAGAGTTATTTTGAGTATTTTCCATTGGATGGAGAAGGATTTCAGCTTTTTCGTAGTCTCCATGCTGTATCAGAGAAATGTACTGTTCCAGTGAAGGAACCATTTCAAACCAGCCGTTTCCAGTGTGATGAGTTTGAAACAAATAGTGCAGAGTACTTTCAATATTTTCTGCAATCTCTTTTTGTCCTGCCTCGTGATTCGCAAGCAAATGCAGAGTTTCAGATGAGCCTTTTTGCAAGGTTTCCAGAGCTAGGTAAGGTTCGTCGCATGAACCTATTTTAACTCTGTTATTACGTGAGTCCTGGATAAAATACACAGCCCAGGCCAAATCACCAAACCGTTGCTGACGTATCTGCCTTTCGCTATTCTTTGCATCCATACAATTTTTACACGATGAAGTTTTGCCATCGTGTGAATTCGAGGTCATGTAAAACTCACACAACAATTTTGTTTCGCCACATGTTTCACAGCTCTTTTGCAGCAAATTCAATTGCGATAATCGTGTTTCTGTATTTTTTACGGACAGTCGCGCCTGAGCCCGGACATTAGCGCATTTTCTGCAAAATGAGGCCAACCCGTCATGGCAGCGTCCTGTAGGAAAAAATTCTGACGAACGCGGAAACTCTCCCCGACAGATGCTGCATAAACGAGTGTATTGTTCCGCGCCAAAAAGCTCTTCTTGAATAGCTGCCCTCATAGTTTCATACTTTGCTGGTTTCGTTTTAACAAAAAGGGCAAATAAATATATTTCCCCAATCATGAGATTGATGATGAATTTACACTATTATGATATAATTAATAGCATAATAGTCAAAATGGTCAATTTCTGAATGCAAAAACTGCCATGATAAGGCAAGCTTTCCAAAAAGCTTGCCATCCATAGAAATAATTTAAAAGTATTTTTTTTGCAGAATCAGTTTCACATTTTGAGATAATTTTCACACCTTACAAA
>ERZ651768.936-NODE-936-length-21700-cov-7.035934_pt1 | contig 21700 bp, 17 predicted proteins | sample MGYA00514754_ERZ651768 | MGnify/ENA metagenome assembly ERZ651768
GTGGAAGGTTAAGGTTTTTTGTTGCTGGAAATTATTGGGGTGGTGTGGAATCTCCATTAAGTATATTGCCTGAGAGCATAGGAAATTTGGATGATTTGAGGTCATTATATCTGGAGTGGAATAACTTATCAAGTCTGCCTGAAAGCTTTTTTCAACTCACAAATCTTATGTCCCTCTATATTTCTAATAACCAGTTAGAGGAAATTGGTGAAGGTATTGAAAACTTGAATAATTTATATTTTTTAGATTTGGGTTATAACCAAATTCCATCCATCCCTGATTCATTTTGTAATCTGAATAATCTAACCTATTGGTGGATGTTTAATAATGAACTGGATCAGCTCCCCGATTGTATCTGTGATTCATTGAATATTAATTGGAATGATGATGATGCCGCTAATTATCCATATTTTGCCATTGGAGGGAATAATCTATGTGAAAATATTCCAGATTGTATCGCAAACAGTGAAAATTTTCATATTAGTTTAGATCAATGGTATTATACCTGGCCTGTATCTGATTCGCAAAATTGTGATGGACTATACAATTTAAATGAATTCATAAATCCTATAGATTTTAAACTTGTACAACCCTATCCCAATCCTTTTAATCCTGAAACGGTCATAACCTTTGAAGTTTCACAAAAGACCTATTTACAATTAGAAGTGTTTAATTTAATAGGTAAAAAGATCACAACTTTGCAGAAAGGGTATTTTGAGCCGGGTCTGCATAAAACTATTTGGAACGGACAAAACTATCCATCAGGAGTTTATTTAATCAGAATGAAGACAGGAGATTATTCTCAATTACGAAAAGTAATATTGATGAAATAAATTGTTTAAAAAAAATATTTTATTTCCATTCGAATATGTGAAAAACTTTCCATTTGATTAAACCTGTATAATTCTTCATCGGGATGATCATCTTTTCCTTTTATATTAGTTATCCCAAGCAGAAATTTCAAATTCTGCGTAACATCATATTCAGCAGTAAACCCCCAAAGGGAACCCCAGATATTGAACGTTTTGGTAGAATCCACAGGATTTGCAATATCGAATAAACTCAATAAACTGACTCTTAATTGATTATCAAAAAAATGTTTTTCAAGATTGAGAAAAACCGCTTTTTTTGATAAGACTGCCATGGGTGTACCCAATCCTGGAGTAAATAAATCTTTTGGAGGAACATAGCTAAAATCACTAATGCTAATGCTGTCCGTTGGTAAAACGTCTAAGGAAGTATAACTGAGAGTATCATAATAAAAAAACTGAGTAGCGAGTATTACATCATATGGCAGTTCTGTTTCTAATTGCAGTGTAGTTTGAAAGTATTCTGCGTTTTCATTAATAGGAAAAGAGAAATAGATTTTGTCATATCCATTAGCTTTTGTATACATATTTTGCGTTGGACTAAATAGATACCCATCATGTTCCCGTTCAATATTGTTATTTTTTTCAACTGTTTTAAAAAAAGCAATATCACCGCGCATGGTGAGCCAGTTGGACAATATAGTGCCACCAAATCCAATTACATTAGTTTTTCTATAACCAAATACAAGGTCAAGGCGTGGGTTGTTAAGATCATTTCCGCTTTCTTCCTGTCCCCAAACATTAATCCCGCTAAAACTAAATGTACGGTCATAGCCCTGAAAATAGGATAACCTAATGTCTCCCATGCCAAATGAACGTTCTAGAAAGGCACCTAATTCGAATGGATTTTCTTCCAGGTCAAAGATTTGTTTTTCCTCAAGTGTTATGGGTAAGCTTATTGGAAATTCGGAATCATTTAAAGGGAATCTATTTGTTTGGTGAAAGGGAGAAACGACTGCGCCAAATTTCCAATTATTAAAATAAACATTTAATGCGGCAGAATAAGAGCCCAGCTTCCGGTCACTGCCTTGAAAAAACAAGTAATAATAGTCAAAAGCGTTTACTATATCCAGGGGACTATTTTCATCCACGCTCCCCCAAGTGTGAATTTGTTTTCCCACTTTAATTTCCCCAAAGTTGGTGTACCATGTTAAATATAGTTCTCTTAAATCCCATAAAAAATCCTGAGGTGTGCTACTTGAGAGGAAGTGAGAATGGCTTTTGGGTGTGTACTCCATTGCAAGATCAGCATAGACATCAAGATTTTCGTTTTTATGCTGAAGAGTTAAATCAAACATTCGATAGGGGAGGTTGATTAAAGAATTATCTGATAAATGAGCCATATAGTACAAATCTATATATCCTGAATAACTAGTACTGCCTTGCCCAAATGCCAATCCATTAAATAGTAAGAATAATGATAGAAAAATTTTAGATCTCATATATTGATTCCTGATATATTTAATTATTTATTGCTTTATCTGTAGCTTCCAAAAGCCAATTTAACACTTCATTCCCTTGGGTTTTCCATGCCCTTGGCAAAGCCCAATCTGGAAAGTCTCCCAGCAGTTCACCATTCCATGTGTATGTAACTTTAGTCTCATTATTGTTTACGGGAGAAAGTCGCCATTCTCCAGCTGCATTAACAAGCCTAATATAGGATTTCATCAGAATTGCTTTTTCATGGTTCACTGCGCGAAACTGATAGAGCAGATCATTACCGGTCAAATGAGTGGTATATTTTACTATATAATCCCGACTTGCGATGGGGAAAGGCATGTCAAGCATGATATGAACAATCTCTGGTTCCAGCATTGTTGTAGTTTCAATCCGTTTAAATACGTTGGGATAATTGGCTTTATCTTCAAGAATTTCTGCGATTTTGTCCATTGAAAAAGGAAATGTTGTCTGTGCTTTACACCATGGGACGTCACCCTCTTCAGCCCATCCAATCCATATTTCCTTATCCTGAAGTACGTTCCAGTTTTCCACATTATGTAGTGGCTCTACACTTAGAGCATGTCCATATAAAACAAACAGGAATAGACCTGTGATGTAAAGGGAACTTCGGTTAAATAAAGATAATAAGTTGGTCAATTCAATTCTCAGGTTAAGAATGTTTCATAAATCTTTGAACAATCAGATCGGATTTGTTCAGCACTAAGCCCAAACTTTTCCAGATCATAGTGGTGTTTACTCTTAAATTTTCTCTGGCTCTCGGATCTCTGGTTTATGGTATCGAGTAATTCCTCCGATGGATCACAATTGAGGAATTGAATAATCTCAGACATCAATCCGTCAAAATTCTCCATCATTTTATCAAAACGTACAATCATCACCTTGGAACGGTCAATGCGATCATTGACCCAGTCATCATGGAATCGAATCAGGAGTGTAACAAGTGCTTTGTACAATCGTTCGATATATCTTTTCCGTTTATTTTCAGGCAAATCCCAGAATCCAAACCGTTTATCCAGCACCCCGGTAACAAGACTAAGGCTGGAGGGTATCACACTGAGGGGATCACGAACCATATAGAGAATTTTTGCATCAGGGAAGCGCGTCATAAATCTGGGAAGGTTTGCACTGATTGAAAATAATTTTGCTATGATTTTATCATTGCTGGATTGTTTGAGTACTCTTCTCCAGATAGATTCAAGCCAGTTGAAATCTCTTGCAGACGTATCCCTGATTTTCGGATCAAACCATTCAAACAAATCCTCTTCTGCCCAGGAAAGAATAAATCCGTAGAGAAAGAATCCATCAAAATATCTAAATAAAATTGATGCATCATCTGTTTCTACAGATCGGAGACTTGTCTTGTGAGCTTCAGTAGAATGATGACGGGTGGGGCTTATGAGTTCAAGGATAGGTAATAGGGGTCGAATACATTTTTGGATCAAAACAGATGGATAGAGCAATTGCCAGAGTTGAGCACCGGCACCTATTTTATTTTTTACTAAAAAACGATGTAAAAATGTTGTTCCAGACCTTGGATTTCCTACAATCACAACGGGATTTGTTATCTGTCTTTTTCTTATACTTGGATAGAATATTTTGTCCATAAACATGCCGAGACTGATCATGAGCCGTAAAATAGATATAAGAAGACCTGAAAAAATGGGAGAGATCCAGATACCAAAGGAGTGACCAATTGTCAGGTAAGCTTTATTGAGTCTATTTGAAGTAGATATGTTCGATTTCATTAGTGAAAATTATTGTTATCACGTTCAGATGTTAAAATGTACTAAAAAATAATAGGCCAATTGTTTATGATAAACTTTACTAACCTTAATTGAGATTATTCCCATATATGAGTATATTTAACAAATAAATCGTTTGAAAATAACGGAAAATCTATTTAACAAGCAGGATATTATATGAAAAATAAAATTGTTGTACTATTTATTGGGTTTTTATTTCAGTTCATAGAGGCAGAGGTGTTTGAAGGCTATGCCATATTTACACAAGGTTCTCCTGGCGGACCAGGAGGAGGCGGAGGCGGAACCACGTATCTTATGGATCACAATAGTACAGTAATCAAATCTTGGTCTCATACGCGGGGTGCTGCAAGCCTTCCATATCTTCTCCCAGACAGTTCAATTATTTATCCGTACCGTGTACAAAATCCATCAATGAATGCCGGTGGAGTTGGCGGGGGGATTCAGCGTATCACGTGGGAGGGGACTATTCTTTGGAATTATATCTTTGCAAATGCCACCTATCAGCATCATCATGATATAGAACCGCTTCCCACTGGCAATGTTTTGATAATTGTATGGGAGGCCAAAACGGCACAAGAAGCTTATGATATGGGGAGACAGACAATAGATAACCCCCTTAATGTTATGTGGTCCGAAGCAATCTTAGAATTAAATCCTATCACAGGTAATATAGATTGGGAATGGCATTTATGGGATCATTTGATACAGGATGTGGATTCTGGTTTGCCAAATTATGGGGTAGTATCTGAACACCCGGAATTATTTGATATCAATAATGGAGCTGCTGGAAGCAGCGGCGGGCCGGGAGGGGCAAATGGAGACTGGATGCACCTAAATGCCATTAATTATAATACTGAATTAGACCAAATCGTAATTTCATCCGCTAAGCAGAATGAAATATTAGTTATAGATCACAGCACCTCAACGGAGGAGGCAGCTGGCCACACTGGTGGAAATTCAGGGAAAGGTGGAGATTTTTTATATCGTTGGGGGAACCCACAGAATTATGACCGGGGAAACAACAATGACCATATTTTGGGTCATCAACATGGAGTCAACTGGATTCATGAGGGTTCTCCGGGAGCAGGAAATATGATCCTTTTTAATAATCATCATAATAGTAATAATTCTGGGGCCGTGATTGAAATTGAAACTCCGATAGATGAAAATGGCAATTATCCCATCGGGAATGGAGAGCCATGGGGACCCGAATCATTTATCATGATCTATAATGATATTCACACTCAAATGCAGGGAGGAGCTTTCCGCCAGCCGAATGGGAATACACTAATTACCGACTGTGATGATGCATATATTTTTGAGATAAATTCCAGTGGTAATATTCAGTGGGAGTATAATCCGAGTGGTGACTATCAGATTCCGCGGGCTCAAAAGTATGGATTGGATTATTTTGACCATACTGAAGAAATTATTTCTATGGAAATTTCTCACTCTGCTGGATGGAACCTTGTGGGCTTGCCTATTGAGGTTGAAGATTCTTCCTATGAAATTCTTTTCCCGGAGTCAGTAGATGGAACCCTGTATTCATTTGGTATGGGATATATATTGGAAACGGAATTATTAGTTGGAACGGGATATTGGCTTCGGTTCACTGACGATGGGATCAGCACTATTACTGGTTACGTTGTGGATAATTTGGAAATAAGCCTAATGGAAGGATGGAACTTGATTTCCGGGATTACCGATCCTATTGCTGTAAATAACATTGGTGATCCTGGCGGAATTATTATCCCGGGGACCTTTTATGGGTTTGGTAATTCGTATGAGAATGTAGATGTTTTGGATCCTGGTGAAAGTTACTGGGTGCGTACAAACGGTGCAGGGGTAATTACCTTTCAGGGGGGTTAGTAAATAATTGAGGAGAAATTATGAAATTTGATACGAAAATTGTGAGAGCCGGAATTGAACCGGATCCAACCACAGGTGCAATCGTTCCGCCAATTTATCAAACGGCAACCTATGTTTTGCCGGAGGTTGGTAGAGATTTAGGATTTGATTATACCCGTTCTGCTAATCCAACCAGAGAAATATTAGAAAACAATTTAGCTACCATAGAAGGAGGAAGATTTGGCACCTGTTTTTCCAGTGGGATGTCCGCAGTGGATAGTGTTTTAAAATTACTGAAAAAGGGTGACCATGTAGTTTGCTCTGATGATGTATATGGAGGAGTATCTAGACATTTTAACAATATTTTGGTGAACTATGGATTGACATTTACCTATGTGGATTCATCCAATCCGGAAAATGTGGAAAATGCCATCAGATCTGAGACGAAACTTTTCTGGATTGAGACACCGACAAATCCACTTCTCAAGATTACCGATTTGAATGCAATATCAAAAATTGCAAAGAAACATCAAATTTTATTCGGAGTAGATTCCACGTTTGCTACACCTGTTTTTCTACGTCCGTTTGAATTTGGCGCTGATATCGTCATGCATAGTACCACGAAATATATCAGTGGTCATAACCAGATCATAGGAGGTATCATTATTACCAATGATGAAGAAATCCACGAGCGGATGAAATTTGTTCAAAAAACTATTGGAGCTGTCCCCAGTCCATTTGATTGTTGGCTTACTCTCCTGGGTGTTAAAACTCTTCATCTTCGGATGCATCGTCATGCTTCCAATGCTCAAGCTGTAGCGGAATTTTTGGAATCACATCCACAGGTAGAGAAAATAACCTATCCCGGATTAAAATCCCATCCACAATATGGAGTTGCAAAAGAACAGATGGATGGATTTAGCGGTATGATTTCCTTTGAATTGAAAGGTGGAATTCCTGCAGGAACTACTGTGATGAACAATGTCAAATTATGTTCTTTGGCAGAAAGTCTTGGTGCGGTTGAAACTATGATCACTCATCCCGCTAGCATGACCCATGTGGATGTTCCTGCGGAGGAACGTCATGCCCGGGGCCTCACCGATGGATTAGTTCGGATTTCAGTTGGGATTGAAGATCCGGAAGATATTATAGATGATTTAAAACAGGCTTTGGAAAAAGTGTGATCTTATAGAAATTATTTTAGAGCAGCAAATACCATTCTCCTCGTTTTTTAAGATGATTTATCTGAAATTTTGCTCATTATGTATTCAGCCATAGCGGTAATGGTTAGACTGGGATTTACACTTAAATTGACAGGAACGATGGATCCATCTACCACATAAAGACCTTTGTATCCATGAATTTCTCCAGCATGATCAATGACACCTTCCACTGAGCTTTCAGACATGACACAGCCTCCCAAGATATGTGCTGTAGTTGATGTATTGAATAATACTTCCGGCAAAACACTGAGAGGATCTCCCTTTATTTTTTTGGCCATTCGTTTCGCAAAGTCATTTGCGATGGGAATATAAGAAGGCACTTTTTTATCTGTATCCCAATGAGAGTTCATTGATTGTCTACCTAGGCGCCACCACCGTGATTTATATTCAAATCGCATATAATTATCTATCTTCTGCATCACCAACAGGATGGTTGACCTTTGAGCCCAGCCGAATACATTGAGATTTTTTAAGAATTTAAAAGGATGCTGTATAATAGCTCCCAGAAAATAGAGAAAACGCGGCCATTTAGACCCGCCTCCAACGAGCAATGTTCCTAGGCCCGCCATTGCATCCTGTCCTTTCCCAAACCGAACTGTTTCGATATGGGTGTGTTTATCCGGATAAATGCCAGAGGTAATTGCTATACCTTTAGAATAATCAATGTCCTTATTTTTAGCTTTTACACCAACCAGCGCTTCACTGTTTGTTCGAACAAAATTACCCAACTGATCAGAAAGTTTGGGCAAAGAACCTCTATTTTTACACTGCAAAAGAAGCTTTACAGATCCCATGACACCGCCTGAAAAAATCACATTTTTCGCGTGAAATATTTTTATGGAACTGAATAATTTTGTTATTCTTTTTGTACGAAGTTCATATCCGGACTCGAAACTGGGTTTTACATCCAATACTTTTGTCTCTGGTATGATAGTTACTCCAAGTTGTTCAGCAAGATATAGATAATTTTTGTCCAAAGTATTTTTTGCTCCCACCCGGCAGCCTACCATACATCCCCCGCAAAAAGTACACCCGGTTCGTTCAGGCCCTTTACCTTCAAAATATGGATCGGAAACTGTTTTGTTTTCCTTACCAAAGAATACTCCCACCTCATTTACATGAAATGTATCTCCTTTCCCAATATCATTTGCACAGCTTTTTAATAATTCATCGGCATGGGTGATTTGTTTGCTGGGTGTTGCACCAAGCATTTTTTGAGCAATTTTGTAGTAGGGTAATATTTTTTCTTTCCAACTCTGAATACCCCATGCTGGATCTTTAAGCACTTGATCTGGTGGTATGAGTAAATTATTAGCATACACAAGGCTCCCCCCTCCAACCCCAGCACCATGGAGAATGAACACATCTTTTAAAAGTGTCATAGCCTGAATGCCGAAAAAATATAGTTTAGGAAACCAGAGGTATTTTCTGAAGTTCCAATTTGTTTTTGGTAAATCTTCAGTTTTATACCGTTTCCCTTGTTCTACCACCGCGACTTTGTATCCCTTTTCTGCTAGTCTTAGGGCAGATACAGAACCACCAAATCCGGATCCAATAATAATATAATCGTAGTTAGAGGCCATATTTTTTTCCATAAAAAATTAGGGAAATCCTCTTTATCAGAAAAGAATATTAAGTTATGCACCCATTATCAATTCTATTCGTATTCATAATTTCATTCGTAATATTCAGTGTGTTATTTTTGATGAGAAAAGAAATCAATAAATGAAGGGTTTAATTGTACTATGGAGAAAATTGAGAGTATAAAGAATACTAGTGCAAAATATTTGAATAATTGATCATGAGTATTTTTTTTTGTAGAACGTTAGTATTAACTCTATATTTGAGTTTAATTCAAATTAATCTTTTAGCACAAATAGGAGAAGCAATGGATAGCACAATAAAAAAAACAGTGAAATCAGAAGAGGAATGGAAGCGTGTTTTATCAGAGGAAGAATTTTATTTATTAAGAGAAAAAGGTACCGAACGTGCTTTTACCGGAACGTATAACAAATATAAAGAAGCCGGTAATTATGTGTGTGCTGGTTGTAGTTCCTTATTATTCTCTTCAGAAAAAAAATATGATTCAGGCAGCGGATGGCCCAGTTTTTGGGAACCAGCTGAAGAAACGAATATTACTTCGGAGTCGGATAGTAGCCTGGGAAGAATAAGAACTGAAATTCTTTGTACTCATTGCGGAGGACATTTGGGGCACGTATTCAATGATGGTCCCGATCCTACGGGTCTTCGGTACTGCATCAACAGCGGTGCTCTTCATTTCCAAAAGGAAAAGTCTTCAGACAATATCAAATGAATTATCTGGAATGAATTACTTCCCAAAAGTGGTGATTATTTTTATTTTGTCAGGAATTTTTTCAAATACAAATGTCGAATTAAAAGTTGGTGAATTGGCGCCCGATTTTTCTTTAAAAGATCAGAATGGTGTCATTCATAAGTTATCAGATTATCGCGGGAAACAGGTCGTAATTTATTTTTTCCCCAAGGCTGGAACACCTGGGTGAATTAAAGAAGCATGCGGGTTCCGCAATACATATTTTGAGTTTGAAAAACAGGGGATAATCGTATTTGGAATAAGCTATGATTCCCCAAAAACTCTCAAGAAATTTGAAGAAAATTATAACATTCCTTTTCTCTTTTTGTCCGATAGAAAAAAAGTTGTTTCAAAACAATATGGTACAAAAGGATTTCTTTTCCCCAGCAGAAAGACGTTTGTGATTGACAAAAACGGGAAATTAAAAAAGATATTTAATAACGTAGATGTCCATAATCACGCTGCAGAAATTCTGAAACTATTTTCAAAAGAAAATTAATTAAATTATATCTGAGATTAAACTTCCTGGGGAACTCAATTTTCATCAGTAAGTTCAATTCATAAGTTCAAATATTTAATAGCATCGGAATGAAGTATATAAAAATATTAGTAATATTCCCATCACTTTCACTGTTAATCGGGGCAAGTATTTCTGGTTTTATTCGGGACAAAAACAATGGTGAGCCTTTGGCGTATACAAATATCATTCTTCTTGAAAATGCTATTGGGACTGCAGCTGATGTAAATGGGTATTATATCTTTCCAATTGTAGATGATGGCAAGCACACTATGAAAATCATGATGATTGGTTACAAAACATTGGAACGGGAATTAACTGTTCAGGATATGAATTTACGAATTGATATAGAACTGGAGCCAACTGCTTTGGATCTTGATCAAGTCACTGTTTCAGCTGAACGAATGCGGTTTGAAAAGCGTGTGGATATCAGTAGAATAAATCTCACCAATAGAGAAATTCGCAGAGCACCTGCGTTCATTGAAGCGGACATATTTCGAACCCTGCAATTGTTACCCAGTGTTAGTGCCAGCAATGATTTTAATGCTGCCTTAATTGTAAGAGGAGGAAGCCCTGATGAAAATCTCATTCTGCTGGATGGAGCGGAAGTGTATAATCCCTACCACATTGGCGGTGTTTTTTCCACATTCAATGCAGACATGATTTCTGATACTGAATTTCTTGCGGGAGGATTCCCTGCAGAATATGGCGGAAGGTTATCATCAGTTTTAAAAATTACGGCGCGGGAAGGAGATTCGAAAAATGGTAGATTATCTGATACCAATCCAGTAAAAAAATACTGGGATTTCAGCAAAGCACACGGGGATATTAGTTTGTTATCGTCAAAAATTTTGGCAGAGGGACCGCTTTATAATGGTTCCTGGATGATTTCAGGAAGGAGAACTTATTTTGACCAGTTTGTGAATCTATATTACAAATTCAAAGACGAAGAATCTCCTTTTAATTACTATTTCTGGGATACCCATATAAAATTCAAGACCTCTCCCAATAAAAACAATCAATTTATTTATAGTCAGTTCTCTGGAAAGGATGATCTGTTTTTATCCCTAGGCGGAGATGATCTCCCCGGTATTGATTTTTCCTGGAAATGGGGAAATTCGACCAAAAGCTTTCTATGGAAATACATTCCCAATTCCAATTATTTCATAGAGAATAATTTATCCAGAACAGACTACAAATTTAATGTTGACTTTGCGATAGATTTTAACCCTGACACCACTTTAGATGATAATGCTGGCGTATCGGATTCAGACTTGACATTTGATATTGACAATATTGTACAGGATATAGGTTATGATCAGAAGCTAAGTTATTTTTTTTCAGATGAGTTCAATATAAAAGTTGGTTGGCAGTATAAAGTTCTTTACATGGACTATAATGAGAGTTTTGCAGGGATTAACAGAGTTAATTTGAATTCAGAACCATCAATCACTAGTTTGTATTCAAATAGCATATGGCACCCGATAGCAAAACTGCATATAAATACGGGTGTCAGATTATCAAAATTTAGTCAATACGATGATTATTTGGTTAATCCCCGAATAGGCATAAAATATAGTCCTGTACCGGATTTAGCCCTGAAAGCAAGTTGGGGGGAATATTCTCAATTTTTGTACACCATCAATCAAGAAGATGAATTATTAAGAATAGTTGATTTCTGGCAGCCTATTCCTGAAGGAGAAAAACCCCAGCAATCTGAACATTTTATTATTGGAAGTGAATACTGGATTTCCGAAGGTAATATTTTTTCTGTTGAAGCCTATTTTAAACAATATTCACATATTTATGACCTGAATCCAAAAGCGGATGGAAGTGATATTAAAGGGACTTTGGCCTTAGCAGGAATTGGGGAATCCTACGGGCTAGAATTGTTGTATAGGTTACGTTTAGATAAAGTATCGGGATGGATCAGTTATGCCTATTCAAGGATTAAAAGAGAAGTTGATTTAAACTCCGATGGGATTATTTGGGAATCCAAGGAAATTTATCCAGCAAAATATGATAAGCCCCATACATTTAATTCTGTACTTAGTTATCGTTTATCAGAAAAAAACGAAATTGGGTTAAGCTGTATTTTTAGCAGTGGACAGACATACACCCCTGTTGTAGGAAAAGTACATCAGGCAGGAACTGAGTACTATGGCAGTTTAGAAAATCCATATAGGTATTTCGGGAATGTCTATGGCGGAAGAAATAGTGGACGATATCCTGATTATTTTAGAATTGATTTGAGTCTGATAAGAAAGTCAAATTTGTGGGGACTCACCGGAAAATGGAAATTTCAGATAGTTAATTTGACCAATCATTATAATGTATTGTTATATAATTGGAATCATGAGGCATCACCTTCAAAGGTATCAGCCTATAGTATGTTTCCTATTCTGGTTACTTTTGGCTGGGAGTTTGACATTTAGATGCGTACCAGGTTAATTTTAATTTTTTGTCTGGGATTATTTGGTCTTTGCTGTGAAAAAGAATTGAATATCAGTGAATTTTCAGATGATTTCTCTTTTTATCAATCTGAACTCAGGATCGAGGCTCTCATGCTTCCCTCTGATAGTACAGCTATCGTCAGGATTGACCGTTCGGTTCGTTTGGATGAAGCTAACCTCTATAATTGTCAAGATGATGACCTAGACTGGAATTACTATTATTGTAATTCCGATTCTATTTCTTATGAATCAAATAGCGAATGTTTAGAGTCCTGTGGGAATGAAACTGATTGTATCTTGCATTTATATTCATGTAAAGTTGATGAGGAAGATTGTGAGGATTGCAACTGGCCTTTTGATACACTAAAGACATATCCAACTAAAACAGAATGTCTCAGCGATTGTCAGGGGAAATGCTTGACAGATGATGTTGGAGAAGATGGAATGCAGGCATATGACTCAAATGACGATGGTGATTACGATGATATTGGATTTGGAGGAGATATTGCTCCTGATGACGGGGAGGATGATGGAATCCCTGGTTGTAATGAAAAGAATATTGATGAATATGACGAAATATTACCATCTATTCATTTAGATAGTTTGTGTACAATTATGATTACTCATGAGAACGACACCTGTCATTTTGTCTTCAGTGAAAACGGCGGGGAATTCTTTGATGACGTAAAATCCGGGTTTGATATTAACAATGCCACAACAGTCTTTTATGGTGCCTGGACCCCAGATAAGGATAATTGTAACGTTGATTTTACTGATTACGATAAAGAATATGAATTCTCCTGCGAATGTGCAGAAAGCTCAGGTTATGGATACTACGGGGAGATAACAGCTACAGACAGAATACGCCGACCTGTGATCTTTTATTCTAATTTTTCAGAGGCAGACATTATTTCCTGTGCGGATACGGCGGATGTATATAGTTGCCTTGAATCATATCACAATAGTGATACCTTATATTTTGAAGAGAATGATCCTGATGCAAAAATAAATTATGCTTCGCTTTTTGAAACAATCAAATATCAGGCGGTGCAGTACATCTATGATAAACCAAACGACAGGTTTGTCTATTATCACGGTCACCCTGATGGTGGGACTGACAGCGGAGGTAATTTTATAAATAATTCAGTATGCCTTATGTTTGAGGCCGTAGTTTCAGAGAAATATGATAATGCCAATAAATTCAAATATGATATCTATACATTCTCAGCAGGATTTGAAAATTATTACTTTTTTTCGCAGCTGGACCTATCTGATCCAGTTAGAACAAATCTAAGGGATCAATATGGAAATCCGGTAATGGGTGCTTTTGGTGCTATGTCATCTAGGACAAAATATTTTGAAGTGATAGATACATTGCAAAGTCAATAAAACCTGCCAATCCCGATAGTGAAAGCAGATCTAGGATTTTTCACCAATCTTTATTTAATCACAACAAAAAGATATTAACCGGTAACCAATTCAACTGCTTTTCTTGAAAGGGATAAAAAGGTGGTCAGTTTTCCTGAAAAAATATGGAGCAGTTTTATTTCTCCTGACTTATTGACGTCTAGGCGGTATTTCCGGCTTTATTTAGGAACGATATTCTAATATCGGATGGAATAGATATTCTAAAGCACTTTTAGGTTTATTAAATTCTTACACCTGATACGTCATAGTTGCAGCCATGAGTAGCATCGTAATATCCATAAGACATGGTTATTATTTTGGCGGTAGCAGATCCGCTAAAACTGGAACCATATGCCCAGGCATAACATTCGTATTCCGGATAGGTTAGCTTTCCATCTTCTGCCACCGTGGGATGCAAGTAATCGTACGCTCCATAAGTTAATCCGTTGTAGCATGATGTTTCCCAATGGTAAAGCAATGTTGAATCGTTATTCAGGATGATTCCTAATTTATTGCCGATATCGTCTTGATTTCCTGCATGTCCTTCAAATAGAAAAATTTCTCCAGTGTCTGTTACGGTTGTGTTAGTTGATCCACTAAAATCATCGTAACAGCTCCTTTGCACCGTGAAAAGATATTCACCAACGTATTCATTCCTATAATCATAATCAATATCTTCATGACAAGACGAAATAAAGAATAAGGCGAATAATAAATACGGTATTGCTTTACTAATAGGGTGAATCATAGTAAACTAAAGTTAGTCAATATTGGCAGAAAGCAAACCTAGAAAAGCAAAGGCAAGATAATCTATCTGTTTATTTTCCATTTTCCGGGAAAAGAAATAAATCCAAAGAATGAAAAGGACCAGACTGCTCCAAGTAAAAATATCGGCAAAACATTCAAGGAGTTTTAGTTGTTGGAGTGTTTCAGTTGGAAAGCCTTTTCCCTCTGCTGAAAGAGCTGCTTTATTGCCAGAAAAACTTGCAAGGAAAGAAAATGAAATGCTTAAGCCCAAAAGCCAAATTCCGATGACTCTGCACATCCAGTAAGGGCGCAAAATCTGCACGGTATGAAGAAAGAATGCAATACAAATCAGGGCGATAGGGAAGTGGACAATATTAGGATGCAGGATATTCAAAAAGGTATCACCAACGTTTGGATTTGAATGAGATTATGGTCTTTCCCACTGATAAATCGTAGCCCGTAGGGGAATCGAACCCCTGTTGCAGGAATGAAAATCCTGAGTCCTAACCACTAGACGAACGGGCCAAAAAACGAGGCAAATTTAGATTTTACATATGTTCAAATCAACTGGTATCATCCAGTATTTAGCTTTACTATTTTTTGATAGTGGCCATTTCAATTCCATCAAAAGAGCACTTTCTTCATGTATATGGTTTAACTTTACTGAATAGTGAGAATTCCAGAAGCTTGCATTTCATTTTTCAATGAGGTCTGCGCAAGTCTCCTTAAAAAGTTTAATAGAAGCAACTCTAAAACAAGAAGTTCAAAATAATATATCTGGTAAAAAGATATTTTATTTTAAGTATTCTTTTCCGTTTTCTGTCGCTCAAGATATTTTCTTTTTTCAAATTCTGTTATGTTAAAAGTTAAATATTATTTACTAAACAACAGTATATTTTATACCCAGGTATATATGGGAAATAAAAAACTTGAATACTGGTTAATTGTGCATAATTTAATTAGAGGAAAGTAAATGAAACTATATTCATGGAATGTGAACGGAATCAGAGCTGCAGAAAAAAAAGGGTTTCTGGATTGGCTGCAAAAGACTCAACCAGATATTATATGCGTTCAGGAAACTAAAGCTGCAGTGGATCAATTATCTGATTCGATTTTAACAGATCATGGATATCATGCATATTTTCATTCAGCTGAGAGAAGAGGATACAGCGGTGTGGCAACATTTTGTAAAACTGAACCTCTTTTTGTTCAGGAAGGATTGGGTATAAATCGTTTTGATAGTGAGGGCAGGGTACTGATTACTGAACATCAGTCGTTTCTACTCTACAATATTTATTTTCCTAATGGGCAGAAAAATGATGAAAGGCTTCAATATAAACTAGATTTTTATGATGAACTTCTTCCCATTATCAATGAACAGGTTGAATCTGGAATACAAGTGGTTGTGACCGGCGATTGGAATACAGCACACCATCCTATTGATTTGGCTCGCCCGAAGGATAACATCAAAAATTCTGGATTTACGCCAATCGAAAGAGAAAAGCTGGACATTTATGTAGAAAATGGATGGGTAGATACATTCAGACTCTTTCATCCGGAACCAGAAAGATATACATGGTGGACTTATCGCTTCGGCGCACGGGGCCGAAACATTGGCTGGAGGATTGATTATTTTTTCATTAACAGCGGATTTTCTGAGAAAGTGGTAAATGCAGAAATCCATGAAGAAGTAATGGGATCAGATCATTGTCCCATTTCACTTACATTGGAATTATGATCGAAAAAGATAAAATTACACGAAATTGGCTGCGGAGATACACTGGAACAGATCCCAATTCTTTCGGACAACGGATTCTATTGACGAATTTCCAAAATTATGTAGAAAAATTCGCCAGAAAATTTGATGTCCCCATTAATGGATTAGGTGGTCCCATGACTTCATCAACCAACTCCCAAGGATTAAGCATTATCAATTTCGGCATAGGCAGTTCCAATGCAGCAACTATTATGGATTTGTTATCATGTGTGAAACCTAAATGCGTCTTTTTTCTAGGAAAATGCGGTGGATTGAAAAAGACGACCGAACTCGGACATTTCATATTACCCGTTGCAGCCATACGGGGAGAAGGCACTAGTGATGATTATTTCCCCAAGGAAGTTCCTGCCATGCCTTCGTTTAAATTACATAAATATATGTCCCAAATCCTGGTGGAACAAAAAATTGAGTATCGAACCGGGGTTGTATACACCACGAATCGCCGAGTGTGGGAACACGACAATGAATTTAAAGACTATTTAAGAAAAATTAGAGTTTTGGGAATTGATATGGAAACGGCGACACTTTTCATTACCGGGTTTGCTAATGGGATCAACAGAGGATCCCTTTTGTTGGTCTCTGATACTCCCATGATTCCTGAAGGAGTGAAAACGGAGGAATCCGATAGGGAGGTTACCTTAAAATATGTTGACCTTCATGTCAATTTGGGAATTGAAGCAATGACACGGATCGGGAAGGAAGGGGAAACCATTAAGCACTTTACTTATTGAAGCATCAGGTCAACAGCAATCGCATCTGCAAAGGGAAATCCTCTTTCCCTTAATTTAATTTTCTTTCTATCCCTTTTAATATAATCATTCCATTTATTTTGATGTAGCTTCACATTTTGATTGAATTGGTTTTTATGGATTTTCGAAAATTTATCTAAATTAATTCCTGCATTTAAACGTAAACCGAATCCGATCTTTTCATTTGCTTTTTGAATTAAGGTTAGTTTCTCAGATTTAGAAATCGGAGATAATTTCTCATCTATTTTTTTCATATATTGATCTAGTGAACGAGTATTATTCCACCTACGGTTACCATCAAAACTGTGGGCAGAGGGACCGAATCCGATATAGGGATCAATATTCCAATAATGGAGATTATGTCTACATTCTTTTTCCGGTTTGGAGAAATTAGATATTTCATAGGGGATGTATTGATATTTTGATAAAAAAGATCTTGTCAGTGTAAACCAGTCTGCACTTTCACTGTTTCTGGGCATGATAACCTCATTGGAATTTACCATGCGAAAAAGTTCCGTCCCTTTTTCAACCGTTAAGGAATAAGCCGAAATATGTCCAGGGTTCAATTTAATTATTCGGTTCATATCCCGCTTCCAAATATCTAGTGTTTGTCCCGGAATCCCGTAAATTATATCACAGTTTATATTTTCAAATCCTGCCGTACGGATATGATCAAACGTTTCGAATACCTGTTTGACTGAGTGAGATCGTGTTAAAAATGCCAATAATTGCTTGTCTAGAGATTGAACTCCCATGGAGACTCGATTTATCCCTAAAGAATAGAAATCAGTCAATTTTTCCAATGAGGCTTCCCCGGGATTTATTTCTATGGTTTTTTCAGTCAAATAGGAAAAGGAGACTTTTTTTGAAAGCGTTGTTAAAATGGATTCAAGTTGATTCCCGTTTAGGAGTGAAGGAGTGCCTCCGCCGATAAATAACGTGTCAAATATCCAAGGATATTCATCCAACGATGAATGTGAGATTTCATTGCATAGTGCTGATACAAATCCATCCGCATCCTTTTTTCTATCAGTAATGGAGTAAAAGTCGCAATACATGCACTTTGTCTTGCAAAAAGGGATGTGGATATAAATTCCGGCCTTAGTCATTTTTACTCCGTAATTTAGGAGTATTAACTTGCAAGACCCTGGAGGTCGTCCCGGATCAGCACAAGGATCGCAGATTGGGGTACTATCAAATATGCTTGACTCTCTACTTTGATCTCGATTGCAGCTTTATTCAAAAATAAGGCATAGTCTCCCAATTCTGCCTGCGGTGGAATATATTTCAGTTTCTTTTCCCCTTGCCTCCAGGGTTCCTCGATATTTTCATCGGGATTTCCCAATGGGATTCCAGGACCAACTTCGACAACAATCCCGCCACGTACATCCTGTTTTTCCAGGACACTTGCAGGCAGATATAACCCCGCAGCAGATTTCTTCTCACCCTCATCTGGCCGAATTAATACACGATCACCTACAACAATCACTTGTTTGTTTTTACTTTTCATTTTCCGTATGTTCTAATATTAAATAGAATTATTGGATTTTGCTATTATTGTATGTTGACAGAAAGAAGCAGAGAATTTTCGATTATCTGTAGTGTTGAAGAAAATTAGGGTAACCTCTATTTTCTCTGTTTCTCTTGTATAAATTAGTTTGAATTTAAACACTGTGATGCTCACGTAATTTTATGAAAACCCCCGTATATAAAAGATTGGCAAAACTGGTTTTACGGTATTGGCCTTACCTGTTGGGTTCCTCTTTAGCTGCTTTGGTTTTTGTTACACTGAACAGTTTTTCAATCTGGTTAACAGCTTCTCTGGTTAACAACATTCTCAACGATTTTGATTCCATCTCTATGGAACAATTAGCCTGGGCCCAGGCAGACCAACTAACCTTGAATGAACGTCTTAAATATATTGCAAATCAACTTATTCTTCAGGATTCTCAGTTAGCTTCTTTAAGGCGTCTTTGCCTAATTATTTTTGGTGTGTTTTTGTTCAAGAATATTTTTCTCTACATCAAGAATATTTTGGTTTCTTATGTGCAGTTTTCTCTAATTGTACGTATTAGAAATATGCTCTACGGGCATATTCATACTCTTTCTATGAGCTATTTTAACAGGAAAAAGTCTGGCGAGTTGACTTCGATAATGATGAACGATGTAAATGTTATGCAGGATGCATTTACGACAACGTTTCAGAAACTTCTGGTGGAGCCATTAAATATCCTTTTCTTTGGAACAATATTATTTATAATAGATTGGAAACTCTCTTTAGTCGCGCTATTGACACTTCCCCTCGCCGGTTTTCTTTATGTTAGCGTGGGTGTGAGTATTCGGCGCAAGTCAAAAAGAATTCAGGAAAAAATTGCCTCTATAATGCATATTTTGACGGAAGTTTTATACTCCATCAGGGTGATAAAAGCTTTTGTAACGAAACGATATGAGATTCAGAAGTTTGAAAAAGAGGGAAACCGTTATTTTCATTTACTTTTCCGCCGGGCAAAATTGGATAACCTGGCCACCCCTATTAATGAGATAATTGGGGTCCTTATCGGAGTAGTTTTACTTTGGTATGGAGGTATGCAGGTAATCCAGACGGAAACCCTGACTTCTGAGGATTTTTTACGATTTATATTAGTACTGTTTGCCATGCTTGCTCCAATCAAGACTTTGGGGACGGTAAACATTACCATTCAAAACAGTTTAGCGGCTGCGGAACGTGTTTTCAACATTCTTGATTCAAAACCGGATATAAATGATAAACCGGATGCAAAGGAAATTGAATCTTTTTCTGAAGAAATCAGATTTGACAATGTTTCATTCGATTATGGTGAAGAATCGGCTCCTGTGTTAAAAAATGTATCCTTTTCAATTTCTAAAGGTTCTGTTGTTGCACTTGTAGGGGCCAGCGGAGCGGGGAAATCTACCATTGCTGATTTAATTCCCCGGTTTTACGATACAACTTCAGGATATGTGAAGATTGATGGAGAGGATATCAGGGAAATTAAATTGGAAAGTTTACGCAGGATGATGGGGGTCGTCAGTCAAGAGATTATTTTATTTAATGATACCGTAAAACAAAACATTGCTTATGGACAGGAAGAAATCAAAGATTCAAATATTATTTCAGCTGCTAAAGCAGCGAATGCAATGGAGTTTATTGAAGAACTTCCAAATGGTTTTGATACGATAATTGGTGAAAGAGGAGTAAAAATATCTGGTGGTCAAAAACAGCGATTATCTATTGCAAGAGCTATTATTAAAAACCCTTCTCTCCTTATTCTGGACGAGGCAACTTCCTCGTTAGACACTGAATCGGAAAAATTAGTCCAGGAAGCTATTGAAAAATTGATGAAGGACAGAACAGTATTAGTGATAGCTCACCGTCTCTCCACAGTTAAGAATGCAGACAATATTATCGTTTTAGAACAAGGTAAGATCATCGAAAAAGGAAATCATGTTGAGCTTATAGATAAAAAGGGAAAATATTCAGAATTATACGCCGTTCAATTTCAGAATGAAAGAAAAAATTGAAATTCATATGGTACACAACTGAATTAAACAATCGTAATCACTGGGGGGGTACCTTTGTTGGTTATCATCAATCTTCTGCTCTTAAAAATTTAGGTCATACTGTTCAATTACTAGATCCTACATCGGATTTTTCTTTTTATGTAAATGAAATAAAACCTGACTGGGTTTATGTCCCTGTTGAATTTACTCAATATCCCTGTTTTCAAAATATTCTTCACTATAAGAAAATATATAAATACGGTATTGTCATTGGGGTGGGTATTTTTGAAAAATGGGCAGAAAAAATCACAGGTTGGGATTTATTGATTACTCAATGGTATGGCAAAGGTGTTGATAATTTCCCTCTTCAACTTCATTATGTCCCCCATGGATTCAATCCGGACTTGCATTTTCCAACAAAGCAGAAGATTTTATATAATGCTGTCTTTATTGGTAGAAATCAAGCAAGAAATAGAAACCCCAAAAAATATATATATAAAATAAAAAATGTAAAATATATTGGTTATGGATGGCCGGGGGATTTCGAAATTGCTGAAATGGATAAAATCTCACAACTATATAACCAGGCGATAGTCTGCCCAAATTTTCACGGCATAAATCAAAAAGGTGATTATTGTATGTTGAATGAAAGGACATATCAAATCCTTGCATGTGGGGGATTCCAAGTTTGTGATTATATACCCGGTATGGAAAATTATTTTGAAGAAAACACCTTATTGTGGGAAGAATCTACAAAGGAGTGGGGGAAAAAAATAAAATACTATATTAATCATCCAATGGAAAGGCAGGATTATATCCAAAATGGATTAAAGCATGTACAGAAATATTCGTATCATAAAATAATGAACGATTTTATCAACCTGTTATGAATAATCCGCTAGTATCCATCATTACAGCCAATTATAATAAAGATCAATATTTGCCGGATATGCTTCAAAGCATTAAACGTCAATTATATACAAATATTGAACACATCATTGTCGATGATGGATCAACTGATAATTCTCATAGTTT
>ERZ651768.938-NODE-938-length-21688-cov-3.116052_pt1 | contig 21688 bp, 19 predicted proteins | sample MGYA00514754_ERZ651768 | MGnify/ENA metagenome assembly ERZ651768
AATTCAGCTTTCTTGGTGTCCTTCAATGGACTTCCCTTATCGTAGAACCACCACATGTACTTAACAATCTGGGTACGGTAGAAGTCTATCCAGCTGCTTTGCCAAACCTCAAGAGGCGGCTGAACTCCTGACCTACAAGCAATGAGCATTACGCCCGGCCTTGGGTAACCACGTTGACGATCGCGGGTGTTCCGCTACGCACCGCTTCTAGACCTTGCTCAAATGCTGAGTGCAAATCTTCCGGACGATCGACACGCAGACCGAGCCCGCCGCTCGCCTCAATCGTTTTCTCGTAGTTTGTCAAGTCAAAGTCGATACACTCAAGCTTGTTTGCGCGCGCTGCCGCCCCATCTGGGTAAACGCCAAGTGTCGCGCGTTGAATGGCATGCCAACTGCTGTTATTCGAAACAATTGTCAGCACTGGAAGATCTTCGGCGCGGGCAACATAGTGGAATGGTATCGGGTTACCGAACATGAAAGAGCCGTCGCCGACGACGGTGATGACTTCGCGATTACGGTCGGCTAGCTTTGCTCCCAACGCTGCACCCAAACCAAATCCCAAGCCGCTCGCGCTGCCACCGCTTATAAACGAACCCGGTTTTGTAATATCCAGATAAGTAGGAGCAAAACCAAGTCCAAGCTCGTTTACAACAAGAGAGTTCTCGGATTTGAGCTCGTTAATTGACTTCGTAATCAACGCCGGATGCACGAACGACTGCGCCGCGGCTTCTTCGAATTTTGCCTCCCGAGCAACCAAACGCTGCTGACGCGCTGCGTCAAACACTTCTCGTCGGCGTTTTACCAGCCCCTCGTCGACATTCATCAAATTTAGAGCCTCATATAACATTGGTATTGCCGCTACAGATGAGCCCGCAATCGGCAGGTCTATCTGAAAGCCCCGAATAGGATATTTGGAATATAGTGGATCAGCCGAGATATGAATCACTTTGGAGCCGGCGGGAGGATTCACTTTACTTGGAATCCACGGAACATCACAGTCAACGACGATGACTACATCTGCATTGCCGATGAGCGATTCCGTTTGATACCCCAAATGCATAGGATGATTTGATGGTAAATTCATATCCTGAACGCCGGGTTGCACGACGCCAATTGCAAATTCCTCCGTAAGCACAGCTAAATGATCGACGGTCGCTTGGTTCCGGCCGACGGTGGATGTGACAATGAGTGGGAATTCGGCGCCCGCGATCATTTTGGCCGTTTTCTGGATCGCCGCACGCGAAGGTTCGGCTGGAATGGTACCCGGGGATCGTGTCGCCAAACCGCTGTTGTTCGCAGTAATCGTCTGACCCAATACTTCACGAGGAAGCGAAAGGTACACCGGACCCTTAGGCTCGCTCATCGCAATATCAAGCGCCCGCCCAATCAAGTGTTCAACGGGCTGGCCGCTGCGGAGTTCGTAGTCCCACTTCACGTATTCGCGAACCATGCTGCCCTGGTCGAAATTTTCCTGTCCCCAATGGATGCGCAAATCCCGGGATTCGGCAAAACCCGTTTCGGTGAGTGGGGTTCGACCGGCGGCGAGCAGCACTGGAACGTGATCCTTCGTCGCATTCATCAGTCCACATAGCGCGTTAGCTGTGCCCGGCGTAGTATGCACCATCACAGCAGCCGGTTTGCCTGCAACACGGTAATATCCATTTGCCATCGACATTGCGAGGTTTTCATGGGGCACATTTATGAAACGGGGTACGTTGCGCCCAGTGTTGTTCGCCTCAGCCAACGCCTCCACGATAGGCGCGAAGTCAGTGCCGCCATTCGAAAAGACGTACTCGATCCCTTGAACGAGCAGACCAGATATGAATGCTTCAGCGACCCGTTCCTGAGAAGATAACCTGTTATTCATTCGTGACTCCTATAAAATTCTTGGGCTGATACAAAAACGGTTGAATTGCGATTAATTCGTTCCCTCGGTGAAGAATTGAAGTTAGTTGGTGGAGTAGGGTTTGAACTTACAACCTTCAGGTTATGAGTTAGTTTCGGTCAAAAAATGTCATATTTTCCAAGCCATTGAAAAATATATTTTTATTTAATGATGTTAATGAGTACCGGAGTACCTTATGGCGCCGGAACCATTTGCATGGAAGATGAAATCCAAACGGCATCCGGCCATCTCTACTAGGTTACAGCCTGCCGAATTGAAAACTCCGGGCGGCGCCATTCTTCCGTTTCCAAAATTTCCTTGAGTTGGGTAACCGCATCAAAGACATCGACAAAGCGGGTATAAAGTGGTGTGAAGCCAAACCGCATAACGTCTGGTGGTCGGAAATCTCCAATTACCTTCCGATTAATCAGAGCCTGCATAATTTCATAGCCATTAGGTGTTCCCCATGAAACTTGGCTTCCACGCAAATCGTCATCTCGAGGCGAATGAAGCCTTAAATCAAATTCGCTACAACGGCTTTCGATCAACTCTATGAAGCTATTGGTCAACGTCAGGCTTTTTCGCCGCACGGCTGTAATGTCGACATCCTTCCAAATATCCAGTGCCGCGTTAAGACTCACCAACGACAAAATGGTTGGGGTTCCGACCAATGTCTTTTTTATCGAGATATCTGCCTCATACTCGATTTCGAACTCAAACTGCCGGGCATGACTATGCCAACCGGTAACAATCGGCTCAAATTCTTCGATCGATTCTTCAGCAACATAGGTATAAGCAGGCGCACCAGGCCCGCCATTTAGATATTTATATGAACATCCAACTGCATATTTTACCCCGAAACGGTTTAATTGAAGCGGCAATGCGCCAGCTGAGTGGCACAAATCCCATATTATAGGCGCATCACGGGAGTTAGCTTTTTTGGTGATAGATTCCATATCAAAAATCTGACCTGTCCGGTAGTTAACTTGGGTCAGAAGTACTAGCGCGGTATCCTCGTCAATAAGATCATCAATCTCTTCTTGCCCTCCAAAGATTAAATCAAATTGTGGTTCAAAAAACTCAACAATTCCCTGGAGGATATAAATATCAGTGGGGAAGTTTTCCTTTTCGACAATAATCTTTCGCCGATTTTTTTGTTTCTTAAGCAATGCCGTTGCTAGCTTAAATATATTTAAAGAAGTGGAATCTCCAACAATGACTTCACCCTCCTTAGCACCGATCAGCTTCGCAATCTTATTGCCAACCTTTGTTGGAAGATCGAACCAATCTGCTTGGTTCCAACTTGAGATCAATCCATTCCCCCATTCCTCCGAAATAGCGTAATCAACTTTTTCTTTCACGCCTTTTACGAGCGGTCCTAGTGAATTGCCATCCAAGTAAATTATCCCTCCGGGCAATTGGAATTTTGAATGATAACCGCGTAGTAGGTCCTTCTGGTCCAACAATTCAAAATATTCCCGTGTCAGTCGGGTTTCAGACATCCAATATTCCCTTACATTAGAACTGGCAGCACAGATCGTTTCATTCTGTGATGATGACAGAAAGTAGGGAAGAACTGAAGTTAATTGCTGGGTGAAAATCCGTTGCCGTTCAAACCAACCTATGCAGCCTGGCAATCGCCATGATGGCCCTGACAGCTGCTGCGGGTTTATTTGTCTTCATGGCGAGAAGTTGTGCCTCTTCCAGTTCGGCGGTCAGCGTGTCGACGGTAATGTTTCACCTCTCCCGATGGTTCTGCAGACGGCCTTCTATTTTTGATAAAATCTTAACATTTCTTAACATTCTGCTCCCTTGAACGTGGGCCGTCTTGATTGAATATCCGGCTGCCATGGCAGCTTTCGTAGCGTTTTGTCCCATGCAGTAGGCTTCAACGAAATGGGCTTGCCGTGGGGGCAGGAGTAGTTCTTTGGATAAAGGTGTCATAACGCGTGATCCTTAATACCGGTTTACCGTTTCGATATATTTATTCCAGATGATCATTGACCGCCGGTCAGCATTGTAGGCTGGCCATTCTATAAGGTCCTCGTGATTGGGGTCGCCGTTGGCGGCAAACGACCCCCAGGACTTTTGGATCACCCTGGAGAGGGCTGTTGCTTCATTACTTTGCAGACCGGCGATCATTGGCGGCATCCATCTGTCAAAGGTATTAAATACAAAGGGGAGTTCGATGCAGTGACAGGCACGATAGGCGCTCTCGGGTGCTGACCAATCGATCCGGTAAAGCCAAGTGTCAATTCCTTTGTCGCTGAGGTCAGCGGCAAAGTCGGATGTTTGTCCGGCGAAGTTTGCCTCATTCAGGCCTGAACTGAGTATTTCCATCGGCGTGGCGCCGGGCTGTCGATTACGGCAATAGCTTAGCATCTCCTGCCACTTTTCTCCGAAATCTCGTTTGAAGACGTCTTCAATCTGTGCGTCACTGGCATTCTCAATGTCGGGATTTCCGGCCAGGAAGGCATGCATTTCATCGTGTGCGAAGCCCAGCATAATTTCTTTGCCTTGGGCGCCTTTAAGTGCTGCTTCGTGAACGCCGTCGGGAATGACTTCTCCATCCGCAACTGGCATAAGGGGAATATTCGTAGCGGCAAACTTTGCATTTTGTCGGGCCAATATTGACTGTGCATCCAGAATATCTTCAACAGGAAGCGTCTTCAGATCACCAACTGAAACACCGGCAATTTTTGCGAGATCTTCGGCCTTTTCTGCAGCTGTATCCGGAGTTTCAAAGCTGTCATAACGTCCACTCTGAAGTATAACTTTATCAAAACATATACGGGCCTTTTCATTCGCCAGCAGGGCATAGGCGGAAATGGCTCCCGCCGATTGTCCCATCAGTGTCACGTTATTAGTATCACCACCGAAGGAATGTATATTATTGCGGACCCATTCAAGTGCCAGCATCTGGTCTTGAATTCCTAAATTCCCATTTGAAATTTCCGGGTGGCATAGAAAGCCGAGGGCCCCCAGACGGTAATTGACGCCGACCAGAACTACTCCTTGATCCCGCGAAAAACTGGTTCCGTCGTACCAGGGTAGCGATCCCGCCCCCGAGACAAAAGCCCCTCCGTGGATCCAGACGATAACCGGACGTTTTCCGTTATCCGCTTCCGGGGGCCATATATTCAGCGTCAGGCAGTTTTCATCATAAGGTAATTCGAAATCCCCCATGACGCTTGCAAGTCGCGAGGGGCGTTGCGGGGGGATCGGTCCATCTTCAACCGCACTGGCAATTCCCTCCCAAGGCTGGACCGGTTCAGGTGGTTCAAAACGACTGTCGTCGGTGAAGCGGGCTGCATAGGGGACGCCAAGGAAACTCATCACGCCGTCTGAGATGTTTCCCTCGATTTGACCGAGATTTGTATCGGCTATTACTGATCCAGTATTCTGGGACAATTTTTCCTCCTTTACCCCTATCTTAAAAAAACAATTAGTGTAGCGGCTACTTTTGTTCCGCTAGTTTTGCGAGGGGATTTATAATAAGTTTTTCACCTGCCATGAATATAATGACGATCGCAAAACATGAAGCAAAGACCATCGAGGCATTAGCGGTCGTTTGCGCCCGCAGCATGATCACCCCTATACCGCTTTCAGCTCCGAACAACTCTGATACCAGGGCAATCTTCCAGCAGACACCATAGGCAATCCTGATTGCGGCAATCACGTACGGAAGCAGCATAGGTATCGTAATTTTGATAAATATCCGAATTCTATTTCGGGTAAAGCTGCGTCCCATCTCAAGGATTTCTTGGTCAAGTTCCCTCAAGCCTTCGGCGAGGTTCACAAGGCAGAACGGCGTCAATATGGCAACTTGCACGAACATTACGGAAAAATCGGAGGCGCCAAACCAGATGACCGCCAATATGGCCCATCCAACGGATGGAAAGGAATTGAGGAAGGGTTTGATCCGTTCATGTACGATGACGCGGGCCAGAGGAAATCTTGCTGGGATTAATGCCAGGATTAAACCTAATATTACACTTATGATGACTGAGCCGATTACGCGGAGAGTGCTGATCAAAATATCGTCAAGGAACACCGGGTCGACAAACATCTCCGCTAAGCTTCTGCCAACGGTTAGAGGTCCAGGCATGACTAGATCGGATATATTCCTTGATAAAGCCCACCAACCGACGATAAGAACTATCACTAGCAACCAGGAAAAAAAGCTATCTGCAATGGCTGGGAAAGTTGACGTTTTGGACTGGCCATTTGTTATGTTAAAGGTCTGCATTGTGCTCGGCCAGTTTGTTTTGGATGGGGTTAAATATAAACAGCTCTGTCGAATAAACGAATATGATGATGATGAGTATCACGACTAGAATCAGCGGAGTGTCAAAATCCTGCCGCGCCAGGTTAAGCAGATACCCGAGCCCCCTGTCACCTCCGAAAAGCTCTGCAGTTAATGCAACTTTCCATGATACTCCAAAACTGATCCTTAAGGTTGCAAAAAGGTAAGGGTAAAGGCTCGGTACGATTATCAACATAAGATTTTTAAAGCCGGATCTTGTAAAGCTCTCTCCCATTTCAAGGATCTCGTTGTCGAGTTGCCGAAGTCCTTCCCGAATGTTTATGATAGCAAATGGGATTAAGACCATACTGATGGCGAAAATCACCGTGAAGTCGTTTATTCCGAACCATAGAACTGCCAGAAGTGTCCACCCAATTCCAGAAAAGGAGTTCAGGAATGGGGTCAAACGGCGGTCAACCGCCTTCCTGGCAACAGGGATGTAGTAAGGGAGAAGAGCCAGCATGAAGCCGACAGAAAATGAGAAAGTGATGGCTACGAGAATGTGGAAAAAGGACCAGAACATGTGGCCTATGAAGTTTGCGTCGGAAAAGAATTCTGTAAACCTCACCGCCACTGACCATGGACCGGGCATGACATATGCCTCTACCAGAGAACTGTAAATACCCCAAAGACAGAGACACGCAAACGTAAAGATGTGAGCTGCACGACGATTGAGACGTCGTGCAGCCTCATTTTCGTTTTCCACCTTTGTTGAGATGGTCAGTAGCTACTCGCGTATTGCATGTTCCCAAACTACAGAACTCGCCGCAGGATACTTTTTGATTATCCCCATTTCCTTTGCATTCTGCCACACGGTTTCCATACTTTTCATATCGCTTTTGCTTACAACAGCCGGGAAAAATGCAAATCTTTTCATCCAGACAGCAAAAAATTCCGGTGAAATCTTGTTTGTTTTGCTGATAGCTTGACCAACCTTCTTGGGGTTGGCAACGGCATAATCGACCGATGCTTTTAGCATTCGATTGAATTCTTTAAAGGCAGCTGGGCGGGCTTTAAGCTTTTCCGGGTAGGAGACATTTACGGCAGAGACGGTGTCTATCCCAAAAAGTTTGTAGATGTCTTTTGATGTTTCAGCAACGGTGCGATATTTGCCGGATTTGCTGGCCGCATAGGCCTGGGCATGGATCAAAGTAGCAGCATCAATTCGTCCAGTTTCGAGCGCCCCAAGCAATGTAGGAGCAGGCAACTGCACCCACTTCATATCTCCTCCCTCATAGGAGACATTCATTCCGTGAGCCTTCCATAGTGCGATCCGGATCCATGTGGTACCGGTTGCTCTAAGTGCATAATTTCCGATGGTTTTTCCCTTGAGGTCTTTTGCAGACTGGTATGGGCTGTCCGCTTTGACCCATACGCTACCGCCTTCTCGCCCGGCGCCTGCCCGAAGAGCTGTAGAAAGCACCACCAAATTTAAGCCCCGCTTCTTAGCGAGAGGGATCGCCATTACGGCATTCATAATGACATCGAAGCGTTTTGTTGGTGTGGACTGAATGAGAGCAGGAATTGCCAGCGCTTTTGCATCCACTTCGACAGTACTGGATTTAACAATGCCAGTTTTTATTGCGTATAACAGTCCTTCCAGTGAGGGATCTATCAAGTGTGCGTAGGTGATTTTATCTTTTGCCTGCAATGGATTTGTCAGGGCAGCCGTCATTGCAACGATTACTGCTGTACAAATTTTTCTCATAGTGACCTCCCAATTAAAGTGCGGTTCAGTTAGTAATTACTAGTGTTTTTCCATTTTTTTGAATAAATCCGTCAATTCTCCTCTATTAGAAAGCAAAGTTTCAGTGTCTTCAATGATTCTAGGTCTCTTCTCGTTTATTTCGATTGTTTCCAAGACGCGTGTAGGTTTGTCCGAAAGTAGAACGATGCGGTCAGCAAGTATCAGCGCTTCATCGATGTCGTGGGTGACAAAAACAATCGTCTTCCTGGTTTTTTTCCATATGGTGATAATTTCGTTTCGGAGATGTTGTCTTGTGTTCAGGTCAAGGGCGGCAAAGGGTTCGTCCATTAAAATAATTTTTGGATCTACCGCCAACGCCCGAGCTATTGCAACGCGTTGGCGTTCACCCCCTGACAGCATAGACGGGAATTTCTCCATATCATTATCCAGCCCGACCAATGAAAGAAGTTCGTGAGACCTTTGGACCATAACGTCTTTTTTTATCTCGTTTGAACGTAACTCCATTCCGAGGGTCACATTTTTAATCGCGTTGCGCCACGGCACCAGCCTTGCCGACTGAAAAACGTAGGAAATATCTTTCCATGCACTTTTTGGTGATTTTCCATCAATAACCACAGCTCCCGAACTGATGTCCAGCAGGCCCCCCATAATCCGGAGTGAGGTTGATTTTCCGCAGCCCGACGGTCCTAAGATTGCAATAAATTCACCTGCTTTGACATCAAAAGAGATACCGTCATAGATGGGTTCGGATCCAAAGCTGAGTTCTACATCCACAAACTGTATTAGGTTTTTGTCGGTTTCCTTGGTCTTATCCAGTTGTGAGCGGGATTTCTCAAATGTGTGAGTTGCCGTCAAAGGTTTATCCAAGTTTTGTTTAAGGATGACATCGCTTTTTTACCATGGGCGGTGTTTCTGCGCCTCAGACGTTGCCACAATCCAGAGACATCGACAAACACAAAGCTCCGTTAAGACTTGTTCTATGTTCGAACAAGTTGACATTCATATCTCCCATTTAATTGAGCCTATACCTGTTAATTGCCAGTGAGGCCATTTCAACTTCTTCCTATATTTTGCCTATTCGGGGCCAAGCGCCATAAGTTAGAGAGAACTGAGATCCTAGAAATCATTGGCCCCTTCAAATAGGCACTTAAGGGAGCTATAGTGCTGTCTTTACTGAAGAGAAATTAAGGGTGGATGCCATGGCTGGTGTTACGGAAAAATTAGCGGCTTTTGCAAGTGACTTGGAGTATGAAGATTTACCAGCAGCGGTGATCGAACGCACTAAAATGTTGATACTGGATATCACAGGTATCATGGTGCGGGCCCGTCACGATGTGGAATCTACGGCCAGCCTGATCCGGGCAGTCTCTCGACTGGAGCTTACGGGGGGCAGCTGCTCGGTATTAGGTGATAGTGCCACCTATACTCCCCCGGCTGCTGCACTAATAAACGGTACGTTGGCCCATTCCCTGGATTTTGACGATACCCATGCCGAGGGATCGTTGCACTCTAGTGCGCCTATCTTGCCCGCCGCCTTGGCTGCAGCTGAGATTTCATCAGCATCGGGCCGAGATCTGATTACGGCCGTAGTCGCCGGTTTTGAAATTCAAATTCGGCTATCTATGGCGTTGAACCCGGCAGAACATTACGAACGGGGATTTCACCCGACGGCTACCTGTGGTGTATTCGGTGCCGCCGCTGCGACTTCCAAGTTATTGGGATTAGGGGCTGCCGATATTCAAAGTGCATTTGGTATTGCCCTCAGCCAGGCAGCGGGATCTATGGAATTCTTGGCGGATGGCGCCTGGACCAAGCGTTCCCATGTGGGTCAAGCGGCACAAAATGGCTTGATGTGCGCCTTCATGGCTGGAGAGGGATTTAAAGGCGTCAAGGATGCGTTTGAAGGTCGCCGTGGATTTTTTAATAGCTACGCTCCGAACTCAGTTCCGGATAAGGCCGTGGCGGATCTTGGCGAAACCTGGGAGACACTTCGGCTCGCCTTAAAGCCTTATCCTTCATGCCGCTACAGCCATGCTGCGATGCAAGCGCTGATTACAATCCGAGAAGAGCATTCACTTGACTGGTCCGACATCGAAGAAGTTGACATAGGTCTCCCGGAAGCAGGCTGGAATTTGATTGGGGACCCCTTGAAAGACAAACGCCAACCTAAAAGCGTTGTCGATGGCCAGTTTTCCATGCCATTTTGTGCTGCGGTCGTATTGCGCGAAGGTAACATGTACTGGGATGACTATAAAAAGCATTTAGACGATCATGACACCTTGGCTTTATGTCGCAAAATCAACGTGACCGTCGACCCTCGCGCCCAGGCCGAGTTTCCAGCCAATTTGGCTGGTCTTGCACGGGTTAAATCGGATGGTCAATCCTTTGAAAAATTTGTCCCCATGCCTAAGGGTGAGCCCGATAATTTTATGTCGCAGGAAGAAATCCGCGCAAAGTTTGATGGCCTGTGCCAGCCCTACCTTGGCGAACAGGGTTCCAACAAACTGGCAGGGGCTATCTTAGCCTTGGAAGAAGCTAACAGCGTCAGCACCTTTATGGCGCTCAGTCGGTCATAAAACGTTGCGTCGTTTTGGCTATATAACACCCGCCTCGCGCAGGGTTTTGCGCTCGGCTTCGTTGGCGCAAAGAATTTCAGACAGAACTTCATCCGTATGCTCGCCAAGTAGGGGCGGCGGGTGGCGGTAGGACACAGCCGTTGCCGATAAGCGTAGAGGGTTAGCCACCAGGGCCACGGGCGCTCCGTTAAGGGCCGTATGTGGCATTTTAATGACCATGTCTCGGTCGTTAACCTGCGGGTCGGAGAATACCGCATCTATGTTATTTATCGGTCCGCATCCAATCTTTAATTTTTCCATCCCCTCAAGCCAGTGATCTGACGGCTTAGCCGCAAGTAAGGGAACCATGATTTCGATCAGAGCATCCCGATTGACTACGCGGTCGGCGTTAGTGGCAAAACGAGTATCCTGGGAGAGGTCTGGTGCATTGGCAAATTCGCAGAAACGTTGAAATTGCTGATCGTTCCCGACTGTAAGGATCACGTGACCGTCGGCGGTTTCGAACGTCTGATATGGCACAATATTTGGATGTCCGCTGCCGAGGCGCTCTGGATTTTTACCAGATACCAAATAATTCATGGCTTGGTTCGATAACCACGCGACATGGGTGTCGAGCATGGAGACGTCGATATATTGGCCTTTTTTAGTCAATTCTCGGCTACGCAGTGCTGACGTGATCGCCACGCTGGCGTACATGCCAGTCATCAGATCGGCAATGGGGACACCTACCTTTTGAGGTTCACCATCTGGGTCGCCAGTTACACTCATAACCCCGCCCATGGCCTGGATCAAAGGATCATAGCCGGGTCGCTCGGCATATGGGCCAGTTTGACCGAAGCCGGTTACCGAACAGTAAACTAAACCCGGGCAATCTTTCTTGAGGTCGTCATACCCGAGCCCATATCTTGCCAAATTGCCCACCTTAAAATTCTCGACCAGTACATCGGCTTTCTCAATTAATCGGCGCAATAGCACTTGTCCCTCTGAACTGGAAATATCTATGGCGACTGAACGTTTATTGCGATTGCAACTCATAAAATAAGCACTTTCCCCAGTGTTGGCACCTGCCTCGTCGTGAAGATAGGGTGGACCAAATCTCCGCGTATCGTCACCTGAACCGGGACGTTCAATCTTGATAACATTGGCACCCAAGTCTCCGAGCAGTTGCGTGCAGAATGGCCCAGCAAGAATACGCGTGAGATCGATGACGGTGATCCCCGAGAGTGGTCCATTGTTTTCGGTCATGTATTGCTCTCCGGTTCGATTAAATTTTTTTGAGGTTAAATTAGGTAATTTACGACTTGTATGAGCTATCTATGCGGTCCAGCTTACGCAGGAGCGCGGGCCATTCCAGTTTACCAATAGTGCGGTAGCCATCTTTGGAATTATTGAAACGGTTTTGCCCGTAGGTTGCTTCTTGTATTTCCTCAGATATTTCCGTAGGCCGGGCACCCGTTTGCTGAAAGGCAATTTGCATGCGACATGCCCGTTCGGCCCGGTACAACCACATAAAGGTTTCCCCGACCGTCTGTCCTACAGTCAGCAAACCGTGATTACGTAAAATCAAAATATTATTGTCAGCAAGATCGTGGGCAATACTAGCACGCTCGTCTAGGTCCATGGCGATGCCCTCATAATCGTGATAGCCGGTGTGGGCGAGAACGGCGAGGGCATGTTGGGTAAATGGAAGCAAACCTTCTTCCTGAGTGGCAACACCCACCCCTGCCTCGGTGTGGGTATGGAACACGCACATGGCATCATTTCGTGCCGTGTGAACGGCGCTGTGAATAACAAAACCTGCAGGGTTAAAACCATAGGCGGACTCACTGAGAATATTTCCATCGCCGTCAATTTTAATTAGGGATGAGGCTGTGATTTCTTCAAACAGCATTCCAAATGGGTTGATCAAAAAATGGTCATCCGTATCGGGTACGCGTGCAGACAAATGGGTGGCCAAAAGATCCGACCAACCGTGCATATCCACTAGACGGAAAGCAGCAGCCAAATCAATTCGTGCTTCCCACTCAAGGTCGCTAATTCCGGAGCGTAGTGGCAAGGTAGTGTCCATGACAAATTTTTTCACCCAAACTTAAAAGTATTCTATTCTGATAGTTTTATCTTGAGAAGGCGCCTCTATTCATCCCATACCTTTTCCGGCATTGGCAAGCCTGCAAAATCTTCGCTCGTAAGCGGACACTGGGGTTCTATGTCCATCCCCTCCAGGAGCATCATAAACTGGCGCACATGCTGCCCCGCATGCCAGGCAGTCCGTTCCATGATTTCATGTAACGGTTTTTCGCCAAAGTAGGTTGTTACGGATGTTTGGCAAGATAGATCATCAAATTTATCCCACCAACTAACAAGCCGTCGGCGTATTTGACCGCCATAGTCTATAATCTGTCCAAAACTTTTCATTTGGGCTGGCGGATTGTCAGCGTAATACTGATAACTTAGTTCGACGCCGTCGGCACAATCCAGGAGAGCCTCAACTACACGAAAAACATGAAAGGACAATTCGCGATGAGTACGTTTCCGGTCAAGGACGTCTTGATTAGCGGTATCCTGGGGGAACTGCCCAACATAACGCTGAGCCGCGGCCAAAATCAAATCGATTTTTTCAACCAATTCAGCGGGTGACAATTTAGGTCTCGTGTCTACGTCAATGCCGAGAAAAGCGGCCACATCACCCATGGATTGGCCGAAAACGAAGTCCTTGCCCTTTGATACCACCGGCACAGACTTTGCCCCTAGGCTTTGCAGTAAGACCAACCCTTCTGGATCTGCTTGCACATCGATGGATTCATATTTGATGTTGTGGGACGAAAGGAACTCTTTCGTTCTGAGGCAGCTGGTTCACCCCGGTCGCCAGAAAACGCGGATGACGTCACTTTGCAGCATTCTAATTTCTCCCAAAAGGTTCTTGGATGGGGATCCTAGCAGGTTTCTCGGGAATCCGCATGGCTTTTGATCGTGGGTTCGGACAGTTACAAAGGAATGTGTTACCATTGCCATTGTCGCGCTTAGTTTTTTGAGAAATTATAGATCGATAAACGACCTTATCTTTATGCACGTCATGATATAGGAGAGAAAAGTAGCCTTGAACAATGAAAGAAGAACGGAGGTTGCGGACAAGGAAAGTTCTCGCAGTGCAAGGTCCACCCTCGGTGTATGTGGAACTGCCCACTTTGTACACGATGGGCTTCATGACTCTCTTTATATTTTATTGCCATTGTGGTCGCAGGCCTTTGGCTTGTCTTTAGCTCAGGTAGGGATGCTGAAATTTGCTTATTCCGGCGCCATGGCAATCTTCCAAATGCCTGCCGGGTTTTTGTCGGAACGCTTCAGTCCCAAGCTTCTACTGGCCGCAGGTACGGCTTTTCTCGGCTTAGCTTTCTTCCTCCTCGGCCTGACCGAGGGGTTCGTTACACTGCTTTTACTATTATTTTTTGCGGGTCTCGGATCGGGTCCCCAACACCCCTTATCGTCTACACTAGTGGCAAAAGCCTATGAAACAGGGCCCCGCCGGGCAGCTCTTGGCATATATAATTTTTCCGGCGATATCGGTAAGGTTGCGCTTCCGGCCATACTAGCGCTCGTCGCTGGCGCTGTTGGATGGCGGATGGGCGTGTTTGGTTTAGGCGTCTTTGGCGTGATCTCGGCGGCAGCTATTCTCATTGCCTTGACGCGCCTGCGAGCGGGCTCAAGGCCAAAACCACAAACGGCTTCAGAAAAAACCATCTCACCGTCTGGCTGGGGAATTCTCAATCGCCGTGGCTTCGCTGCAATTTCGGCTATCAATCTTCTCGATACGGGGGTGACTTTTGGGTTTCTCACCTTCCTTCCTTTTTTACTGATTGAAAAGGGCGCCGGGGTTGAAATGCTAGGTTTGGCGGTAGCTCTGGTCTTCGGTGGCGGCGCCGCGGGTAAGTTCCTCTGTGGACTATTGGCCGAACGACTGGGGATTGTTCGTACAATGGTGTTGACCGAAATAGCCACAGGCGCCGGCATACTTGTCCTGTTATTTATGCCGCTGTTGGGTGCGCTGGCACTCTTGCCGTTAGTAGGAGTGGCAATGAACGGTACGTCGTCAGTGTTGTATGCAACAGTCGCTGACTTCATTACACCCGAACGGCATGCCAGGGGCTTCGCATTCTTCTATACCGTCGGAATGGGTGCTGGTGCTATTTCACCGTTGATATTCGGGTTGGTAAGCGACGCAGTCGGGGTGTCGACGTCGATGGTAATCCTTGGTGTCCTGATATTCTTAACAATTCCCTTCTGCCTGATGGTGTCCTATTCCCAACAACCTTTACCTAAACGGCGGGACGAGAAAAGTCATGGATGAAACGGTCACTGTGGAACTGACAGTTAACGGTATCAACTACCGACGGCCACGGAAACCGATCGTAGTGGTTTGCGTGGATGGCGGCGACGCAACCTATTACGAACAAGGTCTCAAGGACGGCATTCTCCCCAACCTCCGTCGCTTCATGGACAATGGGTTCTCGGATCTTGCGGATGGCGTCGTGCCGAGCTTCACCAACCCCAACAACCTGTCGATCGTCACCGGCACGCCACCGGCTATCCATGGGATCTCAGGAAATTTTTTACTGGACCCGAAAAGCGGCAAAACTGTAATGATGAATAATCCGGACTTTTTACGTGTGGAAACATTGTTCGCCGCTTATTCACGGATCGGAGGTCAAGTTGTTGTCATTACTGCCAAGGACAAGCTGCGCTTGCTGCTGGGGAAGGGAATGAGGAACGGCATCTGTTTTTCTTCAGAAAAAGCTGACACCTGTACATTAAGAGAGCACGGTATTGAGGATGTCCTCGAGTTGGTGGGGTGGCCATTACCGGATGTCTATTCCGCCGAGTTGTCGCTATTCGCAATGGAGGCCGGCATCAAACTCCTTGAGCGTGACAAGCCGGACCTAATGTATCTCTCACTCACGGACTATATCCAGCACACCTACGCACCCGGATCGCAGGAAGCCAACCAATTTTATTCCTGTCTTGATGACGCCTTTGGGCGGTTAGAGGCCCTTGGTGCATTAGTCGCGATTACCGCCGACCATGGCATGAACGACAAATCAAGGGACGATAACACACCTAATGTCATTTATCTCCAGGATCATCTGGACAACATGCTGGGCGTTGGCACCACCCGGGTAATCCTTCCCATCACCGACCCATACGTTGCACATCACGGCGCCCTTGGCGGTTTTGCCCGTATTTATTGCCTCGATGGATTTTCGCCTGTGACCGTAATTGAATCCGTCCGCACCTTAAGAGGCATTGAGGGTGTTTACGATCGCAATGAAGTTTGTCAGATTTTTGATCTTCCACCCGACATTGAGGGCGATGTAGCAGTAATTTCAGATGCGCGGACTGTTATAGGTTCCTCGGAATCTAAACACGATTTATCTCAGCTCAAGGGGAAGAGGCTTCGTTCCCACGGTGGTGTTTCTGAACGCCGGGTACCATTCATTATGTCGGAACCTCTGAATGAAACCTATATAAAGCGAGCCGAATTAGGCACCCTTAGAAATTTTGATATATTCGATTTTGCAGTTAACGGAACGGTGTAGGACTGCCAACCGCTATTGAGAACGAAGCTTAGGATCAAGAACGTCGCGTAAGGCGTCTCCAAACAAATTAAAACCGAAAACTGCGAGGCTGATAGCGAGCCCCGGAAAGATCGCCATCCACGGAGCACTTTCAGCGTACTCTTCGGCTCCTCCTTGTAGCATTAATCCCCAAGCAGGTATCGGTTCCTGTACACCGAGACCGAGAAACGTAAGTGACGCCTCGAGAAGAATAGCCTGTCCGACAAATGCCGTAATCATGATCAAATATGGGGCCATCACGTTGGGCACCATATGGCGTATAATGATCCGTCGATGGTTAAATCCCAGCGCACGGGCCGCATCGACGTAAGGAATTTCACGAATAGCAAGGGCGCTTGAACGGACAACCCGTGCACATCTTGGAATAAACGGAATAGTAATGGCAATGATCAAGTTTTCAACGCCTGTGCCAAATATAGATACGACGGCTAATGCCAGGATGATGAGCGGAAAGGCCATGAATACATCCATAATCCGCTGGAAGATCAAATCGAACAGACCACCGAAATAGGCGCTGCTAACTCCAAGAATCAGACCCACCGTCGCACCGATAAACGCGGATACAAATCCGACGACAAGCGCGGTTCGCGCACCATATATTAACCGCGATAAGACATCCCGACCAAATTGGTCAGTCCCCAACCAATGCGTCCCATCAGGGGGAATGTGCATGGATCCAAAATCATTAACTACAGGATCAAAAGGGGCGACGACATTAGCAAATATGGCTAAAAAAACCATAATGATCACAATGATGGCGCCTGCCGTGCCAAGCGGTTGCTGCCGGATCATATCGAACAGGGAGGTTAGCCACGGCTTTTTTGTCGCAGGTTCTTCAAATTCTTCTTCAGGTATGGTTTGAGAAACGGCGTCCATATTCGACTCTCTTAGCTATAGCGAATGCGCGGATCAAGCCACGCATAAAAAATATCGACAATTAAATTGGTGAACACAAATATGGTCACCACAACCATGACCAATGCCTGCGTCAGGGTGAAGTCATGATGATCCACAGCTTCCACGAATAATTTACCTAACCCATTCAAGTTAAACACCTGCTCGGTAACTACCAATCCACCCATAAGGAAGGCGAACTCTATACCGATGACTGTGACCACTGGTAGCATTGCATTTTTCAAGGCGTGCCGGTTGATAATCACTTTTTCCAGCAATCCCTTTGCCCGGGCAGTGCGGACATAATCTTCGCGCAGAACTTCAAGAAGGGTCGAACGGGTCATACGTGTTGCCACCGCTGAATAACGGTAGCCCGTTGCGATTGCCGGCCATAGCAACTGGCTGAGATTATGCATGGGGTCTTCCCAGATCGGTTTAAATTGAATGGGTGGCATCCACGGTGTTCCGGAAAAATATTGCGTGGTGATCAGAAGTCCAAGAATTATGATAATACCCAGCCAAAATGAAGGTATGGCGATGCCGGCGATGCTGAAAGCGCGGACAAAATAATCTATCCAAGTATTTTGTTTGATGGCGGAGATTGTACCGAGAGGAATAGAAATGACGATTGCGGAGAGTGTCGCCATGATTGCCACCTGCAGCGATAGGTGAAAGCGGAGACCGATTTCGTAGCTGATAGGTTGCCCTGTCCACATGGATATCCCTAAATCAAACCTGATAAACCCCCAAATGAAATCGACAAACTGCAGCCAGAGGGATTTGTCGATGCCCATCTGGACACGGCAGGTATTAAGAGTTTCTTCGTCGACCAGGCCACCTTCGCCAGCTAGGCGCATATCGCATATATCACCCGGGATTAACCGCAGCAGAAGGAATACGAGGACTGCCGCCCCAAATAGGGTTGGTATCACGAGCAAAAGGCGCTTGGCGATATATTGATACATAGGGAGCTCGACTGTTTGTTTTTACGTCGTCGCGATTAGAACCAACGACAGCCGTCGGGGTGGTGGAAATTGTACTGCGTTCCCCCTTCCGCTCTTAACGGGTGAGGGAACGCAGTACCAGTACTCAAACGCTATTCGTCAAGCCAGACGTTGGCGAGATCGAGATTGAGATAGTGGCTGGGCGACACTTTCCAGCCTTTGACCTTTGAGTGGTGTGGAATGATCCGGTACCACCAGAGGGTCGGCAGGGCCCAGGCTTTCTCGGCGAGAACCCTTGTTTCGTAAGCACGCATGATCTTGCGCTGTTCGACAGGATCGCCGGAGCGGTTCATTTTGTTGAACATCTTGTCCAGCTCCCGATCCACATACTGGCCGTTGCTGGACCCACTGACATCGGAGGACAGGTACTTGGAAACGTCCAGCAGCGGGTTCACAATCGACTGGCAGTTGAAGTCCATCGAAACATCGAAGTCCTTCTTTTTTCGGAGGGTCGCGTAGAACGGTCCCGACGGCTGCACCCTCTGCTTGACCTTGAGCCCAATCTGCCGCCACTGGTCAATCAGCCAGGTACCGACGATCTTATAGGGCTGATCGACGCCGCGATTATGGAACTCAAACTCAAAGCCTTCGGGGACACCGGCTTCTTTCAGCAGGCGCTTCGCCTCAGCACGCGATTGTTTGATGTCAGTCCACCAACCAGGAATTTTTTGCAATTCCTCTTTGGTTGCCGCCAACGGGTGACTGGGAAAGACAATGCCGCCAACCGTTTTTACGATAGCGATTTTGGACAAGTAACGTGAACCGGCCCATCGGTCAATGGCCAGCGACAACGCCCGACGGACGCGGGCGTCGTCGAACGGCTTGCGCTTGGAGTTGGGGGTGACCATCAGGACACAGTTCCAATCGCTTTCCTGGACAGTGAGTTTATCACCGAGGGCTTTCTTCAGGTCATCCCGACTTTTGGGCGGAAAACCTCGGAACTGAATGTATGCGCGGCCCCCGCGGATAGCCTGAACATTGATCGACTGCTTTTTGGCAAAGATGGCCTCTGTACCGTCCAGATACGGCTGTCCCTTGCGGTAATAATTGGGGTTACGCTTGCCCTTGATAAAGGCACCGGGCTGCCATTCGCCGAACATGAATGGACCCGAACCCATTACGTTCTTCTCGTAATAGTGCTGGTCTTTGTCCAGGAGTTTTTTTGCGTATATAAAATTGTAGGGCATGGCCACCGCCGGTATGAACGCGCCCGAAGGATATTTAAGATCGAAAACAACGGTCGTATCGTCTGGTGCAGAAATACTGTCGACCATAAGGAAATAGGCCTTACGTGCACTCAAAACGCCTTTTGGCGGGTTAACGATCCGGTCGAAGCTAGCCTTGATGTCCTTGGCAGTGAGCTTGGAGCCATCATGAAATTTGACGTCGTCACGGATTTTGAAAGTAAATCTCTTGCCGTAATTTGTTGCCTTCGGGACGTCGCCGATGCAGAGGTCGCATCTGAAGTCGGTGGTCGATGCCGGATTGGAGGGATTGATCCGGATCAGAACGCTATAGTATTGCGCAAACGGATGTATCGTCCCGAAAGTCGTTTCCCGGTGTCCGTCGGCACTCGGCGGATTGCTGGGGATTATATACTTGAGAATGCCGCCGCGTTTTTGCGCCATGGCGCCGCCGGTAGAAATACCGATAGCCACGCAAGTTGCAATGGCGAACGACATAAGTCGATTAATTCGTTTCATTGCTCTTTCCTTCCCTGTAGTTTGGGATGTTAAACCATCCCGGTTAATTGCTGTCGCACTGCGCCAGCAAAAGCATACTAACCTATTTTTTACACTTCTGTACGTAAATTTTATACTTCTGTACAAGCCACCCAGTGTCCTGGCTTAATTTCGCGTAATCCAGGTATTTCCTCTTTACAATTTTCCACCGCTTTCGGGCATCTAGGATGAAAGACGCAACCGGATGGTGGGTTCATCGGGCTTGGCACTTCTCCCTGTATCACACGGTGTTCGCGCTGCCGCTCTATCTCTGGATCAGGGATAGGGACCGATTCAAGTAAAGCCTGCGTATACGGGTTTAATGGGTTGTCGAACAATTCATCGCATTCGGCAAGCTCAACGAGCTTGCCTAGATACATCACCGCCACCCGATGGCATAGGTGTCGAACCACGCTTAAGTCGTGGGCTATAAATAGGTAGGTTAGATCAAACTCGTCACGGAGATCTTCAAGTAAATTTATCACCTGGGCCTGAATAGATACATCAAGGGCAGATACGGCCTCATCACATACGATGAACTCAGGATTTAGGGAGAGAGCCCTCGCAATTCCTACCCTCTGCCGCTGACCGCCACTCATTTCGTGGGGATAGCGATCCGCCATCTTTGGGGATAGGCCGCACACGGAAAGGAGTTCATCGACCCGTTTGTTCCTTGTTGCCGGGTCAGGTTCAATCCCGTGGACACGCATCGGCTCTGAAATAATTTGGCCAATTTTCATGCGGGGATTTAGCGAGCTATAGGGATCCTGGAAAATGACCTGAACACGTTGCCGTAATTTGTTAAGTTCCCGTCTATCGACGGTATCCATATCGGTTCCATCATAAATGATCTGTCCCGATGTGGGGCGCTCCAGCTGAAGAATGCAACGTCCAGTCGTCGTTTTGCCGCATCCCGACTCTCCCACTAGACCGAGAGTTTCTCCTTTGAGTATTTTGAAGCTAATATCATCAATTGCCTTAACTTCAGCTACCGTTTTTTGGATGACGATGCCCTCGGTTACCGGAAAATATTTTTTGAGGTTCTTTATCTCGACGAGAGGTTTGGTAGTGTCAGTTTGTGCCGAATGTTGCCCAGTCTCTTGTTTCACCATTTCTGCACTCATGACACCATTCTCTCTTCTTCAACGATAGTGTCTCGTTCCCAGCATGCCGCATGGTGACCTTCTTCCACTAATTCCAACGGCGGAATTTCGGTTTGACATCGTTCGGTGGTAAACCGACACCGTGGTCGGAACGCACATCCATCGTCAAGCCGTGTTAGGTCAGGTGGTTGCTTCGGAATTGGGACAAGACGTTCCGTTCTCGGCAGGTCGAGCCTAGGTACAGACTGAAGAAGTCCCAGCGTATAGGGATGGCGTGCACGATGATAAATATCAGTGGCACTTCCACTCTCCACTATTTTACCCGCATACATTACGTTGACCCGATCGGCGTATCGGGCAACCACACCAAGATTATGAGTAATGACAATCAAGGCAACACCCAACCGTTTGGTCAGGCTTTTCATGAGCTCGAGGATTTGAGCTTGAATGGTGACGTCAAGTGCGGTGGTTGGTTCATCTGCAATTATCAGCTTAGGCTCACAACTGAGCGCCATTGCAATCATGACGCGTTGGCGCATGCCTCCACTAAAATGATGAGGATACTGTTTGAGACGGCGTTCAGCGTCTGAGATGCCTACTAATTCCAAAAGCTCTACCGCACGTCCTCGGGCCGTTTCCAGACTTGCCGAAAGGTGATGCATGATAGTTTCGGTGAGTTGCCGTTCGATGGTGAGAACGGGGTTAAGGGATGTCATCGGTTCCTGAAAAATCATTGTAATGTCTCGCCCTCGGACATTACGGATTTCGCTGTCGCTCAACTCCAAAAGATTTCTACCGGAAAAATTAATATTGCCACCAACAATGCGGCCAGGTGGATCAGGGATTAGCCGCAAAACAGAT
>ERZ651768.939-NODE-939-length-21649-cov-4.457723_pt1 | contig 21649 bp, 11 predicted proteins | sample MGYA00514754_ERZ651768 | MGnify/ENA metagenome assembly ERZ651768
CAAACGACTTACTTCTATTCGTCCTAAGCTTTTTGTTTATATGTCTTCCGTCGATGTCTATCCTCAGAAAGATTGTTTTCACTCTGAAGATCAAATCATTGATGCTGATACCCTGAGAGGAATCTATGCAACTACCAAGCTGGCATCCGAAACCTTGATCCAACATCATTGCCCGAATTATTTGATTCTGAGAGGTGTAACTCTTCTAGGTAAATACTCTCGAAAAAACACATTAATAAAAATTATCGATAACGCATGAGCACAATAATCGCAATATTTAGAAAAGAACTGACTGATGTATTGAGAGATAGACGAACGCTGTTTTTTATGATTGTTATGCCTGTAATCGTTATGCCTCTGATCTTCATTGGGGCCTTAAAGTTTCAACAATATCAGAGTAAGAAGTCTGAAGAAAAGATATTGAATATTGCTATTATAAATGAAACTAGTGACACACAAATAAGAGAGTATCTTCTAGAACAAAAAGGTGTAGAGTTGGTAGAGAACATTAATCTTGATAGTTTGGAGCTAGGTATAAAAAATGATTCCCTCCAGGGAGGTTTGTTCATAGGCAAAAATTTCTTAAATGATATATCCTCAAATGCAATGGGTAAGGTTGCAGTTTATTATAAATCATCTGATTTAATGAGTAAGGCAAAAAATAGAATTAATAATGCTTTAGAGTCCTACAAGAAAAAGGTGGTCTCTGAAAGATTATCTCGTTTTAATGTCGACAAAGCACTTTTAGAACCACTAGATATTGTGACAAAGGACATGTCAACAAAAAAAGAGACCATGGGTAAGGCCCTTGGAGGATTAGTACCATATATGCTCGTCATTTTTATTTTTCTAGGAGCAATGTACCCTGCGATTGATTTAGGCGCTGGTGAGAAAGAAAGAGGCTCGCTTGAGACGTTACTCTCATCCCCAGCTACGAAATTTGAGATCACCGTTGGTAAACTTATGGTCGTATCGCTTGCTGGTATGGTCTCCGGTTTGATATCCGTGGTCGGCATTTCTAGCCCATTATACTTTATAGATAGTATCCCAGATCAAATAAAAACAACGGTTCTTGAAATTATTAATCCGTTTATGATTATTTCTGTGATTACGTTAATGATTCCTATTGCGATATTCTTTGCCTCTATGTTGCTATCAATATCTTTTTATGCTCGTTCATTTAAAGAAGCACAAAGTCTTATGGGTCCTCTAAATATAATTATTATTGTTCCTCTGATGTTAACTCTAGGCCCTGGTATTGAGATAGATCATATTACAGCATTGATCCCTCTTATTAATGTTGGTTTACTTACAAAAGAAATCTTAGCAGGGTCTATGGAGCCTGTTTTTTTTGTAGAAACTTTATTTTCCCTTCTATTTTTTGCTGCTATTGGAATAAGATTTTCTGTTTACTGGTTTAATAAGGAAAACACGATTTTTAGGGTTTAGTGTGTTTTCTGGTGTAACTTTTTTAAAGCAAAGATTTTTATATATTATCTTTATAAACGGAGCCCAATTATGCTAAAAAAATACATAATCATTTTTTTAATGAATATTTTTGTACTAACATTCTCACAAACAATAAATATTGAGGGTAAACAGTTAAATATTGGTATGGAAAAAAGTATTACTCTAGATATCATGCATGAATATTTGGGTCAAGAAAACTATGATTCTAGTCATAATGATTTTTGGCTTCAAAGCGATGATGTAATTATTGGGAGTATGGGTTTTAAAGATGGAAAGTTGAATTATGTTACAACAGACTGGGATAAAAATATAGATTATTTAGACTCAATCGAGCTTTTTAATACTTTGTTCAGCGTATTGAAGAATACTTTCGGATCAGACTATGATGGGGATGTTATTCTTCAGTTAAAAGAAATTCAAGAGCCGAATCTTGAGAGATTAGTGATTAACATGTATTCAAATGATGGTCGCAGTGTTCGTATCAACAGGAATAATATTAGCCTAGATATTCGCCAGGTAGCACAAAAACTGTAGTCTTATTAATACAAAATTATTAGAGATTTTCACTCCAGAATTCTAACATTTTATTGTAAAGATGTATCCTTGCGGGGTCATCTGCTATGCCATGCTTTCGCATTGGATAGAACATCATATCAAATTGTATATTCGCTTTGACCAGTTCATCGATAAAGTGCCATGAGTTTTGAGGGTGGACATTATCATCATAGGTTCCATGAACAAGAAGAAGAGTGCCATGAAGATTTTTTGCTGATTTCACAAAAGATGTATTTTCATAACCTTCAGGATTATCTATTGGTCTTTTCATGGCAAACTCAGCCCATTTCGTATCATAATAATGCCAGTCAGTCACTGGTGCCACAGACACTCCTGCTTTAAACTCTTTTGTGTTTGTCATTAGGTTAAGAGTAAAACTTCCACCACCGCTCCATCCCCAAATACCTACCCTATCTGGATCAATATAAGATTGAGACTTAAGCCACTTGATACCGTCAACGATATCTTCTCTTTCAATAGGCCCTGACATCATGTTTAAAACACGATTTTCTAATTTTTTACTCTTTGCGGTAGCGGCCCGGTGGTCAAACTTTACAATAAGATAACCCATTTCAAGGAGCATGTTATCATAGAATAATGATTGTCCTTGCCACTGGTTAAATACTGTTGGTGCAGAAGGTCCTCCATACACATGAAATATGATAGGATATTTTTTAGTCTTTACAAAGTTTTTTGGCTTAAGAATCTGAGCAGGCATCAAAAAATTATCTTTGGTGGGTATTGTAAATAGTTCTGGGGTTTGTAGACTATAATTTTCAATAATATCTGTTCTGTGATCTACCAGCGTGTGAAGTCTTTTGCCATTATTATTGTAAAGCACTAGTGTTGGTGGAGACTTAGTATCAGAGTGTATATCAATATAATACTTTCCATCTTTGCTGAAACTAATTTTATGTACACCTTCCTGGGCGGATATTTTTTCCATCGTCTTGCCATCGATACTGGATCGATACAAGTGCCGCTCAATTGAAGATTCTTTTAGTGATGTAAAATAGATAGTTTCTTTTTCTTCATTAATATTTACAACGGATTGTCTAAGCCAGAACGGACCGCCGGATGACCTAAGTGCCCAACTGCCATCTGTTATTTGATTGAGTAGTGTACCATCGTAAGAGAATTGATAAAGATGAGCATAACCGTTTCTCTCTGATTGCCAGATAAAACTATTTTTTAAAAAATAAAGGTCATCATTAATATTGACCCATCCGCTGTCTGTCTCCGTTATTATTTTGTCTATATTTTTTCCTGTAGCACGATCTACAAAAAATAAATCGAGCTTCGTTTGCGCCCGGTTCATGGTCTGAATGCTGAGTCGTTTATTATCAGGTAACCACTTTACCCTGCATAGATACTCAAATGATTCCAGGCCTATCCATTTTGTTTTAGGGGTATTGATTTCAATAATTCCTAGCTTAACGATTGGATTTGCTGTACCTGCTTTTGGATATCTTTGAGTGATTAATTTTGGCTCTTCAGGTTTCCAGTGAACATAATGCATCTTTGTCACTGGCGATTCATCTGTTTGTAAATAGGCTATCGCTTTTGAGTCATCAGACCACCAGTAACCAATGTCTTGTCTTCCAAAAATTTCTTCCCAGTATACCCAGGATACGGTACCGTTAAGAATGGTCTCTGAGCCATTATAGGTTAGCCGTTTTTCTTGTTTCTTTTTTATATTATATGTGTATAGGTCATTTTCTCTAATAAATGCGATATTTTTTCCATCCGGTGAAAATCTTGCTGATTTTTCTTTAATGGGAGTATCAGTTATGCGCAAAAATTTTGAAGAATTAATATCCAGAATAAAAATATCACCTTCATATATATATAAACCATATTGACCGCTTGAGCTAATTGATTTTGGCCAGTCAAAGAACATCGTTGTGTCATCCCTATTAATAATAGATGTCAACTCTTTTACTAATTTCTGATTATCAATCAGAGGTCTCATCTCATTGGGTGAATTCGGATCAAGCTTTAGTATTGTTCTATCTTCTTTTGGCTTTCGCATGTCCATCAGATAAAGAGAGTTATTATCTATCCATTCTGCCTTGTAGATAGAGCCCACAGATTTTCCTTCATCCGAGTAGAGCCATTCCATGGTGATAGTCTTCTCTTTATTATTCTCAGAGCAAGACCAGAAAAATGTTATTGAGAGAACGAATAATATAGCAAGATGTTTCATTCAGGTTCCTTTTAAATGTTATTGCAAAATTTTTATTGAACTAGGATTATCAGCTAAATATTTTTATAAAAACAACATACTATAGAAGACATTTAAATGTTTTTATTTCAAAAGGTTTTAATGTTAAACCAAAACTATCTTTCACTCGCTTTGTTGGTTTAAGCTTTCGACGTTCCATAAGATTAGTTTCTGTTATCTGTCCTTTTAAATAAACTCTACCTGTGGATGTTTTTCCAAGTGTTTCAACAGCTCTAAAAATTATTTCATTATTTTGCTCAGATTTTTTAATTGCTGATATTTCAATGCCTTCCCCTTCAAAAATTATTGGAGACCTACTTTTGACATTTTTTACACTATCAAATAATAAGGGTGGATGGTTTAAAAGCGTAGACTCTTCAATCACATCGGAGCGAATTAAATCATGATTGTGAGGATAAAAACTATAGGTGAATGAATGTTCTCCCTGGTCTGCATCAGCATCAGGATTATTAGGGGACCTGAGGAGATTTAGGTCTATAGTCCTATCAAAAATTGAATAACCATATTTACAATCATTTAAAACAGCGATACCATAATCATTATCTGAAAGGTCAGCATACTTATGGCCTACTACCTCGAACTTTGCTCTGTCCCAGCTTGTGTTTTTATGTGTGTTTCTTCTTACATAGCCATATTGAATATCAAACGATGCTTGCTCTGAAATTATATTAGTAGGGAAGTGGACTCTGAGCATTTTATGTTTTTCATGCCAGTCGACAATAGTCGCAAAATCCAAACGTTTTGATTGGTTTGATAGTGAGATTATTTGTTTAATCGAAGAGTTTCCTATAGTATAATGAATTTCTAAAGAACCTAAAACAGGACCATTTTTTATTTTGTTAATTTTTATCGGTTTGGCTGTTTCTAACAAAGAATCTCTATAATAAAAATCTATGTCCCAGGCGTCCCAGTTTAGTGGTCTGTCTTCATATAACGAGAGAACATTTCCAGGTTCACCTAATAAATTTTTCTTTGTTTCTTTATCAACTGCTGAGATTAGGGTGCCATCCTCTGAGAAATTATATTTTACAAGATCGTTTTCTAAAACCAAGCGCGAGTTTTTATCCTTTTTAGATTTTTGTTTTTCACCTTTGTAAAAGGTAGTAAAAGAAAATGGATCAAGTGAGACATGGCAATACACATTACCATTAATTTCTTGTGTACTTATTTCTTCATTGCTCTCTGTGATAATATTATAGCCAATGAAGCTATTTGGAATATTAATAACTCCTTTATAATAATAGGATAAGGCATTTGACAAAACGAACGAGTCATTGTTCTTTTTAAAAAGAATTGTACTTGCTTTTTTTATTAACTTATTACACTTTTTATGAATATCAATGTATTCTTTATGCGTTGTTTGATAAACAAGGTTGATGCTTGACCCTGGTATGATATCATGAAACTGATTAATTAATAATTTTTTCCATGATGTATCTAGCTCAGCTGTTGGGTATAGTTCTAGATCGGCGCATGACCATAAGAACTCTACAGCCTTTAACTTATTTTCTAATTTTCTATTTTGTTTTTTTACTAACCCATGCGTGGTCAGGGTCCCTCGATGGAGTTCTAGGTATAATTCGCCTACCCATGTCTGAAGTACATCTTTTTTCTTATTTAGTCTCATAAAAAAGTTTTTTGCAGTATCAAAAGATACTCTTGGTGCACTTTCAAGATTTTTTAATCTTCTACCTAGCTCAATATTTTCTGGTTTAGGTCCACCGCCTCCGTCACCAACTCCAAAAAGTGACATAAACTCATCTAACTCTATTTTTTCTTTAAACATATTTTGAGCAGGAACTAGAAATTTTGTGTCAAGCTCACTATTGTAGGTATTCTCAGGAGGGAAGTGCGTTAAGATTTCAGTTCCATCGATTCCTCTCCAATTAAACGTTTGATAAGGAAACTCATTGAACTGATTCCAAGATATCTTTTGTGTTAAAAAATAATTTATGTCAGCCTTTTTCAATATCTGAGGAAGGGCTGCTGAATAACCAAAAACATCAGGAAGCCAAAGGTTATCTACTTCCACACCAAACTCCTGAAGAAAGAAATTTTTTCCATGAAGCAATTGCCTGACCATAGACTCTCCGCTGATCAGATTACAGTCAGCCTCAACCCACATGCCTCCTTGTAACTCCCACTGGCCTTTTTTCACAGCTGCTTTTATCCTCTTAAAAATATTAGGATAATAATCTTTCATGAATTGGTAATGCTGTGGCATCGATGCACCAAAGATGTAATCCGGATATTTATCAATAAGATTTAACTGTGTTGAAAATGTTCGAGCGCATTTTCGGATTGTTTCTCTCACTGGCCACAGCCATCCTGTATCAATGTGTGCATGTCCAACCGCAGCAACCTTAAGGTCTGAAGATGAGGCGCGTTTGCTTAGTTCAGGATTAAGAATTTTTATGGCGGATTCAGCATCTTTAGTATCATCTTTAAATGCGATGATAGCTTTATCCATGGTGTTAATGATTCTTGCACGGCGAATTGATTTTTCATCTAGTGTCTCAATTAGACCATATAATATTCTTGCGTCCAAGTATAGGTCCCAGATATCTTTTCTGAAAATACCAATAACCATTTTTTCAACTTTAGCATCAAACGAACCATGCCTTTTTGGATTATCTTGCTCTGGGTCTGGATCAAGGTATATACCAAATAGTGAGTTGGCAGCAGCTTCAACCCAAAGCTCTACATCATTTTTATTAATACAACTTTTTGGTAGTATAACACGCGTTCTTACGAAATTAGGATCCCAGATTGATGCATTTGTGATACCTTGTATTTCATTACCCTTTGGATCATAGACTAAACCCTCACCGGAAAAGTCTAGATCAGCTACAATAATTTTCCCGGTCCATTCTTTTTTTATTTTTCCTTTTAAGTGGAACCAGGAGCTTTCCCATTCTTTAGCCCATGATACGCCTTGTGTTATCTTTCTATATTTTTTTTCTAGTCTGCTTGCAAAAGGGATGGGGTCTTTTGACCAAGAGTATTCTGCAGATAATAGTTGCTCGTCTTCTACAAACATAGCAGGAAGACGGTTGCACCACCTTTCTATTCTTGAGATAATTATATTTGTTTCTTTTTCATTCATAAAATATGCTTATGTAGATTAGTGAACGAATTAATTTAATAGAATTGGATAAATTTTATTATTATTCTTTGCTATAATGATAATAAAGAACCTTCCATATGGTCCTCTAATTTTCTTGCTACAGATAGAAATTCATTTACGTCCATCTCTTTTAAATAAACGGCTCCATGAACAGCTCTAAGGTGGGGGTTCTTATTTTGATACCAATAGTCTCTTCCTAAAAGTAGTTGAAGTTGTTTATGCTGTTCTACCCAAATACTTTGTGATAAATCACAGAATGGTCCATCAAACTCATAGCTTGGGAATGAAGCTTCTTTTTGACTTAGATAACAATTATTAAAGGTAGATCTCATAATAGCCATAGAGTTTAGAGTAACAGGTACAATAATATCTGCCTCTGGCAAGTCAAACCTATACCACACGTTGCGATATCCCCAGATCCTCAAACCTGAAATATCATCTATTTCCTTCCACATGCGTAGTGCCTCTGCTATAGCCTGTAAGACTTTATAGTGTGTGTCCGGGCCACTACCTTCCGGATCAAAGGCTAGCGAAATAACCGTTGGCTTGATTTCCTTTAACTGGTTTAGTATAGGCAAAACATCTCTTTTTTTCTCTGGGTTTTCAGTAAAAATTTCCCCCTGATAGAATCCAAGTCTTAGGTGGTGAATATCCTTTACTCGGACACCATAATTTGCCCATACAAGTTCCTCTTCATACTCTCGTATCATGCCTTTTAGTTTTTGTATTTCTCTAGAGTTTTTTTGACCATCATAATAACTCATCAACTCGTTTAGTACTGCATTAATGCTATTGTTAAGATCTTTTTTATTTGAAATATTATAGACCTTGATTAGTGTTCTCACAATCCTGTGAGCCATTCCTCTTTTTTGTTCATTTAGATCGTTGTTTGCTATAGCGTCTAGATAGTGAAATACATCTTTGTCCCATTTCTTTTTATAGCCGATATCAAAGAAGTCACTATAGTCTGTCATTTGTATCTTTTCATTATTCAAAAAAGATAAAGTGTCTGATAAGATATTGATAATAAAATTATTTGTTACAGATGTAAACCCTGAGGTCATGTTAACAAAATGATGATAATTACTTGGCTCTCTTATGAGCTGAATAATATGTGGCATTAGGCCTAGCATGATGTCATCATGGTGGGGTCCAGTATGGTAAAAAATTTGCCCCTTTTCCTGTTTCGTTCCTTTCTGAACCTTTTTATCTATATCACTAATTATACTGCTAACTGTGTTTTCATTTATGCCTGGGATTCTTCTACAATTAGGATCATTATTTAAATTTTCTAACGTTAATTTTTTCCCATATACATTTATCTTTTTTGCAAGTGAGAATAAAGATCTTTGCATCTTTGGCTTGTCCCACTTTTCATTTTTCCAGTATTCAGTTTCTGAGTCCTCTAATAATTTTGAGGCGCCTTGTGTAATATAGAAGCAACTGTGTTTTAATTTTGTTAAGGCGGTTGCTGGAAATTTTACATCAGGTGATTTCTCTAAAGAATGTTTTATGATAGGTGATTTAGCCTCTCCTGCGGCAATAATAATCCCAGTTGCATCAGGGTTGTATGTTATTGTTCCTAGCCCGATAGTAATCACTAGTCTATTTCTACTGATTTCTATACCGCCCAAATCAGTAGCAGCAGCGGCCTGCGTCTCAAAGTTTGTTCCTGTAAGCCTTGTAGTTGAATTATGATCGGACCCTCTGACGTTAAATGCAATGTGACCATCAGGGCCAATACCTCCAAGAAAAAACCCGAGTCCACCAATAGAACGAATTTTATTCTCATATTCTGCACACCATTGATCTATTAGCAATATAGAATCTTGTTGTTCTTTTTCTTTATCATTTTCAGCATCTCTAAATCGTAGTGAAAGATCAACCATATTATCTGGAAAAATCTTTCTACGGTCTTTATTATTAACAAGCGGTATCTCATCTGAGTTAATCAATAACGCATTTTTTGGGTTTAGCCCAAATCCGTTTATATAATATTTGTATACATAGTTATAAAAACTATTATGTTGTTTCGGATTAAGAGGATAAAACTCATCAATCTGAACAAATTTTAAATTCGTCAGGTCAGGCTTTTTATCAAGTGTTAGACCATTGTTTTTTCGTAGATCAATCAGATCCTTTTTCCCCCAATTGTTTAATAAGTGATGTGTCCACTTAATAAAATACTCAGGAGTTTTTCCAGTAGGTAGGCTTATTACTCCTTCAGGGTTTTCTGAGGCCCATTCTAAAAAACGTAAGGAGGTGATTAGCCCAAGCTGGGGAAAACTTTCTAATACAATATAGGGTATGTTAGTGGTTTGGTTTTGGATATTCTGAAGGCTAAAAAAATGTTTTTCAACTTTGGAAAAATTATTTAATCCCATCCTAGACATTTAACCAGTGTTCCTAAAATAGTGCATTTTTAACATAAAACATCAATCATCAAATTAATTAATATTCATGATATATAATTAATTTGTATTATCAATTAAATAAATTACAATTCAGATATAAAAATAGATAAATAACATGAGTATACTTAAACCATTAATGAAATTCTACCCAAAATATTTAATAGCTATTCTTTTGTTTTGTGGCTTTGTAGATGCTTCCGATTTTGGGATAATTAAAGGAATAATAACTGATTCGTTAAGTTCAAATCCATTACCCTACGCAAATATATTTTTAAGTAATACCAGTATGGGTAGTACTAGTGATGAAGACGGTGAATACGTTATAACAGATATCCCAGCTGGACCCTATGAACTAACTATTAGTTATATTGGATACCAACAGCAAAATATTTCAGTTAATATAAATGGTGGCGATGAGTTAATAAAAAATATCAATTTAATTCCACAGACAGTTCAGGCAGAAGCTGTCCTTGTTACCGTGCAAGCAAAAGGACAAAAGTCTGCAATTAATCAACAATTATCATCAAAGTCAATCATGAATGCTGTTTCATCAGCGCGTATCGAAGCACTCCCAGATGCTAATGCTGCAGAATCAGTCGGAAGATTGCCTGGAGTTTCAGTTACCAGAGTAGGAGGAGAAGGAACCAAAGTGGTTATTCGCGGAGTTGCACCGAAGTATAATGTTATAACTATTGATGGAATACGTCTAGCTAGTTCTGAAGCAGGAGACCGCAGTACCGATCTTAGTATGATTTCTTCGAGTATGTTAGAAGGTATTGAAGTATTTAAAACTGTTACGGCAGACAAAGATGCAGATGCTTTGGGCGGGACTGTTAACTTTAAGCTTCGAAAAGCAAAAAAAGGTTTTAAGCTAAGCCTTCAATACGAAAACAGGAACGCAGAATTCGCAGGAAGTAGAGATAAAGATTATTTTTCTAGAAATATTTATATTTCTATGGGGTTAGACAAAGATTCTGAGTATAAAATAATTCCAAGTATTGAAGCACGACTATTTAAAAATCGGTTAGGCATTTTTATGCAAACTAGTATTGATAGGAAAAACCTGACTTCGCATGAGTTTGCTGCAAATTATGACAACAAAACGAATGATGATTCTACTTATATAACGCAATCTATTGGCCTCAGTCATTTGCCAAGAGATAAAGAAAGAAAAAATCGTGCAATAATAATAGACTACAAATTATCTGACGGAAGCATAAGCTTTGCAAACTTTTCTAGTGCTGGCTTTACAGAACAGTTCAGACGAAGCGAACGATACGATATCGGCTCAAATGCTCATTTTTATGAAATTGGTAATTCATCAAGCGAGCAGGATATAACCAATAATATTTTGAGCATTGAAAAACAATTTTCGAGGTTTCATATTGAGACAAAATACTCACAAAGTTTTTCTAAAAAAAATAATCCTGGAGATTGGAGTATTAACTTTTATAGGATTCCAGCTGGTATAAATAGTTTCTATAATGCTTCCAATATAAATCCCAGTGCGGTGCTAGACTCTGTAATCCTGAATCCTTCAAAAACTAATTTGAATACTGCGTCAAGAAATATTAATTATGCTGATGAGAAATCCTATATGGCGTCGATAGACTTAACAGTACCAGTAAATATTGGGAACAGGATTAGTGCGGAATTCAAATTTGGTGGGAAGTCTAGAATTATGACCAGGCACTATGAATCTGATTTTTATGGATCTGGAGCACCATTTATTTCTCCTAGTTCTCGGGTAGCTGCAAACATGATTATTGAAGACTTGGGGCGACCGTTTAATCCCTGGAACTATAATATTCCTCTTTCTTGGTTTGTTGACACGACCTACAGTTATAATGATTTTATGGATGGTGACTATCCAATGCATTCTCCAATTAGTTATGAGCTGGCAGAGCAGGTAGCAGATTTTTGCCAGGCTAATGTAAAGGTGTTTAAATCATCTGGGGCGGGGGAGGCATACGCGAGGAATAATTATCTATCAAAAACCAATGACTATTCTGGGGAGGAGACGCTTTCTGCTTCCTATTTGATGGCGACTATTAAATTCGGACCAAAATTGACTATCATTCCAGGGGTTCGGTATCAAAATCTAAAAACCTCTTATTCTGGAATACGTGGGCAACAGTCTGCTCTTTCATACTACAGCTATGATCATAGCGATACAACGACCAAAGTAAATCATACACACTGGCTACCCAATTTTAATCTAAAGTTTAAACCAGTTAACTGGTTTGATGTTCGGTTTGCTTATTCTAACACAATATCATATCCAGATTATAATACTATTATACCTAGGATTGATGTGACCACGGGAGGTGCGCTTTCATGGAATAATTATGAGCTTAAGGCATCAAGATCAAAAAATTATGATTTGTATTTTTCTTTTTATGATAAAAAAATTGGTTTATTTACAGTAGGAGGTTTCTTAAAGCAGATCGAGGATCTAATCTATGCCTGGTCATTTAGTAAAGCTGGTTTAGAGGCAAAGCCTTACTATCTCACGGATAGAGAACCAGCCGCACAACTAAATTACAACATAAGTACCTATGTCAATAATCCATTTATAGTACAGGATTTGGGTTATGAGATTGATTGGCAGACACATTTTTGGTACCTGCCAAAGCCTTTAAATGGTTTTATTTTAAACATGAACTACACACATATTAATTCAGAAGCAGAATACCCATTTGTTTATGCAGGGGCAACAAGTGCAACTGATGTGGATACATCATTTGTAGACCGGCTTATATATCAGCCCAATCATATTTTTAATCTTTCTATTGGCTATGATTATAAAGACTTTTCAATTTTACTATCAGTCCTATATCAGGATGATATTTTTTCAGGTGTCAGCCATTGGCCGCAGCTAAGAACTACTACAGCTGCCTACAAAAGATGGGATGTATCGTTTAGGCAGGGGCTTCCGTGGTCCAAATCTGAACTTTACGGGAGTATTAATAACCTGAATAATGAAAAAGACAGCAATGTCCTTCAAATGTATCAAAATATACCAAGGTATTTAGAGGCATATGGAACGAGCGCAGAGTTAGGAATCCGTATTAAAATCTAATCAGTTATTAGTTCATTAAACGAGATAAACAATTATTATCTATAACTTCCATTATACCAAATACTTGACAATTGTTTTTAATAGATTTAAAGTATGCAGCTTTAGAAATCATTTATTTAGTATTTTGTGGTTAAAGCAAAAAAACAAGAAGGAGAAAAAAATGAAAAAAATGATATTGCTTATTTCTTTTATGTTAATAATACCGAATCTGATTATGGCAACTTCAATGAATATTGCTGCATCAGATGGTATGCTGAATGCAGTCATTGGTGCTGACACCTTAGCAGATGGTAGTCAGGCTCATGATGAATATCGACTAGTCACAACAGCTGAAACTTATAAATTTGATGGTACACTCACAGTGAGTGGTAACATCACAATCACAGGTGTTCATAATCCATCATCTGGCAGGATCTCCTGTATCCAGCCTGCGGTATTGAGCGATGGAAGTATCCCGGGTACAATGCTTGTGATGACTGGTGATAACACAAAAGGGATGTTAAAAGATCTTTACCTGCTAGCGGTTGCGACCAATAACACAGCATCTGGCGCCGGCGTCGCGGTAGAGGTTAAAGGTGACAGCTCAAACCTATATGTTGATCATTGTGTGTTTGATGGCTGGCAAACATTTGCCATTGCTTATAATGGTCAGTGGGACTCTTTTTTCATTACTAACTCTCATTTCAGGAACATGGTTCATCCTAACCAGCATTACATTGGAGAAGTGCTCCGAAACACCTGGCCTGGTGAAGCATACACTGACTCAGTTGTAATGACAAACAATGTTATGCTTGCGGTGAATGGTTATGCTGCTGCTCCTGTTACGAAGTGGTATCAAACTTATTTTGAGTTTACTGGAAACAAGGTTCTTTACACGTTTAAGAATCCATTTTTCATCTTCAATGTGACAGATGCCAAGATCAATAATAACGTATTCTATGGTGCTTATTCAGGTGGTGTCGCTGGTGGAGAGAATCCATGGTGGGATGTTTTGTGGAATGCTGACGCTGACGGAACTTTTGGTGTAATAGCTCTTAATCAACTTAGCCCCGCTAATGGAGCTATGTTTGATGCTAACTATGATTCAACTAACGCTGCTGCTACTGAGGCACTAAGAATGATTGAGGTCAAGAACAATGTTTATTACTGGCCTAGTGGAGTCACGGATCATTGGGCAGCTGCAAGTGCTGCTGGTACTATCATTGATATTGACACTGATAGTGATGGTACAGCTGACTCGAATTTATTTGTTGCTCCACAGTGGATGGACAATCAAACAATGGCAATGTTTAACGATGATGCTGCATACCCTAATTTGGATATGTCCAACAACGTTAACGCTGATCCTGGATTTATGACGAGTCTTGATGCAGATATTCTCAATGGTAGCGGTGGAGCCGATGTTGGTCTTCTTTCTTGGTTTGATGAGATAAGAGGTGCTACTGCTACAACAAATGTCTGGGGCTATGCGTATACTCAGGTTACAGACGCTGCGGACTATGTACCCACATGGCCACTCCCTGAGGCCGCGGCTCTTACTGGAGGTGTGTTGTTTGCAGCTGATGAATTGATTGAGACTCTTCCACAGCAGTTTGCGCTACATAACAATTATCCTAATCCGTTTAATCCGACTACAAAAATCAGTTATTCGCTTTCTTCTGCATCTGAAGTAAGTCTCTCGATTTATAACATTCGTGGTGAGTTAGTTAATAAGCTTACTTCTGGTTTGCATGAACCAGGGACACACGTAGTTCTGTGGAATGGTCGTAATGGCTTAGGTGAAAAAGTAAGTACTGGTGTATACATTTACAGTTTATCAACACCAACGGGTTACTTAAATAAGAGGCTGGTATTGCTAAAATAATAATAGCCTTATTCTATTATATAAAAAGGGGTCTCTTTGAGATCCCTTTTTATATATATAGCTATAAATTGAAATTAGTTATTCATTTATAGTAAATCGTCAATTTTAAATCATCCTGCTTAGAACAATTTTATTAAAATAAAAAAAAATAGAAAAACCTATTTTTTATTACTATTTAGTCTTGCTATTAAATGACAGATTTTATCTGTCAAAATCTGATATCCATTTTGATTTAAGTGGACACCGTCTGAGCTGAAAGTTGGGTCAAGAACATCTAGGTCATTTAAAAAAAAATGATGTAGATCGAGCACGGTATATTTTCTATGTTTTTTTAGGATTGAATTGACCTCATTTATTTGATCATTAATTGATGGTTTATAATTAGGCTGAAGAAAGTTATAATCAACCTTTTTTACGTCTATATAATGTTGATTATTAATGGGAAGAATAGTTTCAATGAAAATTAACGTACCTGGACTACCTTTTTTAATTTTTTCAGCGATCTTAAAGATATTATTAGCTACGTAGTTTGGAGTTATCTCAGGTGTATTTGTATTATCCTTGAAAAATTCATTAACCCCAATCATTAAAAAAACGGCTACTGGCTTATAAAAAATAATTTCTTTAAGTCTTGTTAATATACCTTCTGTATAGTCACCTGATATTCCTCTGTTTACAATATTATTCGCATTAAGTTTTTTATTCCAGTCCCCTCCTCCTGCAGTAATACTATTACCTAGAAAAACAATTTTATTATTCCCGATTGGGTTTTGTTCAAAATCCTTTATCCTATTAAAATATAAATCTCGTTGCCATGGCTCTTGGTTTTTGATATTAATACTAGGTTGTGGATAGAGATTGTGCAAAGAATTGTGAATTAATCTGCTACTGAATTCTGTGCTAGAAACTGTTATTATGATTAAAAAAAATATCAAACCAAAGCTGAGATAATTGATAAAACGATTACCTAAGTTCATTATTCAGTTTTAGCCTAATGGTTGATTAGATCTGAAAAGTTTCTTCATTGTATGATGATATGGAATGAATAGTGTCTTAATTTTCAGCTATAATTTTGTTAATGACTTTTTTTTATTTATCAATACAACACAATCATTAAATCTCAATTTTTGACATTCAGTATGATCTAAAAAGATAATGCGTAAATCAATAAGGCAACAATTAAATTATCATTGGCTATTCCAAAAGAGAGGAGATAGTTCTTGGCTAAAAGCGACCGTTCCAGGATGTGTTCACCTTGATCTATTAGATAATAACCAGATTTCTGATCCATTTTTTGGAACTAATGAGAATGATATCCAATGGATTTCTGAAAAAGATTGGATTTATAGACTAATATTTAAACCAGATCCAGAATTATTAATTCGAGACCAAATAATCTTAACCTTTTATGGGCTAGATACGTACGCCCAGGTATTTCTAAACAATGAAAAGATATTAGAATCTAATAATATGTTTCACCCGTGGACATCTGAGGTTAAGAACATCCTGCACAAAGGTGAGAATGAATTGTTGGTCCATTTCCTGTCCCCAATAAATAAGGTTTTACCTTTTTTACAGTCAAAAGACCATACCCTGCCGGCTGATAATGATCAAATAAAAAAAACCAGTCCCTACACAAGAAAGGCGCCATATCACTATGGATGGGACTGGGGTCCTAGCCTTGCTACATCAGGAGTCTGGCGTTCTGTTGAGCTTATTGGCCTAGGCGCCTGGTCTATAGAAAGTACCCACATCATTCAAGAAAAGATTAGTAAGCACAGTGCTAAACTGGTTTTAGAAATGTGTGTTGACTCATCGATAGAGACTGAGGCTGGGTTAACGATTGTAGATAATCAATCAGAAATAAAAATTGTCAACTCTGTCCCACTGTCTAAGGGGCTAAACCAGTTAAGACAAAGCATCGTTATTAATCATCCTGATCTCTGGTGGCCAGCCGGCCATGGTGATCAAAATCTTTATGACTTTCAAATAGAATTACGCACAAAAGAGTGTAAACAGAGGCTTACAAAACGGGTTGGTATACGAGATTTTAAGGTTGAACAGAAAAAAGATAAAGACGGAACAAGTTTTACATTTATCATAAACGGTAAACCGATTTTTTCAAAAGGCGCAAACTGGATTCCAGCGGACTCTTTTACAACCAGGCTAAAAAAAGAAGACTATCACAGCTTATTAGAGAGCGCTGTTCAGGCAAATATGAATACGCTTCGTGTCTGGGGAGGCGGCATATATGAGTCTGATGAGTTTTATGGGCTGTGCGATGAGATGGGCATTCTCGTGTGGCAAGACTTTATGTTTGCGTGTTCGCTATACCCGGGTGACAAAGAATTTTTAAACAGCGTTGAAAAGGAGGCACGGTATCAGGTAAATCGTTTAAAAGATCACCCCAGTATTGTCCTCTGGTGCGGCAACAATGAGATTGCCTGGGCCTGGCACAACTGGGGCTGGAAAGAAAAATATCCAGAAAAAGTTTTTACGCAAGATTACCAAAGGTTGTTCCACAAGCTGTTACCCAGAGTATGCCATGAGCTTGACCCATCAAGGCTTTACTGGCCATCATCTCCAGGAGACAGTGCTAGTCTGCCGGCCACTGGCCAAAACTATGGCAGCGGTGACAACCATTTTTGGGAAGTGTGGCACGGGGGCAAAGATTTTCAAGCTTTTGAGGATAATATCGGGAGGTTTATGTCAGAGTTTGGGATGCAATCCTTTCCGGATCTAAAAACAGTGGACTCGTTTTGTGAGAAAAAAGATAAGGATCTAGATTCTGATGTTATCAAGTCTCACCAGAAAGCGTCTCTAGGAAATGGAAACGTTGAAAAATATGTGGACATGTATTTCCCAAGGCCAAAAGATTTCAGCTGTTTCGTTGTAGCCAGTCAGATCATGGCAGGTGAGGCCATTAAAAACGCTGTCGAGTCGCACAGGAGAGCGATGCCCTATTGTATGGGCTCTTTATACTGGCAGTTAAACGACTGTTGGCCCGGGGCCTCTTGGTCCTCCTTAGATTATTACGGAAACTGGAAGGCACTACATTATTTTGCGGTGGATTTTTTTAGTCCGATCCTTATCTCCGTAACAGAAAAAGAAGAATACACTTGTTTTTTTGTTGTTTACGATGATGATGAGATTGGAAAGGCAGAGTTGGTAATTAGGCTAATAGATTTTGATGGTGAAATAATAAACAGTGAAAAAATTAAGTTTAGTTTTCCGTCAAACGCTTCTGCTAAAGTATACGAAATAAAAACAGCTTCCTTGTTAAAGTCTTCGGACCCCAGTGGGGTACTTCTCCGCAGCTCAATTTTGCTAAATGATAAAATAATGAGCAAGAATGATTATACTTTTGTTAGGCCTAAAGATCTAAAGCTGCCAGAACAAAAATTTAAGTACGAGTACGAAAAAGAGCAGGGCAGACACCATATATATATAGAGGCACTATCCTTTTTGTATAAGATGCACATAAGATGCACAAATGATTCAGGCGTTTTTAGTAGAAACTTTTTTGAAATGGTTCCTGGAGATATTGCTAAACTAGAGTATCTGCCATCCAACGATTATCTTAAAAAAGATAGTATAAAACCACTAGAGTTTGAGTGTAATAGTGTGGTTGGATTTACTAACTAGGGTCGGTCATACTATGAAGAGGGAGAAAAAATGACGATTGAAAATGATAGAAAGATTGTAAGGTTAGACCAGACAAAACAAATTGCCACACAGGCATCTGAAGAGCTGGACTGGGCCAACCTGGATAAATACAGAGAGGACAACCTCAAAATCAAAAACTCAAAACAGAGCAGGGGCATAATTGTATTTATAGGGGACTCTATTACGGAAGAATGGGTCAACAGTAATCCGGAATTTTTTAAGAAAAATAATTTTATTAATCGCGGAATCGGAGGCCAGACAACGTCCCAGATGTTAATCCGATTCAAGCCGGACGCTGTCCACCTGAGCCCCAGAATGATCATTATTAATGCCGGGACCAATGACATTGCCGGAAACACCGGACCATCGAAACCTGAGATGGTTATTGACAACATCTGCTCTATGGCTGAGATAGCGATCAAGAATAATATTGATGTCGCCCTCTCTTCGATACTTCCTGTGTATAAATATCCGTGGAATGATCAGATCGTTGACCCGCCAGAGACAATATCATTGATCAACTCTACTCTAGCCGAATATTGTAAAAAGAATAGCCTGATTTATATTGACTACTACTCATCAATGGCGGATGATAAAAAAGGGCTAAAGTCGGCCTATGGCCATGATGGGGTCCACCCAACAAAAGAGGGCTATGGTGCGATGGAAAAGATAGTAAAAGATACTGTCCCAGGTACCGTTTAGAAAAGGATAAGGAGTCTGTCCATTATAACTCAGTTAATCTATAGACTATCCCTGGCAGCAATTGTAAGCTCATTCTCTCTTGCTCAGGGCTTCTGGGGAAATGAGTTTCCCGAGGGCAAGATTAAATACGAGCCGAGAACATATGTCTGCCACAAAACAACAATGGCTGTCATACTTGATGGGAAGATTACTGAAAGGGCCTGGGAGAATGTTTCCTGGACAAACTCATTTGTAGATATTGAGGGGGATCTCAAGCCGAAACCCTACCACGACACAAAAGTCAAGATGCTGTGGGATGATAACTATTTTTACTTTGCGGCTCTGATGGAAGAGCCTCATGTGTGGGCCACGATTACCGATAGGGACGAGGTTATTTTTAAGGACAACGACTTTGAAATATTCTTAGACCCGGATGGGGACACGCACAACTACTATGAGCTTGAGGTTAATGCGTTAGAAACAGAGTGGGACCTTATCCTTTTAAAGCCCTATCATGATGATGGCAAAGTAGCGGTGGACTCGTGGGACATCCCCGGTTTAATCACCAGGGTTCATGTTGACGGGACCCTGAATGATCCGACAGACAGAGACCAGGGTTGGAGCGTGGAGATCGCTATCCCCTGGAAGGCGCTGGAGGAATGTGCACCGAACCTTCACCCGAAAGAGGGAGAACAGTGGAAAGTCAACTTTAGCAGGGTCCACTGGGAGACTGATATTGTTGATGGTAAATATGTTAAGACAGACTCTCCAGAGTTTAACTGGGTCTGGTCTCCGCAGGGTCTGATTTACATGCACATGCCTGATCTGTGGGGGCTTGTCCAGTTCACAGGGCTTGCTCCGGGAAAAAATAAAGTAGAGCCTAAAGACAGTGAGCTTGATCAAATAAAGTGGGCACTGAGGCAGGTCTACTATAGGCAAAGAAATTACTATTTTAAAAACGAAACCTATACCGCTGCGGTCCAATCGCTAAGCCTGGTGAAAGCACCGGCCGAGGGCATCCCCTGGCCACCAAAAATCGTACTGACTCCCTCTGGCTGGGAGGCCGCAGTCAATTGGAACGGGCAGCAGGTTATCATCCGGAAAGATGGAAAGGTCTGGGCCGAGTGAACCTCTCGTTTATTGACTGGCTGATCGTTATCCTTGCGCTTGGCGGAATGATCTACTCCGTGAGCATGACCAAGGGTCTGATGAAGAGTGTGACCGACTTTCTCTCCGCAGGACGGACTGCCGGGAGGTACGTCATATCCGTATCGAGCGGGGTCGCAGGGCTCGGTGCAATATCGATCGTAATGTTTCTGGAAATGGGCTATGTGGCCGGGTTTTCTCTTTCCTGGTGGGGTCTGAGCCAGGGTATTATCATTCTTGCGATCACCATGTCTGGCTGGGTGGTCTATCGTTTTAGGTCCACAAGGTGCCTCACACTGGCGCAGTTTTTTGAAAAAAGATATAGCCGAAACTTTCGCATTTTCGCTGGCATTGTCGCGTTTGTGGCCGGCATAATCAACTTTGGAATATTCCCCGCAGTGGGCGCCCAGTTTTTTATTAACTATTGTGGACTGCCTGATTCATTCTTGGGCATACCCGTGTATCCGATAGTGATGATTGTTTTGCTTGGGATTGCCCTATATTTTGTCTACACAGGCGGACAGATAGCCGTGATCATTGCTGATTTTTTTCAGGGGGTTTTTGTTACTATTGTTCTATTTGGAATAGCACTGTATTTATTTTTTGCCATAGGCTGGGACCAGGTATCAGAGTCTCTGGAGCAGACACCGATCAAGTTTGCGCGGCAGGAGATACGAGACCTGAGACTGGAAAAGTCGTTTCAAGAACTTGCTGAGCCTGAACAAACTGAGAAAATCTCAGCGATCAATGAGAAGTATGAAAACTCATCCAGGATCAACCCTTTCAAGACCAGTCATGTTGAGGACTTTAATTTCTGGTATTTTTTAATCGGTATCATTGGTATAATGTATGGGACACTAGGATGGCAGGGGGCGCAGGGCTATAACTCATCGGCAAAGAGCGCCCACGAGGCAAAAATGGGCTCTGTTCTCGCAGGCTTCAGGGGCCTTCCGCAGGGACTTTTCATGTTCCTCGTGCCTGTCTTGATCTATGTTTTTATGAACCATCCTGACTATCAGGCTGTGGCTGACTCGGTCAACAGTGCTCTTGATAGGTTGTCTACAGACACACTACGCAGTCAGATGCGTGCACCGTTTGTACTTTCAGAGGTTTTACCCGTAGGCCTATTAGGCGCCTTCGCGGCGCTAATGCTGGCGGCCTTTATCAGTACCCACGATACCTACCTGCACTCCTGGGGTTCTATATTTATCCAGGATGTTATCATGCCATTCCGGGACAAACCGTTTGACAAAGAGACGCACCTTAAGGTCTTACGGTACTCAATCTTTGGGGTAGCTGTTTTTATATTTTTGTTTAGCCTCCTTTTTAGTCAGAGTCAAAAGATAGCCCTCTATTTTGCATTGACCGCTGCTATTTTTTCAGGCGGATGCGGGGCCGT
>ERZ651768.940-NODE-940-length-21644-cov-9.848055_pt1 | contig 21644 bp, 20 predicted proteins | sample MGYA00514754_ERZ651768 | MGnify/ENA metagenome assembly ERZ651768
TGTACTCTTGGCACAGGATACCGAGACACTGTCCAGGCGGCGGCTGATGCTGCTCAAGCGGTGGCAGATGCGCAGCAGGCAGTAATCGATCTGGGTGGATAGTGTGTACTTAAACAGTACTCCTTCGATATCTGATTTAGGGCGGTGGTTCGAAAACAAGCAGACCCGTTATTCCAGCCATATGATTCAAAGAGTTTTGAGTGTATGTAGGATCAGAATCTCATGAGTGTCGGGAAGTGTTTGTGTGGCGATGTCAGTTGGGAACTCGAGCCTGAGGCATACGCGACATTCAACTGTCACTGTAAGATGTGTCGTAAAGCACACGGCACACCATTTGGTACATATTTTTTTGCCCAGTCTGACCAGCTACGCTGGTTAAATGTAACGGACTCGATCGTATATTACCGCTCGTCCTCAAAACTCACCCGAAGTTTTTGTAGGAACTGCGGATCAGTCGTACCCTATAGCGCAGGTGATCAAAGTCGCGTGGTGACGCCAGGGGGTTGTCATGACCAGGGCCGACCGGCCGACTGTAACGTGTTTGTTGCTTATAACGCCGCATGGCATGAAATCACGAACGATCTACCCTGCTATGACCATTACCCGCCTGAAACCGGCTTAAGCGGTGTCGATGAAGAACCATTGGAGTCAGGCTCTGAAGACGTTGTAAGAGGGAGTTGCCTTTGCAACTCGGTGCAATTCCATGTCACCAAGCCTTTCAAAATTGCCCACAATTGTTATTGCACTCGCTGCCGACGTGCTCGCGCTGCTGCACATGCCAGCAACGGGTTTACAGATTTCGACGGGGTAACGTTTATTAAAGGTGGCGGTCTATTAAAGACTTACAAACTTCCTGACGCACAGTATTTCACGCAGGTGTTCTGCGAGATTTGCGGATCTAAGATGCCGCGCCTAGATCGCGATCGTCACCTAGCGGTTATTCCGTTGGGTTCATTGGATGACGACCCGGGTATTCGGCCAATGGATCATATCTATGTGGCTTACAAGTGTGAGTGGTATGACATTACCGATGATCTTCCCAGATTCGCAGAAGGTCCACCGCGTTAGCATCTTGATTGAAAACATTTTCGTTTAAAACCTGCCAATCTAATATCACATATTTTTTTAAGACAATTGACTACTTAATCAGTCAACCAACCAATCTCAATAGCTGTTTGCTGTCCGACCACCACCTGCTTCAGACTTCGAGGTATTTGAGCGTCTTTCTGGCTTAGAGGTATACGGCCACCCATGATTTCTGCTTTCGACTGTGGATAGCGCGGCTTTAGTTTTGGTTCGGCATATCCGTCTGGGTAGATAGGCTGTCCCGACTTCGGATCATATTTATCGCTTGCGCCGACCGTATGCATGATTTCATGGGCGATGATGACATAATTTGATTGTGCCATGCGGTCCGATGAGAAAGCATGTACCACCCCGATTAGTCCCTTTTGTAGACCCAGCGAATGAGGCAGGGAACTCACTAGTTTTGGATCGTGATAAAGGACGAATACTTTGATGTCCGCCTGTGGCTCGCTTTGCTGTCTTTCTACATTCCACACCCAATAGCGTAGCTTCAGGCTCCACCACATCACGCTGAGTGTATCGCCTCCGGGTGGGGGACTGGGAGGTAATACAGATAGAGGAGTGGCCAGACGAATAGTCACGGGCTGTTCAAGCTCAAGGTCATAGACTCGCCCTTGCTGGCTGAAAAAACGTTCGATACCAGTGAAGCGATCCGGTTCAAGACGTTGGATATAGGAGTCAGATGCCTTGCTGTGGTCAGCATTGATTGGATACACCAGTACCCATAAAGGCTCCTGCCAATCCGTGCTGTCTCTACTCGTGAGCCAGGCGCCACCTCCAACCAGAATCAGGATGTAGAGGAGGATTGCAATGCGGAAACGTCTGAACATGATTTGATGTTAGCCCGGTATTGGATGCGAATCTTGGCAATTTCTTTCGATCAATGCTGTACAGAATCGACCTGAGGGTGTGCCTAACACGTTGAAATATAAGTCATTTAGTTTTTTACGGTTTCCGTAATCAAGGTGTCCTTCACTTTCTAGAGTGAGTAAAGTTAATTTGAGCGATGTATTAATTTATTGCTCTTCTACAATAAACATTTGTATCATTTCACCATTAGCGATGCACTGACTGGCACGGATGGTGTGAGAAGGATTGAAATGGATATTAGACCTCTCGATGCTAAATTTGGCGCCGAAATTATCGGGATCGATCTAAACGATCCCGTAGATGATGACACCTGCCGCACTCTGACTGATACATTGTACGCAAATCGTATCATTGTGATACGGAATCAAAATCTTGATAAAGCAACTTATTTTAATTTCGGGCAGAAATTGGGTCATCCAATACCGCACGTGTTAGACCACCTGAGGATGCCGGACTACCCGGCGATGATGGTTATTGGAAACACAGACGAAAAAGACAAAAACGAAGCGATTAGAAACGGCACAGTTCTATGGCATACGGACCAGTCTTACGAAGAGGTGCCGGCCAGCGCAACCATGCTGTATGCGATCAAGGTCCCTCAAGTAGGCGGGGAAACACAGGTCTGTAATATGGTCAAAGCCTACGAAGACCTGGACGATGACACAAAGACGCGCCTTGAAACCCTGCAGGTAGCTCATCAGTATGGCCGGGGCAAGCTCAGGCCAGAGGAGTTCAAGGCCAGTCCAATTCTGACGTCAGAACAACAAGAACAATTACCAACGTTTTACCATCCCTTAGTAATGCCCCATCCCATTACTGGATTAAAAGCGCTGTATGCAGTTGGGCAATCCTCCTATGCTATCAAAGGTATGGAAGACAACGAAGCGGTTGCACTATTAGAGCAACTGAAGGATCACGTGTTACAGGAAAAATACATCTATAGACATAAGTATCGGGTCGGCGACATTGCGATCTGGGATACGTTCCAGACATTACATTCTGGGCGGATGATAGACGTGGCCACAGATGAATCTAATGCACGACTCATGTGGCGGATCAGTGTGCGCGGCAAGCCTGATATCTACCATTAAGTCCAGGGTTGGTATTACGAGGATAACAGGCCCTCGTTGATTGCTTTGATTTGAAGTGCCAGTGTTTTTGAAAAAATTCGGCACTGGGCAAGACTTCCTGCGATAAACCACAGCCCCGGCTGACCGGTACGCATCCACATATTGCGTAGTTCCTGATTCTCCTCATCAAATCCCCAGATAGGGCCACATCGTGCTGCGACATCCTGGCCAAACAGTCGGGTAACCAGATGATGTTGTCCCTTATAACCCGTGGCAGCGACCAGCAGATCTGCATCAAGGATTTCTCCGTTGCTTAGTTTGACGCCACTGGCGATAAACTGGTCAATATCCCGATACTGAATTACCCGTACTTGGCCATTTACAATCAGATCGGAACACCCCACGTTAAAGTAGTATCCGCCACCTCGTTCCAGATACTTGAACTGCCATCCCGTGTTGTCCGTTCCATAATCGAGCACAAAGCCAGCCTGCGTGAGGCCATCCAGCAGAGGTTTGTCGAGCTCTTTTGCTTGCTCAGTAACCAATTGATGCGTTTTACGCAGCACCTTGAGCGGTGTTGCCGCTGCGAGCAAATCGCAATCTTCCAGCGAGGGTCCTTCTTCGTACAAGGCATAAGGGAGTTGCGCACTGGGTTCTATGTTGACAACCATGGTTGGGCTACGCTGGATCATGGTTACATTGACTCCGTTTACATGGAGATCTTGGGCAATGTCATGGCCGCTGTTGCCCGTGCCCAACACTAGGGCTTTGCGGCCTTGCCAGGCAGTGCCATGGGTGTATTCCTCAGAGTGGACTATGGTCCCTGCAAAGTTAGCGAGACTTTGAATGTCATTAGGCAAATTAGGAATACCGCTGACGCCTGTAGCCATCACAATATGTTGTGGTTTCAGGGTTCGTTGTCGACCATCTGAAGACCTAGTTTCAATGGACCAACGTTGTTTCTCGTGGTCGTATTGGCCGCTTTCAACCTCGGTTTTAGTCCATACGTTCAGTTCCATGGCTTCTACATAGGTTTCAAACCAGCCGGCTAGCTTGTCTTTTGGAATGTAAGTCGGCCAAGTCGGTGGAAAAGGCATGTAGGGTAGATGATTCACCTGTACCTGGTTGTGCAGCGTCAGGGTGTGGTAACGGTTGCGCCAGTTGTCGCCGACCCGCTCGTTCTTCTCAAGAACAAGGGTGTCTACTTTGAGTTGCCGTAATCGGGCGGCAATTGAAAGTCCAGCCTGCCCGGCCCCGATTACGACAACGGCCGGGCTTCTTTCTTCATAGCGGACATCGATTTCTCGGAGATCGCGCCAGTTAGGTCCTTTAAAGTCACGTGAATAGGCCTCACCTGACGGTCTATTGTGATCCAATTGTTCTTCGAATCCCCTAATCTCTTCGAGTTTGGTGAGCAACGACCAAGCTTTGAATTGATCTGTATTCTCTGTGACAGGTGTCAGTCGAATTACCCCCAAAGACCTGCCGACACGCGTCTCAAAGCAAAATATGGCTTCTATGACTTCAACGCCCGCACGGGTCACAGATCGGGGTGCAGCGTGGTCTTGAGTAATCTGGAAGTCGTAGGGCCGTGTTTCCGGTGTTAATGATTGAATCAGTGCAAGAATATTGCGAAGCCCTGAGACGGTTTTGACCTGCCACGTGACAGCGAGAAGATCACGCCAGTGACAGTCTTCATGGAAAAGATCTCGTAAGGTATCAGCGCTTGCGCTTGAGACGGCTTGTTCAAACAGTAGAAGCCACCGAATGGCATGACCTCCCCAAGAGTCCGTGGGTTGAGCTTTAGGCGTGGAATCGATCGTCTGAGACATGGTTGAATTTAGTAGGACAAAGGGCGCGCTGGCGACCTAATCAGCAACGATAGGCTGGTGGAGTATTCCGTCCCGCACGTATTGGTTGATTTCCGTATTTTTGTAGCCCAATTCCAACATTAATTCTTGGTTATCGGCACCCTGAAATGGGGCTAACTTTTTCGTAGGGGTTGGTTTTCCCGAATACTGAACTGGCGGACGCGGCACGCGAACGTCACCAAGCGTTTCATCATTGATCACATTTAATATATTATTATCAACAATATGAGGGCTGTTTATAAGGTCGACTCTAGGTAAGATTGGTGCAGAGGCGACACCTTCTGAATCGAACCGACCAAGGATTTCTTCACTTACCCATGTGGCGATCTCATCCGACATAATCTGGCGCCTTTGCGATATGTTTTCAGAGCGTGCTTGAGCTGTTTTGAATCGAGGATCGCAGATCAGGTCCTGACGATTCAGTGCGTTGCACATTCCTTCCCACTCTGAATTGCTGTTTGCACCGGCTGTGATGTAGCCGTCAACGGTTTTGAAAACAAGATCTGGGCTCTTCTGTGAGTGAGCAGGGTCTTGTTCTTTCCCCACAAAACTCAGACTGCCCATCGTTTCAGGCCACAAAAACCCAACCATGGTATCGAGCATGGCCAGGTCCATAGTTTGCCCTTTACCTGTTCTTTCTCGGTGGAAGAGAGCGGTAGTTATCGCATGTGCAGCAGTCAGCGCAGTTGTTTTGTCACAGATGATCGTGCGAACCATTCTAGGCACACCAGTTACTTGATCACGCTGAACGTCAGCGAGCCCTGACAATGCCTGAATAACGGGATCATAGACACGCTGATGAGCGTGGGGCCCGCTTTTGCCAAACCCACTGATAGATAGGTAGATAATGTCAGGTTTTAAATTTCGAACTTTATCCTCGCCTAATCCCATACGCTCGATCACACCGGGTCTGAAGTTCTGTACCAATACATCGGTACTTTTGACCAGCTCCAGAACCAAAGCGAGTCCTAGAGGCTGCTTGATGTCGACACACATCGAACGTTTGCCGCGATTGCAGGTCAGAAAAGAACTCGTCATGCCCTTGTGCTTGGTGCCCACCTGCCGCATGTAGTCACCCGCTGGTGACTCGATTTTGATCACATCGGCACCTTGCTCTGCGAGGAGCATTGTCGCGATTGGACCTGAAACCATTGTGGTTAGATCCAAAACTCTGACGCCGTGTAGGGGCAGGGTGCAAACGGAGTTGTTTTGGTTCAAAGGTCGTCCTTAATCAGTCAGATAGCAGAGCCTGTAGGCATCCCGGTATGCTGTGCGAGCATGAAGTCTCTGCTGGTAGTCAAGAGCTAGTGGAGGCAATTCGATTTTATAGCTGAGGGCCCAGTCGATACAGGTCAGTAAGAGGATATCGACGCTGCTGGGGACATTGCTCATTAAATAGGGTTGGCTTTTTAGCGCGTGTGGAATAACAGCATTAAACTGCTTCAGGAAATATGTCCTGGCAGAGTCCACCGCCACAGGTGCGCGACCGTAAATTTTATGCAGGTCCCCGTGGCGTCTCATTGTGTACAGGGGATGTGCATCTAGTTCCATGGCTATAAACGCAGTCCACTCATCCCAGCGGGCTTTCTCGTGCCTGTCACTCGGCACGAAGAAATCCGCTGGTGGGTCAAAGTTTTGGGTGACATAACTGAGGATGGCGACACTCTCTGTAAGGATCAGGTCGCCGTGCTGAAGTGAGGGAACTTTACCCTTGGGGTTTATCGCAAGATATTCCGCCGTTTGAGTCTCGCCCGTGCGTGGGCCGATGGGTCTGGATTCATAAGTCAGGCCGAACTCTTGCAGTACCCAGTGTGCCCTCATTGCGCGTCCAGTGGTTGCGCCCCACAGGATTATCTCTTCAGTCATCGGTTGGTGATATTACTAACGAGGTAAATTCGAACAATAGTTGTCTCGGTTTGGTAACGCTTCAGGCTCTATTCAGCAATTTTACTTGTATGCACTCAATTGCAAGGTCGACATGGTTAGACCTTGTTGGCAGAAAATATATGACACGAGACATGGCTCAACACCACTATAAAGTATCTGCGGTGGAAGAGCATGAAGGAAGTCACTCGCAAGCCTGAATCCAGTCTGATCGCCTTATGATCTATAATAGCTCTAACTGGCCGTGTTGTTATCATAGCTATTGCCGTACGTCATCGTGCCAGATTTCAAGTCGTTATTCCTGCCCATACTTTGGCTCGGTGGCAGAGTGGTTATGCAGCGGCCTGCAAAGCCGTGTACGTCGGTTCGATTCCGTCCCGAGCCTCCATTATTCTAGTGAATCCAACGAAAACGCCCACGATCTCTTCTTTTGAAGCACTAAATAAAAGGGATCAGGTAACAGCGAAGGATGCGGTACTTGCAGGCCCAGTCGGGCCGATACAGTGCCAAATTCTGAATTTATTAGAGAATCATTCAAATCCATTGGATCGGAACTGCCGCCCAGGTCACCTGACTGGTTCGTCACTGATTATTCGACCGCAAGATTCTCAAATTCTGGTTTTGTTTCATGCCAAACTTAAACGCTGGCTGCAACCTGGCGGACACGCGGACAGCGACGCTGATATGGCCCGTGTTGCACTCAGAGAGGCAATCGAAGAAACAGGGATACCCCAGCTCGAGATCGTAGAGCCACCGATCGACCTAGATATCCACGTCGTCGATCCACCGTATGAGGATGTGCATGAGCACCATGATGTTCGCTATCTCGTGCTTGCGCCTGAAGACTCCTGCCCAGTAGGTAACCGTGAGTCGACTGGATTCCAGTGGCTGGATCCGGATGAGATACAACGAATTGATCCAGATGACGGGTTTATACGTATGGTGGAACGTGGCCTGAACATGCTCTCCACGCTAAAGGCTGCGTACCCGCGCTCTGAAAACTGATTACAACATGAGTTGTTGTGGGTTATAACAGGGTCGTGCCTCCATCGACCATGATCGTTTGACCCGTGATGAATTTTGAGGCATCGGACACCAGAAATGAGATAGTGCCAACCATGTCTTTGGGTTCCAAGTTAGCGCTCAGTGCCTGGTTCGATGCGATCACGGCAAGCGCTTTCTCCATTTTTTCTCCCATGTACTCTTCGGTACCCTCAGTGAGAACCGCTGTCGGAGCCACTGCATTGACTCGGATCCAATCTCTGCCTAGTTCTCGCGCCAGGCTGCGAGTCATGCCGATCACGGCAGCTTTGGACATCGCGTAGTCCAAAGCGTAAGGCATACCATAAGTGGCCGCTAGCGATGAAATATTGATAATTGTCCCTCCACCGGATTCTCTGATCGATGGTACGCAGGCTCGACAGCAGTTCCATATGCCTTTGATGTTAACGTTCATCACGTTGTCCCACTGCGAATCGGAGATTTGATCGAAACGCCCGCCTGAAATATCGCCATAGAGTGCTGCATTGTTTACCAGAGAGTCGATCCGACCATAAGCTTCGATTGCAGCATTGGCCATATCGTTGCAACTGATAGGATCGGTAACATCCAGATGAACACCGATTGCGTGGCCACCTGCTGATTTCACTGCCTCAATGGTGTTCCCAGTGTCACGTATATCGGCAGCAACAACATTGGCGCCCTGCTCGGCTAGGGATTCACAATAGGCGCGGCCTAGACCTCGTCCACCGCCTGTGACTACAACAGTCTTTCCCAGTAATTCCATCATCTACCTCCCGTCTCTTTCTGCGATTTGTGCTAGCCGATGATCCTGATTCTGTATATACCCAACACAGGATCTTCAGTCATGTACTTCGTAAGGCTGGCATTAAGTCACTATAGTACCGACAAGTCGTCAGAACTAGAATAGGTGTTTGCGCACCGATCATGAGTTGAGTCGCCCCTAAATGGTGGATTTTGTAATACGCAATGCGTTGATTGTCGATGGCACTGGAAAGCCGGGTTTTTATGGCAGCGTTGCCGTAAAAGGCGACCAGATAGTCGAGGTCGGATCTATAACGTCACCAGGTTCAGTCAGTATTGACGCCAAAGGCCTGGTTCTTGCACCTGGGATTATAGATAGCCACACCCATTTCGACGCACAAATTACATGGGATCCCATGGTGTCCCCATCGATTTCGCATGGTGTTACTACCGTTCTTATTGGCAATTGCGGATTTACGATCGCACCTTGTAAGCCAGAACACCGAGATGTCACCATGCGTAATCTGGTACGGGTAGAGGGCATGTCGCTTAAAGCAATGGAGTTAGGCATCGACTGGGAGTTCGAATCCTTCCCAGAATACCTCAATCATCTCGAATCCAAAGGGGTAGGGCCAAACGTGGGCGCTTTTGTTGGGCATTCGTCCGTACGTACCTATGTGATGGGGGCTGAGGCAGTTCACCGTCCGGCGTCCGAAAGGGAAGTTGAAAGTATGTGCGAAATAGTTGCTAACGCATTAAGGGTGGGTGCGGTCGGTTTTGCAACCTCTACGTCTCCATCCCACAATGGTGCTGATGGCCATCCCATGCCGTCTCGTCTGGCGGATAAGGAGGAATTAAGACGACTAGTGGGCGTTTTAGGTGAACAGCAAAAAGGCGTGTTCATGCTAACCAAAGGTGCGCCAACGCCGGTACCATTTTTGGCAAGCCTGGCAGCTGATACACAGCGGCCAGTCATGATCGCTGCGTTATTGCATAACAGCACAGACCCGGAAGGTGTGTTTAGTGATTTGTCACAAATTGGCGATGCACGAGATCGAAATATCACATTGTGGGGGCAGGTTTCCTGCTGCCCGTTAAGCACTGAATTCACATTAAAAGCGCCTTATCCATTCGAAGGGCTATCCGCGTGGCAGCCTGCCATGCAGGCTGACTCAGAGAATTCCTATAGAAAGTTGCTATCAGACCCGTCTTTTCGTTCGAATATCCGTTCTGAGCTTAAACAACCTGCAGCGGTCAGGTTGTTTAACGGAGAATGGGAGAAGCTGAAAGTACTTGAAGTCATTCGGGGCGAGAATCGTCGTTTCGAGGGTAAGTCAGTTCTAGAAATAACAAATGAAACCGGCGAAGACCCCCTCGATTTTCTCCTGAACTTATCTCTAGAAGAAGATCTTGGGACCACGTTTCTTTCAGTATTATTAAATTCCGACGAAGATGCTGTCGGAAGACTTCTAACTCACCCTTTCTCCAGTATTGCGTTATCAGACGCTGGTGCTCATTTAACGTTTTTCTGTGATGCTGGTTTCGGACTCCATTTACTGGGGTATTGGATTCGAGAACGGCAGATAATGTCCTTGGAAGAAGGTATTCATCGATTGACAGGGCAACCAGCTCAAATTTATGGCATACCAGATCGAGGCTACATTCGCCCGGGTGCCTATGCGGATTTGTTCTTATTCGATCCAAAGACTGTAGGCCGCAGTCAGGCAAGACGAGTTTATGACCTGCCCGGTGGCGAGCGTCGGCTAACCACCGACCCACAAGGTGTGTATGGTGTTTGGATAAATGGCACTCAAGTGTCGAGCGAAACCGGCGCTATGGAGATTGATCGCTACCCTGGCCAAGTACTCAGAAAGTTCGATTCCTAATGCTCACCATCGAATACTACTTATCAGTCGTTTCACCTTGGAGTTATTTGGGGCACAGACGCTTTTGCGATATTGCCAAGGAAAATTCGGCTGAAATTTTGTATCTGCCAATTGATTCTTCTATCTTATTTGCCAAAACAGGTGGATTGGCATTGAAAGATCGTTCACACCAGCGAAAGCGTTATCGGATGCAGGAACTGCGTCGATGGCGCAGTCGGCTCGAATTGGAACTTAACCTGGAGCCTCAGTATTTTCCGACCGATTCCAATTTGGCCTCTCGCGTAATCATTGGGGCCATCGAAGCGGGTCACGACGTTGCTGAACTGGTTTATGAGCTGATGCGAACTGTCTGGGTGCGAGAAGAAGATGTATCTGAAACGTCGGTTGTAATAGGTGCAATAGAGCGTTCTGGAGGAAGTGTAGATGATTTGCTTGCAGCAGCAAATCATAGCAACGTGCAAGATATTATTATTGAAAACAGCGAGCAAGCTGTCAGCAAAGGAGTGTTTGGTGTTCCCAGCTATGTGGTGGGTGAGGAAGTGTTTTGGGGGCAGGACCGTCTAGAGTTCCTGGATCTGTTCTTGAACGAGGTGATGACTTAGCGAACAACCGATCTATTTCCATGACTAAGAAAAACTATCGAGTAGTAACAGCGGGTCTTGAATTTCCAGAAGGCCCAATAGCGATGAGTGATGGCTCCATAATTTTGGTTGAAATCAAGCGTGGCACACTGACCAGGGTATTGCCTAGCGGGGCGCAGGAAGTTGTTGTCGAACTCGGCGGTGGTCCAAACGGTATCGCTATCGGGCCAGGTGGAAAATGTTACGTCTGCAACAACGGCGGTTTTGACTGGCATACGGACACAGCAGGTAACCGGCCCACGTTGCAGCCTGCAAACTACAGTGGTGGCCGGATCGAAGTTGTCGATCTGGATACCGGCGTGGTCGAGGTACTCTATACAGAAGTGGATGGGGTTTCTCTGTCGGGTCCCAACGACATTGTATTCGACGGGCAGGGGGGGTTCTATTTTTCTGACCTGGGTAAAGTTCGACGGCATGATCAGGATCGCGGCCGGGTGCTGTATGCAAAGGCTGACGGTTCGTTCATAGGAACTTTAGCTGCGCCAGTTGAGATGCCCAATGGCGTCGGGTTATCGCCCGATGAATCGACCTTATATGTGGCAGAGACTCCAACCGCTCGCCTTTGGGCATTCGATCTGATCGAGCCTGGACGGGCACAGAAACAGGCCTGGCCCTCGCCGCATGGTGGCCGATTCATCGCGGGGTCCTCGGGCTACCAGCGGTTCGACAGCCTGGCGGTGGAAGAAGATGGCAGAGTGTGTGTTGCCACACTCGTGAACGGGGGTATTAGTATTGTCTCACCTGATACAGGTTCTGCCGAGCATATTCCATTTCCTGACCCATACACGACGAACATTTGTTTTGGTGGAGATGAACTACGAATGGCCTACATTACCCTGTCACAGTCGGGTCAATTGATTGAGGTCCCCTGGCCTAGGGCTGGTTTAGCGCTAAACTATCTAAACAAATAATCTTTCACGTTCGGTGAGTTGTCCACTGTGTACCGTGATAGAGAATTTGTCTGCGAATTTCTTCAGTCTCCTTATGAAATGCCACGGCGACCGGGTCAAAATCGCAGCGCGGCTCCGGTTCCAACTCAAAATGATGGTAGTTGTCTACCCCTCTGACTAGAGCTGCGCTGTCTTGTTCGGAGTATTGCTGCTGGGTATCCGGTGGTATGTATCTTATCGCAAGGCCAATCCTTCGGTCGTCAGTTTGATTAGGATAGGAAGCGTGAGCAATGCGAAAAGCAAATAAGACAGCCTGCCCTGTATCAACCACCAGATCAACGGCCTTATCCTCATCGATGTCGCCTATTGACTGTCCTCGAGTCAGCATATTGTCGTCGTGATAGGTTTCTTCGTGCGTTAAATCTGGGCCTTGATGACTACCCGGGAGAACGCGCATGCACCCGCTTTGAATCGTTGACGGAGAAAAGGCTATCCAGACCGTGACCAGCTTGTCAGTATCTAGGCCCCAATACTGGCTGTCCTGGTGCCACGAAACGAACTGGGGAGAGTTGGCTTCTTTGATCCACCAGTCGGTTGACCAGACCAGGATGTCGGGGCCGATGATGTCCTCTACAGTATCGAGAATTCTTGGAGATCGAATCAGGTCAGAGAGCCACTTGAAAAGCAGATGGTTTTTGAACCGAAGAGATCCCTTTAACACCCCGTCGTTTTCGGCCTCAAACGATTCTAAATTGGCACGAAGCTGTACAGCTTGGTCGACCGGTAGAACTGGAAAAGCTGGCAGAAAGCCGTTTTTGTGAAACTGGCTGACTTGAGAACCAGTCAGAATTTTGACCATCGATTCAATACCCCACCATTGCTCGTGAATCCAGAAAAGATCTTCAAAGCCAATAAGGCCTTTCAGTCTTGCTTAGATTCTAATAGATTTACGTCATTGTTGATCAAGATAACGTCGGATGATTAGACGAATTCAGCCAAATGCGGTCCCAGAATCTGATGCACCGTTCAGTCAAATAGTATTGGATGATTGTTATGCGTATCTTGCAGGACTGGTCGCAGCAGATTTCCCACACGGCGTAGCGGTTCTGGGTGATGTGGGTGCCGAAACGAGAGCCGTTATGGGTGTTATTTCTGATATGCTGAACGAAGTGGGGCTAAACCTCGAGGACGTCGTAAAAGCTGAGGTGCATCTTGCTGACTTGAACGACTTCGATGCTATGGATGCCGCGTACCGAGAGTATTTCCCTCCCAAGGTTTACCCAGTCCGTACAACAACCGAGTCGCCTAAACTGTTCGGCGGGTCAAAAGTAGAGGTGACGGTGCAGGCTCGACTCCGGAACACGCCGTAAAGATTCGAAAGCTAAACCAAAAGACATGAACTGGAACAAAGCATGAATTGGGATTGGCGAATCACCATACTGCTAATATCTCTATTGTGGATGGCCTACGCGCTTATACAGATGTTTCAATGAATAGCGCCTATATTTTGCGCACCCTGCTAAACAGGATCGGTACAGTCGGACGCTGATGGTAGGAAAGACTCAAAAACCTCCATTTGATTGGGAATCCTGGTATCAGGCGTGTGGCGGACGTGTTGATCATACGCCTCAAGCCAGCAAGATTGTTGCCAAGATCTATAACGAACAAGCACCAAAGTTTACTGGCCTCATAGAAAGCACTACTCGTCCATTCGACTCTTCAGATCAGGCCAGTCAATTCGTTAAAGATGTGGCAATAGAGGCGGGTGCTGCTGCTGTGGGTATAACCAGAATCGAACCCGCTGATGTCTATGAGGGTAGATCCGTCGATGAAACTTATGCTATCGCTATTGGGCAGCGTATGCTGTGGAAGCATTTCCAGACTGTACCCTCACAGGAAAGTGGTGTGGAGTGTTGTCGTGTCTACTACGACTTAGGGGAAACTTGTATTGCCGTGGCTGATGCGCTTCGCCAACGCGGATATCCCGCCAGGGTGGAGGACCCAGTCGGCAATTCCGATCTGATGCATGTACCGATTGCTTTGAGGGCCGGGTTCGGCGAACTCGGCCGCCACGGTTCTATCATTCATCCGCACCTTGGTCCGCTATTTAGATTAGGGACTGTGGTTACCGATCTGCCTATGACATGCGATGAACCGGTTGATCTTGGCATTGCAGAATTTTGCGATCGTTGCCAAGCGTGTCGGAAGTATTGTCCGGCGGACGCAATACCCAAGCACAGAAATCCCGCCGCCGGTGTAGATCCCATCGGAAAAGCACGTTATGTACTCGATACCGGCCGCTGTTTTCCCTATTTTGCCCGACAACACTACTGTTCGATTTGTTTGACGGTGTGCGCCTACAAACACAAAGTATGGGCACGGGACTTCATGGGTAAAGAGACTAAATTGAGCCCTACGACCTTACTAAAAGAGCCTCCACCGACAGTAGATCCTTCACCACCGGCCCGGGTGCATGATTACCCTAGGCTAGATGTTTTATACAATCGAAGCTATCCAGACCGATAAGCCAGTTCATACGTCACAGCAAATTACCCGCAATCTGAGCTAGATAATAGGACATAGATTGCGATGGGCCGACATCATCTATTTGCCATATCGGCGCCCATTTTCTGGAGTATCTCCGGAATCACGGTTCGATTTATGGAAGGTGCAACCGCTTGGCAAATCAATTTTTACCGATCGTCATCACTGGCTGTGTTTGTCTTTGTGTTTTTGGCTCTTCGATATGGTACTGGGGTGCATCGGATGTTAAAAGAATCCGGATCTATAGCAATATTTGCAGGATTGATACTAAGTGGCGCGATGATCTGCAATATCGTTGCTTTGGTCCACACCACTGTCGCCAACGCAGTATTAGTGATGGCCGGCGGCCCAATATTGGCAGCTGTGATAGGTAAGATTGTTTTGAAGGAAGAGACCAGTCCAATTCTGTGGATCAGCATTGTTCTAGCGTTAGTAGGGGTAGCGGTGATGGTGGGTGGTAATTACAGCCAGGATCGCCTATTCGGTGATTTGGTCGCGCTGCTCGGTGTTGTGTTTTTCGGGTTTTACGCTGTTGCGATTCGGTATGGCAAAGCAACCGACATGACCCCAGCCGTAATGTTCGGCGGCATCAGTGGGGCTGTTGTAGCAGGCGTGATGTGCTTTGCAACCAATACTGGTTTTTCAGCCCCGGCCACCGATATCTATTTATGTCTTATGCTGGGAATATTTCAGTTAGGAATTGGATCGGTACTATTTGCGATAGCTGCCCAATCCGTGCCTGCAGTTGGTTTAACACTTTATGCGCTCGGTGAGCCGTTACTTGCCCCGTTGTGGGCCTGGCTAGGGGTAGGGGAGGCCCCTGGTTTCCTAACCTTTATTGGGGGCGGCATTCTAATGAGTGGCTTGCTGCTACATGTATTTAGTAGCCGAACTGAATAGCTGGCTACTAAGCCGATCAATTCGCAGTCATACCACCGTCTACGACCAGTTCGGAGCCTGTCATGTGTTTTGAGTCAGCTGAGGCTAGGAACAAAATGCAAGCAGCAATATCGGAGGCCTGGCCGCTATTCCCTGTAGGTATACGACGCCGCATCGTTTCCCACTTGGACTCAAGGTTTGGACCATCTATATAGTTTTGAAGCCCTAACAGTGCATCGCCCATATCTGTTTCAATTGGTCCGGGATGTACAGAATTACAGCGAATTCCATAGCGATGCCGGGCACAATGTAGCGCTACACCTTTAGTCAGCAGCCTGACAGCCCCTTTTGAAGCACCATAAGCAACTAACACTGGTGTTCCAACAATGCCAGCAGTTGAGGAAATATTTATGATCGAGCCGCCAGCTCCTTTCATCATGCCTACCGCCATACGGCATCCCATGAATACGCCTTCCACATTCACTTGCTGGACTGTTCGCCATTGCGCCAAGGTCGTCGTCTCGATGTTCTGAGTAGTTTCAGTCGCCAATATGCCTGCGTTGTTGACTAGAATATCGATTCGCCCATAGTTGGTTTTAATATGATCCGCTAGTTTGTTCCAAGACGATTCGTCAGTGACATCTTGCTCGATAAAGCTGCAGGACGTACCCAAGAATTCGCTTGCTGCTTCACCTCGTTCCACATCTAGGTCAGACATTACCACCTGTGCGCCTTCGTTGATAAATGTGCGGGCAGTTTCGTAACCAATGCCCTTTGCAGCACCTGTAATAACAGCAACCTTGTCTTGTAGTCGGCCCATCGTTCACCCCATTTAGCTTTTGTTAGAGGCAGATCCTTGTCACATTGATCTGACTGAAAATTTACCGGAGATGCTCATTAGCGCTTGAAGTGGCGTTACTTGCCAAACATGTGCTAGTTCATCGACCGATAGCGAGTCGTCACCATCTTGGCCGATTATGGTTGCTCTATCTCCGATAGCCACATTCTCGATATCGTCTAGGTCGATCGAAATATGCTCTAGGGATACCGCCATTACCCGACATTTCTTACCTTTCACCAGCACAAACATCTCCTTGTTGTCGGCGGGTGGTCTCATACCCATCGCCGCACCTAAAGGCAATACCCCCACAACGTGAGAACTTGCTGTTCCGTAGAGTCCACCGGTAGCAATGTCCGATCCCTTTTGGTGGTGGCCAATGTGGATCAGCGTGCTGGAAACAGAATGGATAACAGGTCGCAGGTGTCGGAAAGTTGGTGCTTGTTTTGATGAGAATGGTGACAGCCCATAAAGGGCATGGCCGATACATATGGCACTGGATTCGTCACGTAACCCGGCCAATACGCAACAACTGGCCATTGCCTGGGTTACAGGTATTGAATACCCATCGGATTCGAGAGTTCGTATAAACGCATCGAACTGATCCAGTTTTTCTTGAGCCCAGGCGCTAGACGTAACTTCAGGGAAGGGGACATGGGTATAGATCCCTTCAACTTTGAGTTTCTCCAACTGGAATATCCTGGTAACGAACTCCTTTGCCTGACTTAGGGGGGCGCCTAGTCGACCCAAGCCGCAATCTATTTTTAGATAGACAGGTATCTGGACTGGCGTCATCGCATTTAGTGAAATCGCAGACGCCAGATTTGGGATAGTCGAAATAAACCCTTCCTTGGCAGCAGCTATGGTGTTTTCCGGTGTTGCGTAGGCAAAAAGGAGCAACGGTGTGTCAACACCATCTTTACGCAACGTTCTGGCGTCTTCGATACTCCCGGTGGCCAACATATCGACCTGCATTTCTTGGAGAACACTGGCGACAAGCCTTATGTCATGTCCATAAGCATTTGCCTTGATCGAAGCGATCAGTTGCTTTTCAGGTCCGGCGAGATGCTTGATATAGTTAAGGTTTGAAGTCAGGGCATCTAGATCAAGTACCATCAAATTTTCTGGGCGATCACTCATAGGGGTAATTGTAGGCGACAGAATGCGAATAATTGCAAATCTAACTTCTACGTTGATCTAAAGCATAGCGCCTACTAGAACTATTACTTCCATGTGGATTCCGACCTTTTCCTTGAGATTGCTGAGATGAATTTCGATGTATTCGTATTGGTTGCGCTCGTCTTTGTTTTTGCGGGGGGCATAAAAGGGTTAATCGGTTTTGGCTTGCCCACTGTATCAATTGCCATTCTTGCAGCGTTTCTCGGTTTGATTGAGGCAATGACTTTGATGTTGCTCCCATCATTAATTACCAACCTATTACAAGGGCTTGTTGGGGGTCACTTGATTCGCCTGATCCGTCGATGCTGGTCCCTGTTTATTTTGGGAGCCGTCTTTACTTGGCTCACTTCATCACTGTTGTCGACTTGGGATCCCGCGACGTTCTTAGTGATCCTCGGCGTAGTCATTACCGTATATGGTCTCAGTAGCCTTTGGTCGTTCCAACTCCCGTCACCTGGCCCAGGTGAACCTTGGATTTCACCGATTGTCGGGATGTTGTCAGGAGGTATCACCGGTCTGACCGGCGTGTTTGTAGTTCCGTCTATCGGTTATTTACAAGCACTTCGAATGGACAGAGATGAACTGATTCAGGCGATGGGCCTATGGTTTACGATTGCAACGCTCAGTCTCGCATTTTCACTCAAAGAGCATGGTCTTCTCTCTGACGAACTGGGCTGGCTTTCACTCATGGCGGTATTGCCTGCTCTGCTGGGTATGTGGATAGGGCGCATTCTGCGTCCGAGACTCTCAGAAGCCGCCTTCAGACGTCTCTTTTTTGCAGGACTTACACTACTGGGCGTTTATATCGGCGCGTCGACGCTAGTAGCAGGCTGATCGAGTTGCATCTTCGTGACGTTCGGATTTGTCTCGACGCACAAAAGCACATTGATTCTTGTGGGATAATAGTTGCTGTACCATCTCATAAGAGTTACCTATCGGTATCAAATACAGTATTAGCCCGGGTGGCGAAACTGGTAGACGCAAGGGACTTAAAATCCCTCGGCCTTATGGCTGTCCCGGTTCGACTCCGGGCCCGGGCACCATGCAATGCATACCCACCCTAGAATGAATACTTGTACATCTGGGATTTCCACCAAAAGAGCGCCGGCAGGGTAATAGGCTGGTGACAACGACTTCGCTCGTTGAGCAGGGATAAATATGGACAACGCGTCCTTTCTTCAGTCGGTTGGCACTAACTTCGACCGCGCCTCGGGTTTGCTCGGGCTTTCTGACGATCTAGCCAGAAAGATTAAGACTGCTAATTCAACCTACATTGTTCGGTTTGGAGTAAGACTACGAGGTGGAGTGCATACTTTCACAGGCTATCGCACTGTCCATTCTGAACACTTTGAGCCGGTAAAAGGAGGTATTCGTTACGGACCTTTTGCCGATCAGAATGAAGTTGAAGCACTGGCTGCGTTGATGACTTATAAATGCGCGCTCATGGACATTCCTTTTGGCGGTGCTAAAGGAGCACTAGCGATCGATCCAAGAGAATGGGAAACACAGGATCTAGAAAAAATAACACGGCGCTTTACCCAAGAACTGGCGAAACGTAATTTGATTAGTCCCTCTCAGAATGTGCCTGCACCGGATATGGGAACAGGCGAACGAGAGATGGCCTGGATGGCAGACGAATATAGAAAGCTGAACCCCACTGATTTGAACGCATGGGCATGTGTTACGGGCAAGCCTCTTGGTAAGGGCGGCATCGCCGGTCGGACCGAGGCGACTGGGCGCGGTGTGCAATACACGTTGCAGGAGTTTTTTCGTCATGCCAGCGATGTAAAGAAAACTGGCCTCTCTGCCGGGCTCAGTGGCAAGCGAGTGATTATTCAAGGTCTCGGAAACGTTGGTTATCATGCGGCACTCTTTCTAAGCGAGCAAGACGGCTGTTGCATCACTCACGTACTTGAAAGAGGTGGTTCTATCGTAGATCCCAAAGGGGTGGATATAGCCAAGCTACACGAACACATGCTTGAGACAGGGGGTATTGAGAATTATTCCGGGTTTACGAATAGTGGTCCCGAAATTCTAGAGGCAGAGGCCGATATCTTGATTCCAGCTGCAATGGAAGGAGTCATTAACGAAAACAATGCCTCACGAATTAAAACGCCACTGATTATTGAAGCTGCCAATGGTCCAATTACGGCTGCTGGCGATACGATCCTAAGGAAAAAAGGTGTGATTGTTATTCCTGATTTCTGTGCCAATGCGGGAGGGGTAACGGTTAGTTATTTTGAATGGATCAAGAACCTTACTCATATTCGCTTTGGTCGAATGCAGCGGCGCCAACAGGAAAATCAGTTCGAAATGCTGATTCAGGGAGTAGAGTCGATGACCGGGCAGTCGTTCCCGGAGGCTGATCGAAGATCAGTACTGAGCGGCGCCACGGAAATCAATCTCGTCCGGTCCGGTTTGGAAGACACAATGCGCGTAGCGTATGAATCAATTAGTGCGGCCTGGAATGATAAAGACAATGTTCCCGATCTTCGAACTGCAGCGATGATGATTGCGGTCGACCGGGTTGCCAAGAGCTATGTTTCAATTGGTATTTGATCAGGTAATGCTGTCGATCGCTCCAACGTTGTCGTGACATTGTCCACAATGAGATCGCTTTAATTGCCCAATAGTGCAAGCGTATTGGGCCTTTCCATAATGAGTTTGGGGTGTTTGTATAACTGTTCAACTCGCCTTGATTGATCTCATCAAAATCTTTGTCTCGTAACGCTTTTCTTCTAAAACGATATTCGATTCGTGAGTTTTAGCCAACACACTGGTTTGTTGGCGCGATAAATTTGTTAATATGAGCGCACATCTCGTAGATCACTACGAGATGTCAGTTCATAAGTTACTATCTAAAGGAGCAATATTTATGTTGGGTGAGAAAGTTGGATCTTTACAAGCGACTACGTCTATAAAAACACTATCTGCAGAGGACTCCAGGCCCGTTTTTGAGGTAAGTGCACAAGGTGCTGGAAAGCTAGGAGATGGTGATGTCACCATAATGGCTACATATACAGCCAACGTATTGGCGGATGGTAGCCTGTATGGGGAGTGTCCTAATGCCGGCGTCATTATGGCGCAAGATGGTATTGGTACATTTAGGGCAACAGGAGCTGGGGCCTTCACGGCGGACGGTGGATCAACATTTAGGGGTGTAACTTACGTTCAATCTGCGGCACCGTCGTTAGCCGGTCTAAACGGTAAAGCGCTTGTTTACGACTGGGATGTCGATGCGAGTGGCAACGCAACGTACGAACTTTGGGAGTGGAATTAGTCGTCAACTCGAAAACCTAAGACTTGGATCTCGATTAACCGTATACGAATTCGAAATTCCGTTACTGTCTTAGCCAAAGCGGCCAGTAGATTAAATTCTACTGGCCGCTTTGTTTTTGCAATTCACAAGTTGGCACACCTATTTGATCTATGTTGGAACCGTCCTTATGCTGACATTGAGAATCCCATATAACCTCCATCAACAACCGCGTCACATTTTTTCTTGTATCTATCGACACCACCCACATAAGGCATAAATACCTTTGGTTTGCCGGGGACATTAACTCCCATATACCAAGAGTTCGCCAGTGGATATAGAGTGGCATCGGCAACTTTCCTGACATGCTTAACCCACAAATCCTCTGCGTCAAATGTTGCCTCAATTTGAATGAGATCTCTTGATTTCATATGTTGTAAGCAGTTCGCAATAAAATCTACATGCTGCTCAATCGATAGGATCATCTGGCTTTTGACACCAGGGCTTCCAGGTCCGGTGATAGTAAACAGATTAGGGAATCCAGCAATCGTAAGTCCAAGATAACTTGTTGGACCATGTTTCCACACATCGCGAACCGAAGGTCCGTCTTCAACACCAATATCTATGTCTAGAATAGCGCCGGTCATTGCATCAAATCCCGTAGCAAAAACTATAGAGTCAACTGTGAAATGACCATTCTCTGTGCGGATCCCACTGGGCGTGATTTCTTCGATAGCATGATTATTGACGTCGATCAGTGTCACATTGTTGCGGTTGTAGGTTTCGTAGTAGTTAGTATCCAGAATTAGTCTTTTGGTCCCGATCGGATGACTTTTCGGCGCTAGCAATTCAGCCACAAGGGGGTCTTTGACAGTCTTTCGAATTTTTTGACGAACAAATTCTGCTGCCGTGTCATTGGATGCTTTGTTAGTCAAGAGATCGTTAAACGAATAGAGAAAGCTGATCTGTCCTCCTTCTGCCCATTT
>ERZ651768.941-NODE-941-length-21641-cov-5.362085_pt1 | contig 21641 bp, 15 predicted proteins | sample MGYA00514754_ERZ651768 | MGnify/ENA metagenome assembly ERZ651768
ACCCTTAATATAGTTATCAAGATCTTCATAATGTTCTAGAACCTGGTCAATAAGATCATTCTGGTTCCATAGTCTAACCGTAAAGAATTCATTAGAACGCTCTTGCTCAACATTGCTCTTAAAACCTCCCCAGGACACCAATAGCCCGTAGTTCGCGCCTACCTGGTTCATTGTCCCAACAAACTTATCAAGGGTTGCGATAGGTGTATCATCTGCCTTCACAAGAATACATATTCTAACATTATCATCAAACCCCATACCACCTTTGGCAGCCAGAATATCTAGATTCCCTCCTGCTTCATCTGTAGAGCCCATGTGAGTATTGTAGCCTTTTGCTATCATAATGGCTCTGACCAATTTTGCTAATCTATGACCCGGAAATTTTGTTTTGATAAGCTGGGCGATCTGGTCCCTTGAGATCTCCTGTAATAGTGCGATCAGTTCGTTCGATTGTTCATAGGTCGAATCATCTTGCTTTGTTGGCGCCCATTCGTTGTCGGACATAGTGTGAAAGACCTTTTCGATCTGGTCCACATTGAATACATCCTTAAAACCACCAAGGTTATATAGAACATCTTGAGGAAAATGTCCTCTCGGAATATCCATCTGATTCCACTCTATCTCTTTTGAGTGAAAGTACGGGTCCTCGCCTTTTCTATCGTAGGCATACGCGCCTGTTACTTTCCCGACATGCAGAACCGGGCTCAGTTTACTCGGGACAACGATCCAATCTTTTTCTTGTATCTCATGGACAAAACCCCAGATCTGATCAGCCCAGCTGGTGAGCTTCATTGACGCTTGATTTGGGTAAAAATCATCTAATTTGGTTCGAAGCTCTGCCTGATCTGATAGTTTGCCCAGATCAATATTGAACCCATCCCTCGTGAGATAGATCTTGCTCTCATTGATGAAGCGACTCTCATATTCGCCAAACTTTCCGCCCCTGACTACCCAAAGTGACATACTTGAATTCCTTGTAAACCAATGGTTCGAATAAAACCTAATTTAATAAATATATACTCCATCTGAATCTTTAAATATTTTTCATGTCAATTATTTTGAGATCAATTATTGGCCAACGATTCGTACATATCCCATATAGGAAGGAATATGGAGAGCGCTAGGATCAGTATCATTACACCCATAATGACCGTAATGATGGGCTCTAAGGTTGCTGTCAAGGTTCTGACCTTTGTTTGTGTCTCATTGTCGACCATGACCGCGATCTCGGTCAGCATATCATCAAGAGAAGCGGCCTCCTCTCCTACCTGGATCATTTTTATCATTTGAGGTTCAAAGATCTCATCACCGTATTTTTCAAGTGCTGAAGCGATCTTATGTCCCATTCCCACATCTGATCTTGTGTTGGACAGCCTATCTTTAACATAATTATTGCCAGTACTCTTGCTGGCAATCGTCAGAGACTCTAATATGGGGACACCGGTGCGGTTAAGCGTTTCTAATACGTGGCAGAATCTTGATATTGCCATATTTCTGAATATATTACCAAAGACCGGTACATGAATAAGAAAACGGTGCCATGCCACGCTTCCTTTTTTGGTCTTTATGGTCCGAAAGAAGATCACGGCAAAAGATATTGATCCAAGGATCAGAAAAGTAGAATAGTCCTGCAGGAATTGATCGATCCCAAGCAATATCCTGGTTGGCAGTGGCAGGGATATACCTGTCTGTGTGAATAATACCGAGAAACGAGGCAATATGAATGCTACCGCATAAAAGCCTACCGCGATAGTGATGCCAACAACAATAGCCGGGTATCGGACCGCCTGTTTTATCCCATTTCGCAGTTGTAGATCATGATTGATGAAATCAGCTAACTTGAATAAGACCAGGTCTAATACTCCTGCGGTCTCTCCAGCACGGATGATATTGATATACATTGTATTGAATACTTTCGGATGCTTAGCTAATGAGCTTGACAGGGTGGCCCCGGCAGAAACATCTTCAATTATCTTTTCGATGGTCTTATTCAAAAGAGGGCTTATGGTCTTGGATAGCATGGATTCCAGGGCATCCATAAGCGGAACACCAGCCTTGAGCATGACGGACAACTGTCTTGAGAAATTGTAGATCGCATCGGGATGAACCGATTCCAATAGGTTTAGATTAATATTCTCAAAGATAGATGGTTTTTTTACTGATATGGATATAGGATCCAGTCCCATCTTATTAAGCTGGTTCAGCACGATGGTCTCTCCCAGGGCCTTGATCTCGCCACGGACCACGCCAGAGTCTTTATCTCTAGCGATGTAAGAGAAAACCTCTACAGTATCACTTGTCTTTATTCCGGAGGCCATATTGTTCTAATTTTCTGTAAAGTGTCATACGGCTTATGCCTAACTCTTCAGCGGTATTGGTCATGTTCCATTTATTCCGTTCCACACTATTCTTGATCGCTTCCTGTTCGAGCTCTTTAAGGTTCATGATTCTTCCAGGTAATGGTTCAGATATCTCGGACTCTACGGCCGGGCCATCAGATCGAACTGTTCCAGTTGTGATCTCTGCAGGTAGCTCCATATCCTGTTTTTCACTTAGCACATCATCAATGTCCTTCGCCCGAAGATATTTGTTATTACAGATCAGGAGCGCTCTCTCAAGAGTATTCTCAAGTTCACGTACATTGCCGGGCCAGGTGTAATCCATTAGGCGGTCCAATGCCTTTGGGCCGATATAGGTCATAGACAGGTTATGTTTATGCTTAAGCTCTCTAAAGATCGCATATGTTAACAGTGGGATATCCACTTTTCTATCTCGAAGGGGTGGTAGGGTCACCGGGAAAACATTGATACGATGGAATAGATCCTGACGGAATTTACCTTCTTTGATCTTTGTCTGGAGATCCTGGTTTGTGGCGGAAATGACCCTCACGTTCACCTGGTGGGTCTCCGCACCGCCAACACGCTCGATCTCACCACTTTCAAGAACCCTCAGGATCTTTGCCTGCAGGGATGAGCTCATGTCTCCGATCTCATCCAGGAAGATCGTGCCACCATTTGCAATTAAAAACTTTCCATCCTTCCGTTCATCTGCTCCCGTGAAAGAACCTTTCTCGTGCCCAAAAAGCTCGCTCTCCAATAGTTCAGATGGGATCGCTGGACAGTTTACCGAGATCAAGGGTTTCTTACTGCGGCGGCTGGTATCATGCATGAATTTTGCGGTCAGGTTCTTTCCGGTACCACTCTCACCATATAGGATGGTTATAACATCCTTTTCTTGGATCTGTAGAAGCAGATTATAGATCTTCTGCATAGATTCAGATATACCCAAGATCGAGCCAAGACCATGTGGTGTGATCTGTGCTCTCTGTGTCTTACTCAATCCATTAATGAATTGATGGAATCCCGAGCAATTATCTAAAAGCATATTAAAGTTCTCGATCGAAGATTTATTGGGCTCGAACCAGCCTGATAATCCTGCCTGGAAATCATGTAATAACTCGTTGCGTCGCTTATCCGTACGGACAACAGTGATCATAGGTATTTTAGTGTAATGTTTTATCTGTTTGATAAGATTGCTTGGGTCCATAAGGGGGAGGTCATTCTCAATAATAACAGCTTGATAGCGGTTATGAGATTCAGATACAGCATTCAGAGCGATCATACCATTCTGGACCGGATCTATTTTTCGTCCAGATCCGTATACCAGTTCCTTAATATCGTGAAAATCACCTACGTATAAGATCGTATCCATCAGACTATTACGTTTCCGCTCCGATTGTTTCCAGAATTTCCTGCAACGATGTGTCACCCCTCTGTGATTTGAGCAGACCGTCATACATAAGGGTGAACATTCCTTTTTCCACTGCTTTTTCTCTGACCTTGTGACCAGGTGCGCGCTGCATCACCAGGTCGGCGATATCATTATTCATTTGGATCAGTTCGAACAGCCCCACTCGGCCCCGGTAGCCTGTGTTTCTGCATGTTAGACAGCCTTTGCTGCGGTAAAATGGCATACTGGTGTCAGCTTCGAGCCCAAACTGGCTCAGTTCCTCTGGGGTCGCATCATATTTTTCACGACAATCCTTACATAATCTTCGAACCAATCTTTGTGCCAAGATCCCTTTGACCGTGGATGTTACCAAAAATGGTTCTACTCCCCAGTTTAAAAGTCGTGTAAATCCCGCGGCAGCGTCGTTTGTATGTATGGTACTAAAAACTATGTGACCGGTCAGTGCTGCCCTTATTGCTAATTCCACGGTCTCTTCATCACGTATCTCCCCAACCATAATGATATCAGGGTCTTGTCTCAATATTGCTCTCAGTGCGGAAGCAAATGTTACACCAGATCGCCTATTGACCTGGGCCTGGTTAATATTTTTTAGATCAAACTCCACAGGATCCTCAATTGTGACAATATTTGCGTCAGGCTTATCCATTTTATTCAGTGTAGAGTAAAGAGTTGTTGTTTTCCCACTCCCGGTGGGCCCAGAGACCAGGATAATTCCTTCTCCCCCGATGAGCATATTCTCATAGAGTGATAACATCTCTGGTTCAAATCCTAGGTCGCTCAATGAGTGCACGGATTCAGAAATGTTTAAAAGTCTCAGAACAATTTTTTCTCCGTAAAGGGTCGGGTAGGTGGATACCCGCAGATCTAAACGTTCGCTATCGAGCTCAAATAAAATACGACCATCCTGAGGACGTCGTGATTCAGCGATATCCATGTTCCCCATGATCTTTATTCTTGATATCAACGGGGTGCTGATGGAAACAGGGAGATTTTGGAAATCTACAAGCTTTCCATCGATCCTGAACCTGACCCGAATATTATCCTCTCTTGGTTCCACATGAACATCACTCGCATTATAGCGTGCACTTTTCTCAATGATAGTATCAACAAGCTGGACTATTCTGGTATCATCAATATCTTCGATCTTTATATTTGAAGTATCATCAAAACCAGAGAAGCTGGACATACCATAGTAAATATCGATCGCTGATTGTAGCTCATGTGATGTAACGATCAGTGGTTCTGCTTTTAAACCAGATGCGTTACGTGCCGCGTTTATTGGATCAGGATCAATGGGATCAACTATTGCGACATTCAACGTATTATTCAGTTTGAATACTGGTAATACATTATACTCTCGAACAATTCTTTCTGGGATCATGGTTAACACGGATTCTTCCAACTCGAAATGACCCAGGTCGATAGTGGGGATGTGTAACTGTTGGCTTAAAAATCGATTTCGTTGTCTTTCATCAATAAGATCAGCTTCAATTAATATATCTCCTATATACCTGCCATCAGTACTCTTTGATTGTTGTAATAGTGCCTTCTCGAGCTGTTCTGGCTCAACGATCCCTGCTTCAATAAGCAGGACACCAAGATTTTTCTTTCGGGTGATAGCCATGCTTAGAACATATGTGTGAAATACCAGTTTATAATGTGATTTCCACCACCAGGGGTACGGGTCAAAAGTGTTAATAATGTTCCAGCAGCGATGGATGGTCCGAACGGGACACGATTATCTTTTCCAACTTTTTTTAACATTAAAAGAATAATGCTCATAAGAGCAGCGAAAATGAAGCTTAAAAACAACGAAAGGACAGAGAGCTCAAACCCTAAGAACGCCCCAAGGATCACAGCAAGTTTCACATCCCCAAAACCCATTGCTTCTTTTTTCAATAACCAACCGCCAATGATTCCGGTCATAAAAAGTGTGCCACCAAAGAATAAGAGTCCATATATACCATCGATCATAGAAATTGGCAGTAACCTTAGAGCGTGTGCACCGATTCCAGCGATCATTCCAAAGATGATAAACTGATTAGGAATGATATAATGATCGATATCAATGAATGTTATTGCGATAAGCATATAAGATAGCAGTAGAAATAACCCAAACTGAAATGTTAGACCATAGATATCAAGAAATAATAAAGCCAGTAAACCACCTATGAGCTCGATCAGTGGATACCGAATATTTATGATAGTATCACAGTGCCTGCATTTTCCACGAAGTATTAAGAAACTAAATATTGGGATATTATCATACCAATTGATCGGGTTACTACAGTTTGTACATTTTGACCTGGGTCGGATAATTGATTTATTGTTTGGAATTCTATAGATCATAACATTTAGAAAACTCCCCACAGAGATCCCTATGATGAAACTGTAAACCTGTATCAGCGGATAAAAACCTTCAACCATTTTCAGTATGGGTCTTTATTAGGTCGATAACATCTTTAAGCTGGAATGGTTTCTCTAAGAAACTATCAGCACCACTTTGAGAATAAAGTTTTTCTATTGTCTGTCCTGATGATATACTCATAATAATAATGATGATATCTTTGTGTCTATCGTCAGATTTGATAAGCTTGGCTAACTTATAACCGCTGACATACGGCAAAAGATCGTTTGCTATAACAATGCTTGGACTCTCATTACGGGTTCTCACATAGCCATCATAGCCATTGGGCGCAGTGATGACAAGATAGCCATTATCTTTCAAACCACTTGCTATGTGATCCGTGGACTGTTCATCATTGTCCACAACAAGGATGGAATTTGGTGCTGAGTCCGCCATTTTTTAACTAAAAAGTTATTAGCATAAGAATATGCCAATTACCTCGATTAATCGAAATATAATAACAAAACAATACACAATAAAAATAAAATGTATCAATATTTTACAGGTGGTTTTTCTAAATTTGTAATGTCGAAATTTGTTACAATTTTCATATATAACTTTTAATGTTACACTGATATAAATTATTTGAAATTCACCCTCAGATAAATAAATTAATCTCTTTCTTCAATGTCCATATTTAATACACTTCCCCCACTTTTTCATTCAACGGATATAGAAAAAATAGCGTTTGATCATTTTGGTATGAACGTAAAGGCTGTAAAGCTTAATAGCGAACGTGATCAGAACTTTCACCTATCTGATACATCTGGGCAAGAATATGTCATGAAAATATTCAATGAAGCGGAAGAACTACAAATCGTGTATATGCAGAATCAGGTTTTATATCATGTAGCTGAGACTGCACCATCCATACGGGTCTCATCTATTGTGAAAACTTTAAATGGATCCGATATATTGGAGTATTTATATCATGGGACTGTTCATTTGGTACGTGTCCTGAACTATGTTCCTGGTCAGCAATTGAAAGATATGGACCATAATGTTCTATCGATGTTGAGATTGGGTAATTTTCTTGGAAAGCTTGACCATGCTCTTCTTGGGTTTATTCATCCTGCTGCAAAAAGGAGATTTCCTTGGGATATTCGGAATATAGATTTTATTGAGACCCATTATTCGAACCTATGGGATCAACGTAAATGTCACTTGATAGACCATTTTCTTGGTCAATATAAAAAAAATATTCTACCAAAAGAAACCCAGCTCCGAAAGGCTGTGATACACAACGATGGCAATGACCATAATATTCTTGTGAGCGATAATAAGAACACGATAGGTATTATTGATTTTGGTGATATGGTTCATACCTATATCGTGTGCGAGCCAGCAGTATGTATTGCTTATATGGTATTAGGCAAGAAAGACCCGTTCAGTATTGCTGCACAGTTGTTGAAAGGATATAATCAAATTTTCCCACTATATAGGGATGAGCTAATGTCGGTAATATATCTGGTTTGCATCCGCTTATGCATAACTGTGACCATGGCAGCATATCGCAAGAACTTGTTCCCGGATAACACATACATTTCTGTTTCAGATGACCGGGCGTGGGATTTCTTAGATTATATGCAAGGGCAAGGCCTGAATGATTGGGCAGAAAAATTATTACAGTATGTTGACAGATAAGAGAATTCTTGAACTTAGGAAACGGTTATTAGGGCCTTCCTTTAGTCTATCCTATCGCGAGCCACTGCATACTGTTCAAGGGAAAGGACAATATCTCTTTGATGCCAATGGAAAAAGATATCTGGATGCAGTGAATAATATCAGTCATGTGGGGCATTGTCACCCCAAGGTCATTTCGGCTGAAGAAAAACAAGCAAGAACGCTAAATACCAATACTCGTTATCTCAATGATATCATAGTCAATTACGCGCAACAACTTAATGATACACTCCCAGAAGGACTGGACGTATGCTATTTCACCAATTCCGGGAGCGAATCTAACGATCTAGCATTACGAATGGCTCGTAACTTTACCGGTAGCAGGGAATCAATAGTACTTAACGGAGCCTATCACGGGCAAACCTCAGCTCTTATCGAAATAAGCCCCTACAAGCTCTATGGACCAGGAGGTCCGGGTGCCCCCGAATTTGTTAGTGTGATTCCCATGCCTGATCCATATCGTGGAAAATTTCGTGGGAGTGATCAAAAGGCTGGCTCTCAGTATGCCGGCCTTGTTCTTGACGCCATTGCAAAGATCCAAGATGATGGAAAACAATTAGGGCTCTTCATTGCTGAGGCGATCATGGGTTGTGGGGGTCAGATCATTTACCCTGAATCATTTTTACAGCAAGCGTTTGAAATGGTAAAAAAGGCTGGCGGACTATGTATTATCGATGAAGTGCAGATCGGATTTGGTAGGACTGGCACTCATTTTTGGGGTTTTGAAACATGTGACGTGACCCCTGATATTGTTACTATGGGGAAGCCCATGGGAAACGGGCATCCGATTTCCGCAGTGATCACCCGAAGAGACATTGCTGATGCTTTTGATAATGGTATGGAATATTTTAATTCTTTTGGGGGAAATCCAGTATCATGCTCCATTGGTCAGGCAGTTCTGGATGTTGTCCGAGAGGAGCATCTTCAGGAAAATGCATTGATGGTGGGTACATATTTACTGGAACTGTTAGAAGAATTAAAGAATAAGCATGCGATCATAGGGGATGTACGCGGGAAGGGCCTATTTCTTGGTGTGGAACTCATCAAGGACCATGATGAGTTGATCCCTGCAAGCAATGAAGCAGACCTGGCCGCTAATCTTATGAAAGATAATAATATTCTGATTAGCACTGATGGGCCTGATAAGAATGTATTAAAGATCAAGCCACCATTGGTTTTTACGAAGGATAATTCTCTTGAGTTAGCGGAGACATTGGATAGGGTCCTGGATCAGGATAATTTCAAGATAGGATGATGAAAAAACAGGTGCTTGTTGGTGTTGGCATTTTAACCCTTGTTGCGGTAATGATCATCATGAAAGATCCAAGAGGTAAGAAGAATGCCCCAGAATGGGAGGATCCTACTATTTACCAGATCAATCGTGAGAGACCTCGGGCTCATTTCTTTCCTTTCGAATCTGAACGGTTAGCTTTAAAGGGAGACCTTAGGCATTCCAAGTTTTTTGAATCTTTGAATGGTACCTGGAAGTTTCATTTTTCTCCATCGCCTAACAAAAGACCAAAAACATTTTATATGTCTGATTTTGATGTTTCAAAATGGGAAAACATCATCGTGCCTGGTCATTGGGAGTTGCAGGGATGGTCCACCCCCATATACCTGGATGAAGAATATCCATTTCCGCCTGACCCACCTTTTGTTCCTCACGATTATAATGCAGTGGGATCTTACACTCGGACCTTTCGTGTTCCTTCCTATTGGAAAGCGCGGGATATTTTTATTCATTTCAGTGGCGTGAGATCCGCTTTTTACCTATGGATCAATGGGCAGTTCGTGGGGTATAGCCAGGGTTCGAAAACACCAGCTGAGTTTAATATAACGTCCCATGTGCAAACGGGTGAAAATAAGGTTGCCGTAGAAGTTTACCGATTTTCAGATGGTAGTTATTTAGAGGGACAGGATACTTGGAGAGTCAGTGGCCTGGAACGGGATGTGTATGTTTACTCCGCACCAAATATCCGGATAACTGATTATTTTGTGCATGCTGGTTTGGATGCAAATAATAAGACAGGTCTTTTTGATCTCAGCATAGAATTGAAGAATAAGGAACAGCATACTGGTAACTTCCTGGTTAATACTGTTTTGAAAAATGTTTCCCGGCACACTAGAACGATCTTCGATTCTACATCCATTACATCTCTGGATACTGTTACAACTGTTCAAGTTAAGACACGGATCAAGGACGTTATCCCTTGGTCTGCAGAAGATCCTCATTTATATCAGTTACAGGTCACACTGTCAGATCCTTTTGGCAAGATAGTTGAGAGCTTTGTCCAGCAAGTGGGGTTTAAGCGGGTAGAATTAAAGGATGGTAATTTATTAGTTAATGGAAAACCGATCATGTTCCGGGGTGTGAATCGTCACGAATGGGATCCTGTGAACGGTCGTTCTATCAATGAAGAGACAATGGTCAAAGATATTCAGCTTATGAAGCAGCACAATATCAATGCAGTTCGCACCAGCCATTATCCTAATCAGGAGCGATGGTACGAGCTCTGCAATAAGTACGGACTTTATGTGATCGATGAAGCAAATATAGAAGCACATGGTATGCGATTCCACAAGCGTAAATATAAACATATCACTGATGATGTGGATTGGAAAGACCAATGGCTTGATCGAGGAATACGAATGGTAGAACGGGATAAGAACCAACCTTGTATAATCATCTGGTCAATGGGCAACGAGGCAGGAGATGGGCAGAACTTCAGGTCTCTTTATTCTTGGATCAAGAAGCGTGATCCATCCCGTCCAGTGGTATACGAACCCGCCAATCAGGAAGATCACACTGATATAGTGTTTCCAATGTATAAGAATATAGAATTCATCTCAAACTATGCAGAAACCACACCAGAACGACCGCTCATTCTTTGTGAATATGCACATGCTATGGGAAACAGTGTTGGTAACCTTCAGGATTATTGGGATACGTTCGAACGGTATCCTGCACTACAGGGTGGTTTTATCTGGGATTGGGTGGATCAGGTTATCAAAAGAACAGATGATGCTGGGAATGAATACTGGGCATATGGTGGTGACTTCGGTGATGAATTTACCGAGAATGATTCAAACTTCTGTGCCAATGGGCTGGTGGCGGCAGATCGCACATTGAACCCTCATATGTACGAAGTGAAAAAGGTCTATCAACCTGTGAAATTTGAAGCCATTGATCTCCAAAATGGAAAAGTGAAGGTAATAAATCGTTATGATTTCATTGACCTGAAACATTTGGAATTTTCCTATAGTATTGATGCAGATGGGAAAACAGAGTTAGCCGGGACACTAGGTCAATTGGGATTAAAGGCCGGTGAATCAAGAGTACTTACCTTCAATCTTTCTGCTATGATCCCAAAACTGCAAACAGAATATTTTCTTACCATCGAAGCTCGAACTAATCAGGCCCAACGTCTTGTTACAAAGGATCATCTTGTTGCCTGGGAACAGTTTCGATTACCCATAAGACGACCTCAGGTTCCAATGAATTCAATAAACCTTCCACATCTGCAACTGCAAGAAGATGATGACCTTATCAAAGTAAAGGGTATCAACTTCGAAGTAGTTTTCAAAAAAGATAAAGGTAATTTGATTCAGTATACTTACAAAGGCATGGATATGCTGATCTCAGGGTTGGAACCACACTTCTGGCGTGCACCTAATGACAATGACCTGGGTAATGGCATGCCAAAACGAACAAGTATATGGCGTCATGCTGAAGACGAACTATCTTTGCAGGCGCTAAATAAGAGTTTGAACGATAATGTAGCCAGGATCGGAGTTATCTCTGGTCATGATACCACCGGCATAATACTGGAGACCGAATATTATATCTATGGAAATGGGTTTATTAGTGTTGACCATGAATTAACCCCAACCAAAATAAATGTTCCAGAGATGCCTCGCTTTGGGATGAAATTGACACTGCCTGCTACCTATGATCATGTTGAATGGTTTGGCCGTGGACCCCATGAGAGCTATTGGGATAGGAAGACATCAGCCGCTATCGGACACTATACAGGAACAGTTTGGGAGCAGACATTTCCCTATGTTAGACCTCAAGAGACAGGGAACAAGACCGATGTTCGGTGGATGGTTCTAAAGGGAGATTCCTTGGGCCTTATGGTTGTAGGAAGACCCATATTTGATGGCAGTGTACACCAATACCCCTATAATGATTTGGATTATATTCCTAAAAACCATGGTCATGGAAAATTGGACCTACAGCCTAAGGACCAGATAGATTGGCTGATTGATCTTCATCAAATGGGTGTTGGTGGTGATAATAGCTGGGGAGCCCGTCCACATGATCAATACACTCTATCAATGGATAACAAAAAATATGAGCTTCATTTTGGAATAATTCCCTTTGAAAAAGGTACAGATCTAATGAAGCTTTCAAAAATTGTTATAGATCATTAAACGATAAAGAATATCGATGAATACCATTTCAATTATTTCTTTTATTTTGGCAACAGCTGCAGTGGCGGTACTTACCTATACGATCGTTATTCGTATGAAAAGATCTGACAATCCTACAGAAGAATATTTTACTGGCGGAAGGGCCTTAACCTGGCCCGTTGTTGCTGGCTCCCTGTTGCTTACAAATCTTTCAACAGAACAATTAGTAGGATTGAATGGCGCTGTTTTCGGTGATAAAGCTTTAGTAGGTGTGGCATGGGAAGCCTTGGCCGCGTTCGCTATGATCGCCACAGCGTTATTATTCTTGCCAACATATATGGCCAGTGGTTTTACCACTACTCCAGCTTTTCTGGAGAAACGGTTCGATAAAATGACCCGTTCTTTGGTATCGGGCCTTTTTCTTTTTGGTTATGTTACTGTTCTCTTACCAGTAGTCCTTTATACAGGGTCCTTAGCTTTGATCGGAATGTTTGATATCGAACTACCTTTATGGATGATCGTTGCAATTATTGGTATTCTGGGTAGTTCGTATGCCATATTCGGTGGGCTTAAATCAGTTGCGGTCAGTGATACATTGAATGGAGTAGGATTACTGGTTGGTGGTCTGACGATCCCATTTCTTGCTTTAGTGGCATTGGGTAAGGGATCATTTTTTGATGGTCTATCGATCTTAGGTGGGGATAATCATCAATATCTTGCTGTTCTGACCCAGACCAATGTTGATAATAAGGTAGTATCTGTTCCCTGGCCAACCCTGTTCACTGGAATGATGTTCATCCAGGTCTTCTATTGGTCAACGAACCAAGTTATAGTACAAAGGGCAATGGCAGCGCGGAGCCTATCAGAAGGGCAAAAAGGCGTTCTGTTCGCATCTGCCATGAAATTGGTCGGTCCGATCATGCTTTGTCTCCCCGGTATTATTGCTTTGCACATGACAGATCTAAATATTGAAAAACAGGACCAGGTATATGGAGCTATTGTGCGTCATGTACTACCGGACTGGTCTCTTGGCTTGTTTGCTGCTGTGTTAATGGGTTCTATTCTTAGTTCTTTCAATAGTGCATTGAACAGCGCATCCACGTTATTCTCACTACAGTTTTATCAAGGATATATCAAACCATCTGCTTCTGGGGAAGAGATAGTCAAAACTGGAAAATACTTTAGCATTGGTCTGGCAGCAGCGTCCATTCTTATAGCACCATTGCTGGCCCAGATGCAATCCATTTTTGAATATCTTCAGAAAGTAAATGGTCTCTATAGTGTTCCCATTATTGGAATCTTTTTATTGGGTATTACCACGAAACATATTCCAGCCCTGGCCGCAAAAGTGGGAATGGTAGTGGGAATGGCCTTTTATGCCTTTTTCACATTTGTAAATATTAAGGGTGTGCCCACATTTTTTGCCAATGGTGATGGTGATCTCCACTGGCTACATGGATATTTTATCAGTTTTTTATCATCCGTGATCGTAATGATCATTCTTGGTCAGTTATATCCTAAAACTGAGGATGAGATCGCGATCAGTGATCAGAAGGTTCCGGCACCGGTAGATATGACGCCTTGGTCACAAGCAAAAAATGCATCTTTAGCCATCGTGTGTGCGACTATTGGGATCTATTTATTTTTGACCTGGGCCGCACATTAACCAATTAATAATAGCGTTGTGAACGGATAACGGTTTAATTAATAATGCTGTATACATTTATCCTTCTTTAAGATGGTCCTTGCTGTTTCATAGCACAATAAAAAGATCAATGAATGCCTGCATAGGATCCATATTATCGATTCCGTGAAAAAACATTTTCCATTGGATTTAGATAAGGAGTTAGTTATGCCGAAAAAAATAGATCGCAGGAAATTTTTGAAAACCACTGCGTTAGTTGGGACTGCTACTGCGATGTTACCCAGGTCCGTGGTAGGTGAACTCGTATCCGATCAGCACGTTAGGCTGGGATTTATTGGCACTGGATTACGTGGACAATGGATGCTTCAGCTTGCGGCCCAAAGATCGGATGTTGATATTGCGGCAATCTGTGATATTGATGATCATATGATCAGCTTGGCTTTGGATGTAGTAAAAAGACAGGGCAATCCTCCTCCTGATGTATATGATAACGGGGAAGAGGATTTTCTTAATATGGTACAGAGAGATGACCTGGATGCGGTATATATTGCTACACCCTGGGAATGGCATCATCCCATGGCTATCGCTGCTATGAAGCAGGGAAAACATGTGGGTACAGAGGTGCCAGCAGCACTAACGGTGGAAGATATCTGGGACCTGGTGAACACATCTGAGCGTACTGAGAGACAATGCATGATCATGGAGAATGTCTGTTATCGTCGGGATGTGATGGCAGTACTGAATATGGTACGCCAAGGGCTATTTGGGGAACTGTTGCATTTGCAATGTGGATACCAACATGACCTCCGACATGTAAAATTCAATGATGGCAAGCAAGCCTATGGCGGTGGTGTAGAGTTTGGTGAAAAAGGTTATAGTGAATCTAAATGGCGTACCCAGCACTCTATAGAGCGGAATGGAGATCTTTATCCTACACATGGTGTTGGGCCTGTGAGCACTATGTTGGATATTAACCGGGGTAACCGTTTTGTTCATCTGACATCGACCGCTACCCAGAGCCGTGGTCTACATAAATATATTGTAGATCAGGGAGGTCCAGAACACCCCAACACTTCTGTTGAGTTTAAATTAGGGGATATTGTCACCACTGTCATAAAATGTGCCAATGGTCAGAGTGTGATGGTTAGTCATGATACTAATTCTCCAAGGCCCTACAGTTTGAACTTCCGGGTACAAGGTACAAAAGGATTATGGATGGTGGATAATGATTCGGTCTATCTGCAGGGCAGGAGCCCTGAAGAACATCGATGGGAATCCTTTGAACCATATAGAACGGATTATGATCATCCTCTTTGGAAGAGATTCACGGGAGCAGAAAATACAATTGGTCACACGGGGCATGGTGGGATCGATTTCTTCATTCTCAATGCATTTGTTGAATCTTTGAAAAGAAATGTTTCCCCGCCTATAGATATTTATGATGCTGCCAGCATGAGCGTGATCAGTCCCCTGTCTGAAAGATCCATCAGTATGGGTAGTGCTCCTATAAAATTCCCTGATTTTACCAGGGGTAAATGGAGAATGAATAAACCGATCTTTGGTACCAATAGCGAATACTGATCTATGAATTTGTCTTCCATAGACTGGACCATCATAGGACTTTATTTTGTTCTTTCTTTGCTGGTAGGGATCTGGGCTGCCAAGAAGGCCGGTAGAGATACCGAATCATTTTTTCTAGCAGGAAGAAATATGCCCTGGTGGTTGTTAGGGATATCAATGGTAGCGACCACCTTTTCGACGGATACTCCAAATCTGGTCACAGACCTGGTACGCCAGAATGGAGTTAGCGGTAACTGGAGCTGGTGGGCGTTTCTTTTGACCGGGATGCTGACCGTGTTCATTTATTCAAGATTATGGAGACGTTCGGGCGTGATCACCGATATCGAATTTTATGAACTTCGCTACAGTGGAAAAGCAGCTACCTTCTTACGGGGATTCCGCGCCCTATATCTGGGGCTGGTCTTTAATGTCTTGGTTATGGGCGCAGTCAGCCTGGCGGCAGTGAAGTTCGGTGAAATTGTTTTAGGAATGTCCGGGTGGATGACGCTCACCATTGCCTGTTCAATTACACTGGCCTATTCAGCCCTCGGTGGATTAAAAGCCGTGATCATTACTGACTTTGTGCAATTTACATTGGCTATGATCGGTTCGGTCTGGGCCACGGTTTATATTTTAGGACTTCCTGAGATTAGCGGGCTGTCAAACCTTATTTCTCATGCCAATGTTTCAGAGAAATTATCACTGATCCCAGATCTATCGGATCCAGATGTGTGGGTCCCGGTCTTACTGGTTCCTCTGGCGGTACAGTGGTGGGCCAGCTATTATCCCGGCGCAGAGCCCGGTGGTGGTGGCTATATTGCCCAACGGATGTTCTCAGCCAAGGATGAGTCACATGCCGTAGCTGCCACCTTTTTGTTCAATGTTGCTCATTATGCTTTGCGCCCCTGGCCCTGGATCCTTATCGCACTCTCATCCTTGATCGTTTTCCCTGAACTATCGGATATTCAAATAGCATTCCCCAATCTACCGGTCGATAAACTTGGGCATGATGTGGCCTACCCAGCCATGCTGACGCTGTTACCTTCTGGACTACTTGGATTAGTGGCCGCATCCCTGATCGCAGCCTTTATGAGCACCATGTCTACCCAGGTCAATCTTGGGGCCAGTTATCTGGTAAATGATTATTATCGCCGGTTTATTAAACCTACTGCGACAGAAAAAGAACTGGTACTGGCAGGTCGACTTTTCACTGTTGTTTCGATCATTTTAGGAGCCGGTCTTGGGCTGGTACTCACCAGTGCCGGTCAGGCATTTAATCTATTGTTGATGATCGGTGCCGGTACGGGACTCATCTATATTCTGCGTTGGTTCTGGTGGCGGATCAATGCCTACACTGAGATTGTGGCCATGGTAAGTTCACTGCTTATTGCTGGTTATTTCAATTTTGGTGATTCGGGCTTGGAAGGATGGCAAAAGATCGTTGCGGGGGCATGTATCACAACGATTATCTGGATTGCAGCTACCTATTTTACGCCACCAGATGATGAAGAAACACTGCTCAAGTTTGTAATGAAAGTAAACCCTGGTGGTCCAGGCTGGGCCAATTATTCTAAAGACAGTTCGAATGAACCCTGGTCTGTCCCAAATGGCATTTTGTGCATGGTGTTAGGTTGTGTGGCTGTCTATGGATTTCTGCTTGGCATTGGGCAATTGATTTACGGTCATACCGAATCTGGCTTACTGGTTTGTGGATTTGGATCTATTGCTTCATGGGGTTTATTCAAATCATGGAAAAGATGACCGATCATTCCTGTTCTCGGGCGATCAAGAAATTCACTTGAATGTTTAAGACCCGGTTCTCAAACTTGAACAAACCAAAACATTAAAATATTGGATATGAAAAGGGTTAAATAGTTTTTCACCTTTTAACATAGTCCTTCTCAAAAAGCATGGATCTAATGCACATTTCCACCCCCGGCCGAATCTGCCTGTTTGGTGAGCACCAGGATTACCTTGGGCTACCTGTGATTGCCATGGCGATCACACTCAGGGCAAAGCTAAAGGGAGAAAAAAGAAGGGACCAGAAGGTGGTAGTCCACAAACCTGATATTGGTGAAACTGAGATTTTTTCTTTGAATGATCTGTCGTATCAAAAACCTAGAGATTATTTCAAAAGCGGTATCATTGTTAGCAAAAAAGCAGGGTTCACATTTTCAACCGGATTTGAATGTGAGATTACCAGCGATATTCCCATATCAGCAGGGACCAGTAGTTCTTCCGCTATCACCGTTAGCTGGATACATTTTTTATCTCAAATGGCAGATGAACCAGTTCATTTGAGCAAGCAAAAAATAGGTTCTCTTTCCTATCAAACAGAAGTCTCAGAGTTTAATGAGCCCGGTGGAATGATGGATCAATACACAACTGCCATGGGGAAATTGATTTATCTTGATCCTGAACCAGAAATATCGATAAGACCCATGGGAGCAGATCTTGGAACCTTTGTACTGGGTGATTCATGTGAACCAAAGAATACCATGGAGATTCTGAAGCGATGTCGAGACTCCAGGCTCAAGATCATTCAACAATTAAAAATTCGAAATCCCAAACTTTCAATCAGGACTTGTTACGAAAACTTGGATCAGTCTGACCTTGATCTTGATGAAAAAGATCTTTTCTCTGCAACCATCAAAAATCGAGATTTATTACAAGATGCACTTTTAGAATTTAAAAAACCAGAAATAGATCATAAAAAAATTGGACAATATCTGACTAAGCATCATTCTGTTTTAAGAGATATTTTGCAGATTAGTACACCCAGGATAGAATCAATGATGGATGCTGCAAAGAATGCTGGTGCGCTTGGTGGGAAGATCAATGGTTCCGGGGGAGGCGGCTGTATGTTTGCATATGCGCCGGATGATCCACAGACCGTAGCGGAAGCAATAGAATCTGTTGGTGGAAAATCATACATTATCCGTTCGGATGAAGGAACGAAGGTTTTAATTTGATGTTTCAAAATAAGGTATTACTCGAATGACTGATATTACATTATTGATTATGGCAGCAGGTATGGGCTCCCGTTACGGCGGGCTAAAACAATTGGATGCAATCGGCCCGAGCGGTGAAACGATTATTGATTATTCTGTTTACGATGCTATCCAAGCAGGGTTCAGAAAAGTAGTTTTTATTATTCGCAGGGATTTCGAGCAGGAATTCAAATCGAGAATCACCAATAAATATGCCGATAAAATTCAGGTTGAATTTGCTTTCCAGGCTCTTAATGATCTTCCGGATGGATTTTCCTGCCCTGAAGGAAGAGAAAAACCCTGGGGGACCGGGCATGCTATTTTGTCCGCAGCTGACCTGATCCATGAACCATTTGTTGCTATCAATGGTGATGACTTTTATGGTCGGGAATCATTCAAGGTTGTGGCAGACCACTATGACCAGGGAGCAGATCATTTTTCTATGGTAGCTTTTCAGTTGAATAAAACTCTATCTGCCTTTGGTGGTGTCACTCGCGGATTGTGCACTCTGAACAATGGGAACTTGGATACGGTCATTGAAACCGGCAATCTCCAGAAAAAAGATAACGGTATATCATCAGACCGTGATATTGACCTGGATGGCAGTGAGCCGGTCTCCATGAATGTGTGGGGATTCACGCCGATTCTTTTTGAGTATCTAACCGATATGTTCGTGAAATTTCTAAAAAATGAAGGGAATGAACTTAAGAGCGAATACCTGATCCCAACCGTTGTGAATGATTTGGTTCAAAGAGGAAAGGAAGATGTCCATGTGCTACATAGTACTGCTTCATGGTTTGGTGTTACCTATAAAGAAGACAGCTCATTCGTCAAAGGAGAAATTCAAAAACTAATTGATGCCGGCGTGTACCCTGAACTATTGTTCGATCATTCTTAGGTGAAAATAAATTATAAAAGATAGCTTAGATTGAAATGGAATATATTTCTGAATACTACCAGAACTGCAAGATACTGAGATGTTATGAATAATGAACCAAATATATGTAAAACAATAAATATTGATGACGCAAAAGAGTTGATCAAGAACGGGAATGTTACTATAACTGATATAAGGGACAAAGAATCCTTTTTGCGATCCCATATTCCAGGTGCGCTACATCTAACTCAGGACAATATTGACGAGTTTAAAAAAGATACGGGTACTGAAGAAACCATGATTATTTATTGCTATCATGGAATTAATAGTAAAGATGCTGCCAGATATTTTGATAGTTTGGGTTATGAAAATGTTTATAGCCTGAACGGTGGCTTCTCAGAATATTCAAAACAAGACCATTAACTATCAGATTTTCTCATGACCTGGTAAAAACTTTGGTCAATATTATCCAAAGATGATTAGCATTGATAAACACCAGGTCCGGGAACTGGTTCCCATGTCCGATGCTATAGAAGCAATGCGATGGGCCTTCACTCAATTGAGCAATGGCAATGTTCTTCTGCCTACTAGATCAAGCATGGATATCCCAGATAAGAATGCAACAACTTTGGTCATGCCTGCCTATGCTATGGGGAGTCCTTATTTCACTGTGAAGATCGTATCAGTTAATTATTCAAATCCACAAAAAGATTTACCAATGATAAATGCCATCGTGCATGTTTTCAATGCAGAAAAAGGAGAACAGGTGGCGACATTGGATGGTGATACTGTCACAGCGATTCGCACAGGGGCAGCATCAGGCTTGGCAACTGACCTGTTGGCTCGGGAGAATGTAAAGATTGGAGCAATATTTGGCACGGGTGTTCAGGCAAGGACACAGATAGAAGCTTTGACCAATATTAGACAATTGGATAAGATATTGGTTTTTAGCCGGGAAAAGAGGTCAGCCAGATCTTTTTGTGATTTCATAATGAACAATTTTTCGTTGGAAGCCGAGGCCAGTGTTCATGAGGATTTAAGTAAAGCTGATGTTATTTGTACGGCTACACCAGCAAAAATGCCACTCTTTGATCATACACATTTAAATCATGGTGTTCATATAAATGCAATTGGTTCATTCAAACCTGATATGCAGGAACTGCCTATCGAGACCATCAACAATGCAAAGGTAGTTGTCGATCATCGTTCGGCGTGCGAACAGGAGGCCGGAGATCTGATCATTCCTGTACAAAATGGACAATGGTCCTTTGATCGGATCCATGGTGAGATAGGAGAGGTGGTTAGCGGGACGGTCATAGGTAGAGAAACAAATAACGAGATCACAGTTTTTAAATCTGTTGGTAATGGTATCCAGGACCTAGCTTTGGCAAATATGATCATGGATAGAGTATGATCATAATGTCATCTTGAGCATGTTAAAAGGATCAAAACCATTTAAATATCTCTGAATTTTTTATTGATGATAACTATAACATGAATATTTCTGTTATCATTCCTACCTTTGAACGTAAACATCTAATAGGGCGAGCATTAGACTCTGTTCTCAAACAGACCCAGCCAGCTCGTGAAGTGATCGTGATAGATGATGGGTCATCTGATGGGACCGCAGGATGGATAAAAAAAGCATACCCATCTATCATACTGATCGAACAGAAGAATAGAGGCGTCAGCGCTGCCCGGAACACAGGTATACGAAATGCAAAAAGCAAGTGGGTCGCTCTTCTGGATTCAGATGATGAATGGTTACCGGGAAAACTGGAGGCCCAGGTGAAGCTATTACAAAAAAATGAGGACAAGCTGTTCTGTCATACTAATGAGATATGGATACGGAATAGTGTACGGGTGAATCCTATGAAAAAACACCAGAAATTTGGCGGGATGATCTTTAATGAATGCTTGGATATTTGTAGGATATCCCCGTCTTCATCACTGTTCTGTAGAGCTCTTCTGGATGATGTAGGCTGGTTTGATGAAACACTCCCTATATGTGAAGACTATGATCTCTGGCTCAGGGTCACCGCTAAATATCCGGTCTTGTTTGTTGATGAACCACTGATCATAAAATATGGTGGTCATAGAGGCCAATTATCCCGGAGACCAGGTGGGATCGAGCAATATCGGATCAAAGCTTTAGAAAATATTCTATCGAGATCAAACCTGAAGAATTCTAATCGTATTTCAGCTATCAAGATGTTAATTAAGAAGCTGGATATTCTTTTGGCAGGATCCAAAAAAAGGGGAAATGTTTCTCAGGTGAATGAGATCAATGAAAAAATAAGGGATTGGGAAAAACAG
>ERZ651768.942-NODE-942-length-21634-cov-4.205873_pt1 | contig 21634 bp, 24 predicted proteins | sample MGYA00514754_ERZ651768 | MGnify/ENA metagenome assembly ERZ651768
CGGGAGGTTACCTTCGGAGACAGCCGTTTGGACCTGTTGCTAGAGGGGCCGCAAGGTAGATGCTACATCGAAGCCAAGTCGGTGACGCTTGTGAAGAACGGGGTCGGCCTTTTCCCCGATGCTCCGACCGCCCGGGGCGCTAAACACCTCCGCACTTTGATTACCGTGCTTGAGGCCGGCCACCGGGCCGCGGTGGTTTTCGTCGTCCAACGGCCCGACGCCAACGCGTTCGCGACCAGCGACCCGTCCGACCCCGAGTTGGCCGAGGCGCTTCGGTCTGCGGTTGCGGCTGGTGTTGAGGCTTACGCCTACAACTGCGAAGTGACGGAACGGTCGATCCGGTTGGACCATAGCCTGCCCATTCGTCTCTACGCTGAGGCGGTGGGCTGTGCTTAAAGCTACTACCAAACCCATGGCCGCCAGGCTCATGGACGTATACGAGCGCTTCTACGCAGTCTATGGCCCCCAGGATTGGTGGCCGGGCGACGGCCCCTTCGAAGTGATCGTCGGGGCAATCTTGACCCAGTCGGCGGCGTGGACCAACGTGGAGATGGCCCTCGGAAAGATGAAGGGTGCCGGCTGTTGGTCACTGGACTCGGTGCACAAGATTCCCGAAGAAGAGCTGGCGGAGTTGGTTCGCTCCTCAGGCTACTTCAACGCCAAGGCCCGGAAGCTCAAGGCCTTTGCGGCGCATGTGGCCGACAACTACCAGGGAGACTTGGACGTGTTCCTGGCCAAGCCTCTGGAGCTGCTGCGAGAGGAATTGCTGTCCATCCACGGCATCGGCGAGGAAACTGCCGACGACATCATGGTTTACGCCGCCAACCAGCCGTCATTCGTGATAGACACCTACACCCGCAGAATAATGGACCGTATTGGCATGGCTCCCGACTCCCCCAACCCACAGTACGCTGACTACCAGGCCATCTTCCACAACAACCTCCCCCAAGAGCCCCAGCTATACAACGAGTTCCACGCACTCTGGGACCGCCACGCCAAAGAAGCCTGCGCCAAAACCCCGGTTTGTGAGGGTTGCTGTCTGTTGGATATTTGCCCGATGGGGCAGGGCCTGATATCTGATAGCTGACACGGCGGTAGAGCGGGACCGGTCCGTGGCCGATCAGTTGCGATGTTGAATCTTGGATTAAAGTACCAAGGTATAGTTACCACATCCAGCCACCGGAAGAAGAGCGGTTTTGCGAAGATTCCTAAAATGGTTCGGCATAATAGCGGGTGGGCTGCTCGGCATATTCCTTGTGCTTCTGGTTGTGGTGTTTTTTGTTGGGTCTCGAAAAGTGGACCGCACATACGACGGTCAGATAGTGTCAGTGACGGTACCCACTGATGCTGCGGGTATCGCTAGAGGGAAACACTACGTAGAGGCCATCGGTGTTTGCCAGGTCTGTCACGGCCAGGACCTAGCAGGGCCTGTTGTTGATGATTGCAAAGACGAACCTTGCATCGGTTTCTCGAACGACCCGATATTCGGCAAATTGAAGCCGAATAACCTAACTTCTGGACTTGGAGGCATCGGTAGTGTCTTCACCGATACGGACTACGTGCGGGCTATCCGGCACGGCATCGGCCGCGATAACAAGTCGCTGCTGATCATGCCGTCGGAACAATACAACAGAATCTCCGACGAAGACCTGGGCGCCTTGATCGCCTACCTGAAAACCGTTGGTCCGGTAGATAACGAATTAGGCGAGTCGAACCTGGGCCCATTGGGCCGCGTGATCGCGGTGATCGCGGGAGGTCTTCTCCCAGCGTCGCAGATCGATCATAGCGCCGCGCGCGCACCGTCACCGGTTGTTGGAGTGTCCGTTGGATACGGCGTGTACCTTGCTGAGATCTGCACCGTTTGTCATGGAGATCAATTAACCGGAAGCAAGGTCCCCGGTAATGAGCGAGTTGATGCCCCAAATATCACTCTGGGTGGCGCTCTTGGCGATTGGACGAAGTCCGAGTTTATCAACACGATCCGGAGCGGGATTACCCCTCAGGGCGATCTGTTGGACCCTAGATTCATGCCGTGGAACAGGTTCACTCTGATGACTGAAGACGAACTGGATGCGATCTGGTTGTACATACAGTCGTTGCCCGCGGGTTAGATTCTGGCGCACTGGTTTCACCGGGGGCGTGGAACTGGTTTGTCAGGACCTGATGCCATTTGTCTTAGGCAATCAGCGATTCGAGACGAGCTGATTGCCGATCACCCACCCCCAAATTGACGCCCACTACGCCTGCGGTTATGATGCGCCAATCACCCAATTCCCCCTACCATGGAGGTTCCATGCAAGTTGCGCGCCTGTATACCGGAGACGACGGCGAGTCCCATTTTGAAGAGATCGACCTGGGTTACGAGAAGGTGGTCGAGGCCGAGCGAACGGCGGTGGAGAACGCCGAAAACATTCACTTCCGCCGCTACCAGCCGGGCAATTTCATCGATTGGCACGTGGCCCCCCGCCGCCAATACGTGATCACACTGGAAGGGCAGGTAGAGGTCGGCCTGGGCGACGGCACCAAAAGGGTCTTCGGCGCCGGCGATGTGTTGCTGGCCGATGACCTGACCGGACGCGGTCACACCACGGCGGTCTATGGCGACAAGATGCGGGTCTCAGTAGCAATCCCTCTGTCCGATTAAGATCAACCACAACCTCCTGCACCGGAGATAACGATGCCCTTCGCCAAGATCGACGACACCCTGGAGATGTACTACGAGGACGACAACTTCTCCGACCCGTGGCGCAAGCCTGAGACCGTAGTCCTACACCACGGTAATTCCAAGAACACCAAGCTTTGGTACGCCTGGGTGCCGCTGCTGGCGCGTCAGTACCGGGTAATACGACTGGACGCCCGCGGCTTCGGCCGGTCCACCGTCCCACCAGAGGGATACGACTGGTCGCTGAGCAACTTCGGCACGGACCTGCTGAAGTTGTTGGACCTGCTGGAGTTGGACAAGGTCCACCTGATCGGCGAGACCGTCGGAGGCACCATCGCGGTCCAGTTCGCCTACGACCACCGGGAGCGGTTGCACACCCTCACCACCTGCACCTCACCCTACAAGTTCGTTGGCATCGACACCTACCTGGCGTCCCACAAGCTGGTCAGCGAACAGGGCGTGGGGGCTTGGGTGGAGCAGACGGCCGGGCGGAGGCTGGAGCCGGGTAAGTCGAACCCGGCCCACCATCAGTGGTACATCGACCAGATGTCTCAGACCCCGGCAAGAGTGGTGCTGGAGACCCTGGCCTACCTGTCGACCCAGGACCTGTCGGACATCCTGCCCAAGATCAAGATTCCCACCCTTATATTGGCCTCGGAGCAGAACGCCAAGGACAACCCTGACCGCACCACGGCCTTTGCCGAGAAACTGGGTAATGGGCGGCTAGTTGCTATCCCCGGCACCAGCGGCTACGTCCAGCATTCAGCGCCCGAGGAATGCGTCCTGGCCTGGCGTCAGTTTCTGGGGGAGATCATCGGGGGTTAGTATGGCTACTCCGACCCCCGAGAGGGGTTCCTTCTCCCTTCAGGGAGAAGGCTAGGATGAGGGCGGGATGGTTTCCGACCACCAATTTCATCCCGAGGAACTGGCCCTCACCCACGTCTGGGAGCGGGGACATTGATTCCTTCAGCTGTTCCCTAAAGCAGGGACCTGGATTGGCCTCCGTCCACGTTCAAACAGGTTCCGGTAATCAGGTTGGCGTTCTCTGAAGCTAGGAAGGCCACTGTGTCGCCGATGGGTTCGGGCCAGCCGAACTTTCCGGCGGGCAAGTTCCGGTCGATGAAGTCGGCCACTTGCTCAGGTGTGCTGTTCTGCTGGAACCGGTCCCAACTGCTGCCGGGGAAGTCGATGGAGCCGGGGGCGATGCAGTTGACCAGCACGTTCTCCTTCATGAGGTTGAGCGCCATGTGCTTGGAGAAGGCGATCAGCGCCGCTTTGCCGGTCATGTAGTCGATCGATCCGCCGTATTCCCGGCCATAGATAGACGAGACGCTGATGATCCGCCCCCAGCGTTGTTCCCGCATATGGGGCAGCACCAGGGCAATCAGTTCAACCGCGCTCATCAGATTGAACTCAAGACCTTCCCGAAATGTCGCAACACCGGTTTCTTGGAAATCCGCGGTGCCCTTCCGCCCACCGGCGTTGTTCACCAGGATGTCGGCTTCGCCCAGAGTTGCCACGGTCTGGTCATGGAAATTCTTCAGGTCCTCCTGCTTCATGACATCGGCCTGCACAGCCAGGACCTCGTATCCCTTTGACCTGAATTCCGCGGCCGTTGCGGCCAGGTTCTCCTGGCCGCGGGCGCAGATCCCCACCTTGCAACCCTCCCTAGCCAGCGAGTCGGCTGCCTGTTTGCCCAGTCCGTGACTGCCTCCGGTGATCATTGCCACTTTGCCTTGCAGCGCCAGGTCCATTGCCGCCTCCTGTACTTCCTGAAGTTTTATCTGGGATTTTGTTGCTGAGATTATAGATGCACAAGGCCCAGGTTGCACCACCTCCCGCAAAATGCTTCAGCGGTGGCGTGTCGGCTATAATTGGCCCAATTCAAAACACGAGATAGAGGGGCATATGCAAGCGCTCGAAGGGATCAAGGTACTGGATTTCTGCCGCAACGCACCGGGCATGTTCGCCACGACGGTTTTGGCCGACCTGGGAGCGGATGTGTTGATGATTGAACGGCCCATGGATGAGACCCGCGCCGCCTACGAGAAGTTGGTCGCCGGCATCGATGGTCCGGAAGACGAACGCCGGCACGCGGCATTTAACGCTCTGCAACGCAACAAGCGCAGCCTCTCCTTGAACCTGAAGGAACCCGAAGCCCAGCAGATCTTCTACAAGCTGGCCGAGACGGCCGATGTGGTGGTCGAGGGGTTCCGGCCCGGCGTCATGGACCGGTTGGGCGCCGGGTACGAAAAAGTCCGCTCCATCAATCCCAGGGCGGTGTACTGCTCGGTCTCCGGATACGGTCAGGACGGCCCCTACTCCCAGATGGCCGGACATGACATAAACTACATATCCTTCGCTGGCGCACTGGGCCTGATCGGCCCGCAAGATGGCAAGCCCTCCATCCCGCTGAACCTCATCGCCGACTACGCCGCGGGAGGTCTGTGCGGCGCTGTCGGTATCCTAGCGGCATTGATGGCCCGGGAAAAGACCGGCTTCGGCCAGTACGTGGACATCGCCATGAGCGAGGGCGTGCTCTACATGCTTTCGGGCCTGGTCTCGGACGTCCTTTCCAGAGGCATATCGGCTGAGCGGGGCAGCAACCGGCTGAACGGCGGGGCGCCCTACTACAACGTCTATCGGACCAAGGACGGCAAATACTTCTCCATCGCGGCCATCGAACCCTGGTTCTGGGAGAACCTGTGCCGGGCGTTGGCCTTGGAAGACCTGCTGCCGCACCAAGACGCCATCGGGGAGAAGAAGGCAGAGGTGGAGCAGGCGCTATCGGATGCGTTTTTGGCCAAGACCCGGGACGAATGGTTCGAGGCCCTGAAAAACGCCAACATCTCGGTGGGCAAGGTCTATTCGATCGAAGAGGCCCTGGACGACCCCCACGCCCAGAAGCGCGGCATGGTGCTGGAGATCGAAGCGTCAGGTATCCCCGAGAGCAAAGTCCGGCAGGTGGCAACGTCCATCCATCTTTCGGATACCCCCGGCGAGGTCCGGAACTTGGGTTCGGTTACCGGGCAGCACACGTCCAACGTCCTAGAGGAACTGGGGTTCGACGCCGCTGCAGTGGCCGATCTGATACGCAGGCAGGTGGTTCAGTAATCAGTCCGGAAATGACGCCGTTTTGCAAAACCGAGCCCTGATTTAGCCTCGAATCATGCTATACTATGGCCGCACAAACGAACACTAACGCCGCCTTGAATCACGTCCGGCGATTCGCGGTTCTTGGAATAATAAAGGCTCGTTACTATTGGTTCTGGGCCAATCTTAGCTACGGGGAATACCAGTTGATAAAGCGTTTCTCAGTCCTATATGTGGGTCAGATCGATCTCGAGGATATTGGCGCCGATGGCCGCGACCCTGACGAACGCCGTTACACCAATGAGCAGTTGGCCCAGACCTACGAACATGCGATGGCCCTGGCTAAGCAGATGGATGATTCCGGGTATTATTGCCTCTGGGCCGCCGAGCACCATTTCCAGCGGGAAGGCTACGAGTGCATCCCCAACTTGACCCTGTTGGGCACCCATCTTGCAGCGCATACCAACAATCTCAAATTCGGCGCTGCGTTCAACATCGTCCCTTTGTGGCATCCGCTACGCCTGGCCGAGGATTTTGCTCTAGGCGATATCTTGACCGGAGGCAGGCTCATCTTCGGCATCGGTCGGGGCTACCAGACCAGGGAGGTCGAGACCTTTGGTTCGCCCCTCATCGACCAGGATGCCAACCGTGAGCTCTTCGAAGAGCAGGTCGAGATCATCCTGAAGGCCTTCAATGAGGATTCCTTCAGCCACCACGGAAAGCATTACGACATCCCACCAGATGTTCCCTACCGGGGCTACCAGATGAAGGACATCACCCTAGTACCCCGGCCGACTCATCTTCCGGTGGAGATCTGGCAGCCGATGACCAGCGGACGCAGCATAGATTTCATCGCGAAGAGGGGCATCAAGGGTATGACTGCCCTCAGCGGCGAGAAAGTTGTTGACGGGTTCTTCAACACCTACCGCGACATCGCTCAGGAAGCCGGCCGTACCCTGACCCTTGGACAGGATATGGCCCTGGGATTCGGTTTCTACATCGCCGAAACCCAAGAAGAGGCGATCGAGAAGCTCCGGCCCTTCCACGACGAACGCTACAAGTGGTTCGCCCCCTTTGGGCTGGTCCGCTACACCGATGAGGAAGGCCGCATGTGGGGCAGCCCCGGCGCCCCGGCCCGCACTCCCATGGTGGAAGACGGGGTGGAGCAGAAGGCCTGGATCTGCGGCCCTCCCGAGCATTTCGTGGAGACTCTAAGATACTTCGAAGAGAAGTATCCCGGTCTTGAAGACATAGTTCTTCAGTGGCCGGAGGGCATGCCGTGGCATGAGCTCAGCGCGCAACTGAAGATTTTCTCCCAAGAGGTGATTCCGGCGTTTAACGACCGGAGTTAGCCCCAGGATCTAGAATCACCGAGGGCACGCCAGACCCAGCAGGCATGCCCGGCACAGGAGCGGCCATTGGCGGATCCAGAACATGTATCCCTGGCCAGGTCCGGACCCAACGAGATCTCCCGCTGGCGGGAGGCTACCTGGCGAAGACCAAACACCGAGAAGCCTCGATATTCTCTCGGTTACCGGCTGGAAGACCGGTCCGCGGGCGAGACCTTCACCCCTGATTACGTATATGGTCGGCCTTCCCTAAACCTGTCAGGCGCCATGTTGAACGCGGTCAAGTTATCGGGGGCGGACCTGTCCCACGACGATATGAGCGGCGCTGACCTCACTCAGTCTGACCTGCGCCAGGCCGACCTTTCCGGAGCCAACCTTCAGGGGGCTCACCTCTGGCGTTCCAACCTCTCAAGGGCCAACTTCAACGAGGCAAATATGGCCGGCTGCACGCTGGGCCGCACCAACATGTCCAACAGCGTTTTGAAGGCGGCCGATCTTAAAGGGGCCAGCATCGCCTTCTCCAACCTTTCTTACGCCGACTTGGAACGGGCCGATCTTTCTGGGACCGACCTCAGCCAGACAGACCTTTCCTGGGCCAACCTCAGCGGCGCCAATCTTCGCGGCGCCCGCCTCATCGGCGCCAATTTGGATATGGCCGACCTGACCGGGGCCGACTTACAGGGCGCCATTATCATCAATACCAAGTTGAACAGCACCAGTCTGAGCCGAGCTGTCTGTGGGGTGACCATCATCGCTAATTGCGATCTGACACGGGTCATTGGCCTTGATAACGTTCGGCACGCTGGGCCCAGTATGATCTCCCTGGACACCCTCGCCCGGTCCAAGGGCCAGGTCTCCGCCAGATTCCTGGAGGGAGCCGGCGTGCCTCCGCTGCTAGTGGCCGCCCAGGACGCATTCAGAGAGTCGGGAATGACCTCCACGCGGGTGTTGCTGCTGGGGTCGGAGAATGACGCCGAGTTTGCCGCCAAGGTCAAGGCCGGTCTGTCGGAGGCCCAAGTGCCCAGTTGGATCATTGCCGCCGATGATGAAGCGTCGCTACAATCCGGTGCGACGAACCTGGACAACGCCGTCTACTACGACCGGTTGGTGCTGCTCTGCACTGCCCAATCTTTGGAGACCCCCATCACCAGCCGTTACTTCGCCAGTCTGTTAAATGGACAGGGCCCGTCGACGGGAGCATCGTTGGTGGCCGTGGCGGCCGACGAAATCTTCTACCAACGTGAGGACCGGTTGTGCTCGGGATTGCGCGACGGTGTAGTCGTGGATTTCCGTGGGTGTGAAGACGAAGCCCGCTTCCAAGAATCGCTTGCGGCGCTCGTTCAAGAATTCGAGAAGCCGAGTCAGGATTCCTCGCCTTTCTGAGTCCGCGGGACTATTCCACCGGCGTCCCGTTGGCCAGCATCAGGCACGCCTCCCCCCATTGGTTGCTGTTCGTGATCTCCCAGGCGTCACTGGACCCAGCAGGCTGCAATCGGAGCCCCTCATTTCCGCCGTAGACCAGCAACACCACGCCTTCGCCAGAGTCCTCGGCTAGGGCCGACATCGCGGCACACGGACCCTGGGAGCTCCAGCCGGTAACGCGGCACCAGAGGTCTTCGCCCATGGGATTCGTGGCGAACACCCGCATCACCTCGATCGGATCACTTAACAGATCGAACATCCGGTGCAGGTCCAAAGGGCTGTTCTCCCCGCCCACGACTTCCACTTCGACCAGCATATTTATCGGCTCCCCCCAACGCTTTCCCCATACTATCATCCGGTCCGCCTCCTAATAACAAGGGACAAGACGGCCAGTTAATCGGTACCCGATGGGCCGCCCGATGAGACTCCGGAGGGCGAATGTTAACGCGTGTTTGAAATATACCAAGGATACGGATAATGAAAAACTTGGTGGGGAAGTCCTTGGTAACCGATGGTGATGAATATCAACGGAGAAAGTAGATGCTAAGAACCCAGGAACTAAGTATTTCCGATGAGGTTAACGTTTTCTTCAACGATCCCGCTGACCGCCTGGACTTGAACCACGGCCTGCGGGAGATGTTGAAGCGGCCGTGGCGGGAGCTACTGGTCCAAGTGCCGGTCCGCATGGACGACGACGGCCAAGTCCGGGTGTTCAACGGCTCCAGAGTGCAGCACAACGCGGCTCGTGGCCCCTACTACGGCGGGGTCCGCTACCATCCGGAAGCTGACCTCGAAGAAGTGCGGGCCTTGGCCTCGCTCATGACCTGGAAGACCGCATTGGTGGACCTGCCATATGCAGGCGCCAAGGTCGGGGTTCAAGTGGACCCAGCGCAGCTTTCCTCAAGCGAGTTGAACCGGCTGACCCGGCGCTACACCCAGAACATCGAGCACCTGATCGGTCCCAACCGGGATATACCGGCTCCCGACATGGGTACCAATGCCCAGACAATGGTCTAAATGATGGACACCTACGGGCTGTTGCATGGCCACACTCCTACCATCGTGACAGGAAAGCCGGTTGAGACGGGCGGCTCGCTCGGCCGCGAGTCTGCCACCGGCCGCGGCCAGGTCTATCTGCTGCAAGAAGTCGCCATCGATCTGGGCCTGAACACCAACGCGGCCAAGGTTGTGGTGCAAGGCTTCGGAAGCGTCGGTGCCTGGGCCGCCCGGTTGATCCATGACGTCGGTTGCCGCGTCATAGCCGTGAGCAGCGTCGACGGCGGTCTGTACAACGCTGCCGGCCTGGACATCGCCCGGTTGCAGCAATATCAGGAGCAGACCGGCGGGATACTGGGATTCGACGGCGGCGGACAGATATCCAACCATGAGCTTCTGGCACTGGACTGTGATGTATTGGTACCCGCGGCTATCGACAATGTGATCACCGAGGACAACGCCTATGACATCAAGGCGCACCTGATTAGGGGCGGCCAATCACCCCATCACGCCTGAGGCCGACCGCGTCCTTAGCCAGGGCGGTCGATTCTGCCGGATATCCTGGTCAATCCCGGCGGGGTGATCGTATCCTACTTCGAGTGGGCCCAGAACCTCCAGGAATTTCGTTGGGAAGAGAGCCGGGTCAACGGTGAACTCAAGAAGACCATCGTTAAGGCCTACCACGCCGTCTGGACCCGCAGCGTCAAACAGCAGAACACCCATCGCCAGGCATCATTCGATATCGGCGTACAAAGAGTGGCGCGGGCAGTCGAACTATGGGGGTTCGTTCAACGAAGCTGTCAGCCAACAGCGGTAAGCCATTGGGGGTTAGCTCTTTGCGCCCCCAGCCCTGTCATTCCGGTACTTCCGCGGAAGGAGAGGAATCTCGTTGCCATGGGAACGATCGCTGTGCGGAGGCAACGAGACCCTTCGCCAAGTGTGGAAATGGGCGGCCAGGTCTGCCAGGCAAGCGTAAAAAGCCCCCAATCCCCTTTACGAAAGGGGGTTTTTTGGCGAACTCGAAATACAACTCTCCCTGATATCTGACTTCGTATTGACACTCCCCAGGCCTCTCCGTATCATTCCATCAAAGGTGAGTTCGTCATTTCCAGGCACGGGCTTTCACCGCAATTCTGACATCTCAGGCATCAACGAGGGGGTGCAAAGTGGCGATCGGAATAAAGTCATACCGTCCCACAGTCTCAGGGTCGACCCACATGGTTACGGCTGGGCATTACCTGGCGACCGCGTCGGGTTACCAGATCTTGGAGCAAGGTGGCAACGCCACCGACGCCGGTGTGGCTGCCGGTATCACCCTGAACGTGGTGCTGCCCCAGTGGACCAACTTTGGCGGCGTGGCCCCCATCATCATCCATGACGCCCATAAGAAAGAAACGGTTGAGATTAGCGGTCTGGGCCGCTGGCCCAAAGCCGCCAACATCGACGACTACCTGGCCAAGTTCGGCGGCGACCTGCCCGCCGGTATCCCCCGCACCGTCACCCCCGCGGGCGCCGACGCTTGGATGACCGCCCTGAAACTCTACGGCACCATGACCTTCGAGCAGGTGGTCACCCCGGCCATGGAGCTGGCGGAGAACGGCTTCCCCGTGCCCGCCACTCTGGCATCTTATTTCGCCAAATCGGCCGGCGACAGCATGACTCACGAAACCGATGACCAGGTGATGTGGCCGTCGACCGCCGAGATCTTCTACCCCGGTGGAAGGGCCTTCAAAGAAGGCGAGACCCTGGTCCAGAAGGACCTGGCCCGCAGCTTCAAGCGCCTGATCGAAGTTGAGAAGAAGAACGCTTCTCTGGGTCGGGAAGTCGCAATCCAAGCAGCCCGGGATTTCTTCTACAAGGGCGAGATTGCCGAGGAGATAGTCAAATTCCATCAGGAGAGCGGCGGCCTTCTGACGATGGAAGACCTGGCCGATTTCCACGTAGGCGTCAACGCCCCGGCCCACGGCACCTACAAAGGGATCGATATCTACACCTGCGGACCCTGGTGCCAGGGACCCGTTAGCATTCAGGCGCTGCAGATACTGGAAGGAGTGGATCTCAAGTCCATGGGTCACAACAGCGCTGACTACATCCATGCGGTGTTGGAGGCCCTGAGTCTGTCGCTCAGCGACCGTGAGGCCTTCTACGGCGACCCGGACTTCGTCAACGTGCCCATGGAGGGCTTGCTGTCCAAGTCCTACGCCGAAGAGCGCCGGGCCATGATCGACATGCAGAAGGCCTTTGGCGAGATGCCGGAGGCGGGCGACCCCTGGCGTCACCAGGGCATGGAATCGCCCAACGGAAAGCCCGCCCGCCCAGAGCCCGTGGGCGGCGGACTGCAGGCCGACACCAGTTACACCGCGGTGATCGATCGCTGGGGCAACGCCTTCTCGGCCACGCCCAGCGACACCATCGCCTACAATCCGATCATTCCCGGTCTGGGGTTCATCGTCTCCGGACGTGGCTCCCAGTCTTGGCTGGACCACAATCACCCCAGCTCTTTGCAGCCCGGCAAGCGTCCTCGGTTGACGCCGAATCCGGCGCTGGCGATGAAGGACGGCAAGCCGCTCATGCCCTTCGGCACGCCGGGCGGCGATGTGCAGCCCCAGTCAATGGTCCAGCTATTCTTGAACGTGGTCGAGTTTGGCATGGAAGTACAGGAGGCCATCGAGGCCCCCAGAGTTTCGACCTGGGGCTTCCCCAACTCCTTCTGGCCCCACGCCTACAACCCTGGCTTCGTCGGGGTGGAAGGCCGAATCGACCCCGACGTCGTTGAGGACCTGCGTAAGCGGGGCCATGCCGTGGAAGTCTGGGACGACTTCACTCCGCGCATGGGGTGCCTCTGCGCCATCCACGTTGACCAAGAACGCGGCAGCCGCAACGGAGGCGCCGACCCACGGCGCGACGGCTACGCCATGGGGCGGTAGGTCCCACAGCGGTCAAAACAATAAAAGCCCCGTCCTTGCTCAGAAGGTCGGGGCTTTCTTTTTATCTGTGACTTGGATTTAGGGGAAAGGGCGCCCCCACCCTAGCCCTCCCCTCATTCCGCGGAAGGATGACTGGAGAGGGGACTGCTGCCTCCTTTCGAAAGGGATTTCCTGGTCAGGGACTAAATGAAAGGAGGGAGCTGGAAGCAACTCTCTCCACTGGAGGTATAAATCCCCTCTCCCATAAGTGGGCGAGGGTTAGGGTGGCCTCTCGCAGGCTATTCTCCCGCTGAAAATTACCTCCTACTCCGCCGTCCTCCCGCCATCGATCACCAACTCAGACCCTGTCATAAATGACGCTTCGTCCGAGGCCAGAAAAAGAGCGCCGTAGGCCACGTCTTCGGGCTTGCCCAGCCGCCCGATCGGTGTGCGGTCCATACGGTCCTGCCGCATGCTTGGGTCGGTTAGAAATCCCTCGGTCATGGGGGTTTCGATGGTGCCGGGGTGGACCGAGTTGGCCCTGATGCCGTCAGAGGCGTACTGGATAGACGTTGATTTGGTCAACAAACGGACCGCTCCCTTGGACGCGTTGTAGGCTGATGTCGCCCGGCTACCCACCAGACCGGCCACCGACGAGATATTTACGATGGAGCCGCCCCCGGCATCACGCATGGCCGGGATGGCGTGCTTGGTGCCCAGGAACACTCCTTTGGCGTTGATGTCCATCACCTGGTCCCACTCGTCCGAGGTAGTCTCCTCCACGTTGTGGGCCCGGTAGATCCCGGCGTTGTTGACCAGGATGTCCAGCTTACCGTAGCGTGAGACAGCCTCGTTCACCGCATTCTGCCAGGCCTCTTCACTGCTCACATCCAACAACACGAACACACATTCCCCGCCCGCTTCGTTAATCTCGGCCTCCACCTTGCGGCCCTCCTCCTCAAGTATGTCCCCGATAATCACCTTGGCGCCCTCTTCGGCGAAGAGTTTGGCCTCCACCGCGCCCATCCCACGGGCTCCGCCGCTGATCAATGCCACCTTATTCTCGAGACGCATGGTCCTCTCCCACTATTTTCTTGGGCGGATTCTAACTCGTGGATACCATGAGTCAAGGCGCCCCTTCGGCCCGAGACTCGATTGACCGGACTTTGGGCCGCCGATAGAATGGACATTAAGCCCTATGGAACCTATTTCGGCCACAATTCCTTCCGTAATGAACCGCCGTTTCAGAAACTCTATGGTCTTGGTGGCCTCCCTCGCCAGCTTGGTTCTCTTGGTGGCCTGCGCGGGATCTGGAGAGCGAGCCAGGGACTTTGAGGTTTTCCAATTCAGCGGCGAGACATTCCGGCTGTCCCAGGAGACCGAAAGCCAGGTCGTGGTGGTGAATTTCTGGTACCCAAGTTGCCCTCCCTGCCGCGCGGAGATGCCCGCCATCGAGGCCGCCTGGCAGGAACTCAAGGACGAGCCGGTGCGCATCCTGGGTCTGTACGTGCCCCAAGGATTCGACTCTGAAGAGGACGCCCGGGACTTCGTTAATGAACTGGGGTTGACCTTCAGCTTCGCAACCGACCGTTTGGCCCGGATCGCCGAAGCCTACGATTTTGACGCCTTTCCCAAAACCTATTACATCGACATGGAACGTAATATCGTCGCCACGAACCTGGGAATCTTGGAGACCGGCGAGATCGTCCGGCAGGTCCGGGCATTGATCGGAGACCCGGCGTCCTAGGCGGCGGCTCATGAATGTCTTAGACTGGATATTGTTGGCCATCCGCTGGGGGCATGCCTTGGCCGCCGTGGCTTGGGTCGGCGGCGGCATCTTCTACTTGATGGTGTTGCGTCCGGCGCTCCAGCAGGCGCGTGGGCTGCCGGCGGAAACTAGCCGGAGCATCGGTGTCGAGTTCCGGGGTCTGGTCAGCACCGCAATAGCGATATTGCTGGTTACGGGCGTTCTATTGTCGGTCTCCAGGCTGACTGGAGACGCCGTAACAAGCCCCTATGTGGCCGTTCTTGTGGTGAAGATCGCGCTGGCGCTCTACATGTTCTACGTGGTCCGGTTCATGCGCCAAGATAGCTACCCTGAGGACCCAGAACTTGGGGATTCACGGTGGCAGCGGCTGATGGGGCGTCTCACTGGCACAACGGCCCTTTTGGTGACCGGCGTCGTGGTGATAGGATTGTCTGACGTGCTGGACGGCTTGCTGGAAAACGCGTTGGTATAGCTACTGGGTGATGGAGTAAAGATGAAGAAAGACCTGATGGATATACTGGCCTGCCCCGTGTGCAAGGGCGAGCTTGTGCTGCACTCGGAAAAGGAAGAGGGCGATGAGGTAATCACCGGCAGCCTTGAGTGTGCCGCGTGCAACGAGTCCTACCCTATCGAGGAATCGATCCCCAATCTGCTGCCCCCGGACCTGCGGCGGGAATTGGCCTAGCCACCCCCCGCCTGTTGTCAGGTTAGGGTCCGGGAATGGCGCCCAACTGAACCAAGAGGCCCAGAAGGTCGATCTCGGACCATTGTTCGGCGATCTTGCCGTCTTCCAGCCGGTAGATGTGGATCTCAGTCCACCCTACCTGCTTCCCGGTTGGCGAGATGCCATTGAACTCCCCGGTGTGCGTGGCGCTGGTCTGAGTCCTTTCAATCACCCTATCTCCGTCCGCTATCAGGTCCTGGACCGCGGCGTGAACGTCCGGGAACTCGGCCACGATCACCTGGCCCAATGCTTTGATTCCATTTGCTCTCTACGGTTTTAAAATCTACAGCGTCATCCCGGCTGACATCTCGGCAAATGTTTGGCAGGCGATGGGGATAAGGGTTTACGTCACAGGCAGAATCGCCGGCGAAGTGGACGGCCAGGTCGGGATCGGCGAGCGCCGGTTCCGAGGCAAACAGGGCTGGATGCTATTTGCGTATCTGGTCTGCGAACGGAGCCGTCCGTTGGCCAAAGAGGAGTTGGCTTCACTCCTCTGGCCCGATGAGCAGTCGGACGCTTGGGAGGCCGCGCTCAGCGCCCTCACCAGCCGGCTTGCGGCACTGCTCGCATCCGAGGGTCTCGAAGATTTAGGCCTGTCGTTCTCACGCCAGTTCGGCCAGTACCAACTTAAGCTTCCTAACGACGGTTGGGTCGACATCGGAGCCGGGAACTCGGCTCTGGACCGTGCCGAGGCGGCGGTGCGCAACAACCAAGCGAGAAATGCCCTGCGGCCGGCTGCAGTGGCCGCGCCCATCGCCCGCCGCCCTTTCTTGCCCGGAGTGGACGGATTCTGGCGGGAAAGCCTGCAGGGCAAGCTAGACCGCCAATTGGTCCGGGCGTTGGACTGCCTGGGAGAGATGCAGTTGGAGATCGGCGAGCCGCAGACCGCATTTGAATCGGCTTTGGAAGGCATCAAGTTGGACCCCTAACGGGACCGCACCCACCGTGCCCTGATGCGGGCCTACGCCGCTACCGGCAACCGGGCTAAAGCCGTAGCGGCCTACCACGAGTTTCGGGAGTTTCTGGCCTCCGAAGTCGGAACAGGTCCGGAGCTGGAAACTGAGGCACTGTACTTGGAGATACTGGATTAAACGGGCAGCGGAATGAGGTAACAATGTGAAAAGCGCCCGTCCTTCCACGGGAGGACGGGCGCTTTTTGGTTGGCTGCTGCGAACTTGGGTCTAACCCTCGCCGGTCAACACCCGGACGACCATGGGGGCCAGTTCCTCGGCCCTGGCTCGGAGGGCTTCCCGGGACAGGTTTTCGATGGGGTGCTGGGTGAAGATGGTTGGGTAGTCGGGCGCGCCCCACATCTTAGCCATTCCCTGCGCCGTCGGCACGAACCGGTCAGTGCAGATAGTGGCCGAGGGTATGCCGGCGTTCTCCACGTGAATCCCGTCGTGCACACTGCACGCACTGCACGATCCTCAATCACCTATCGCGATGATCACCGAGTCTACCTGCTCGGTCAACTCCTTTAAGGCCGTAGGATCTGCGGGGCGGGAAGCGCTGGGCTTCCGGTGCCACTTGATTTCCGTTATCTCGTAGCGTGTTCGAAGCACCTCTGAAAGCTCTTCCAGAAGGACATCTGCGTTGCGCTTGCTGTCGTCAATTATCCCCAGCCGGGTGCCTGCCAGGCTAGCCAGACGGGGCGCGCCATCGAACGGCGCCACGATGGGCTGGGTGACCGGATTTACCAGTACATGTTCGCTTTGGGCCATTTGGTTCACGCTCTCAGAGATATTTTAGGGCCGTTAATTAGACTATGGAGGTGCCGTCGGGAAAAATCAACGCTTTGCGCCACAGGGTTGTCAGTTGGAATACTCAAATGGGCAGAACTCGGCATATTTTCCGGGAAAATCTACCGACAGGTCCTCTCCGTCAAATTTGAAAGCGCTCGTCGTGCACAATTCTTGGATCTGGGACGTGAACCCGGTCGGCTTGTTAAGAGTAGCTAATTCGTCTTCTCCGGTTACCGGATTCTTCATCGGCGCCAGGTGCATATCGAGCTTACCTGGGATGGTGGCGTGGCTATTGATTCCATCGATCGTCACCTGAAACCGCACGTACCTGAATCCCATGAACTGCGTAGTCAGATCGATAAAGACACTGAATGGCGCTTCCTTCCGAACCATGGATTCGATGGCTCGCCGCTGGTCTTCGGTGGCTCGCTCATCCACCAGGTACACACTCGTCCCATTGCCCAGATGTATCGCTTCGGGGAACTTCGAAACCTCGGAGATGACGAGCCCGTCTAATTCCACACCGTCGTAGTGGCCAGAGTCCACTTGCCATAGGTAGACCCCTTCGCACGTACCAAAACTCGGCGGTTCTTCGAAGTTACAGGGGCAGCCCCAGGCGCAGTTACAGGCGCCCAGCAGGTGCCCTTTCAAATGGTAGTTTTCAGATTGAGTCAATTTTCGTTCCTAACTACCTGATCAGCTTGGTCACGGCGGTGGAGCCAACCTTGGGTCCCCAGCTCGGGATCACCGAAGACATGTTGGACTCCTCTCCGCCGGCGAAGATCAGCAGGATATCCTCGGGCTTGGGAATCAGCGGAATCATCTTTTCACCATCGCCCGGTTCCGGGTCTCCTTGCAGGACCATAGCCGCTTTCAGATCGGCAACGGAGCGTTGGGTCCGGGCATAGATATAGTCCTTGATATGGGCTTTGCTCCAGTCCTTCCAGAGATTGGAGTTGCCCGCGATGGTGACCACGATCTGTCCCTGCCTGACGCCGATTCCGGTGTCGCCCACCGACCCCGAAGTGGACATGTTGCTGCCCAGGCTGGATGCCGCGTCGGCAAGGGCCAGGAGGATGGGCTCGGGGTGCCCCACGGCCCTGACCTGACGGGGGGACTCGCCGGCGAAAACTGTTACGGTGCTCTGGTCCGCTGAGAAACCCCGTTCGACGTGCAGGGGGATCCAATGGGTTTCCGTCTCCGCTTCGGCGATGCAGTAGGTGTACTTGCCGGGATGGCCTATGACGCTGCGGTCGAAGACGCCGGGAATGGCGGCGCAGGCGTTCATTAGAATCAGTCGTATGGCGCGGCCGACGGTGGCGTTGGCACGGTTTCCTGGACCGAACAAGTTGTTTCGCGAATTGATGTTCAGTTCTTTGGTCACCGGACCGTTCACGATGGATAGTATGGCGGCGCCGCCCATGCTGGAAGACGGTCCCACCAGGTTGAATATGGGCTCCAACATGGCCTCGGTGGCGGCCAGCACCACCGGCATGTACTCGGGCAGGCAGCCGGCCATCACCGCATTTGCGGCGACCTTGCCAACGGTTATCTCCCGGCGGCGCTCCGGAAGCTCGCCGACCACGTCATTAGACGGCCGTCCGGAACGCTCGATGAACTCCCCAACCCGCTGTTCCGTGGGCGGGACCACCGGCAGACCGTCGGTCCAACCCAACTCGTAGCAACGTTCGATGGCCTCCAAGGCCGAGTCCCAATGGACCGTGGTCGTTTCGCCGGTAGTGGAATCGCCCGAATCAGGCAAGATTGTTGTCCTCCGTTAAGTGTCTGTGCCTCGCAGAATCTCTTTGCTGTGGTATATGGCGGTCGGTCTTTCAGGCTTACGACGCCCGAAGGGTTGCTTCGGGTAAGTATGGCTTACGGGAGGAGGAACCCTCATCCTAACCTTCACCCTTGCGAGGGAGAAGGGACAATTTCATGGCTGAAAGCCGGCAGCTACCTACTACTTCGCCAGGGTGTACTTAGACAGCGAGCGCAGTTCCTTGGGCGGGTCCATGTGCGAGCCGCGGATGGTGAAGGACACTTCTGCTACGTAGATGGAACCCTGGGAGTCGACGGCTATGCCGTGGGGGGCTATGAACTGTCCGGGGCCTTCCCCTTCATTCACGTCGCCGAACTGGCTGACGAGCTTGCCTTTCAGGTCGAAGATCGAGACGCGGTGTCCCAGGCCGGGGGCATCGTCCACCCCGCCCATGCCGTTCAATTCGCCGACATAGATGTGCTCTCCCCAGAGGACCATGGAGTCGGGCCGGTGGATGTTGCTCCACATGGTGATGAACTTGCCATCGGTGTCGAAGAGCTGGATCCGGTGGGCTTCCCGGTCCACCACGTACACGTTGGCGTTACTGTCGATGGCGATGTTATGGGGGCGGATGAACTGCCCGGCGTCGATTCCGGGGCTGCCCCAGGAGAACTTGTACTCCCCTTCGCCCGTGTAAACGTGAATCCGGGAGTTACCGTATCCGTCCGAGACGTAGATGTCGCCGTTTCCGGGGTGGATGGCGGCGGAGGTCGGGCGGTTGAAGGGCTCTCCGCTCCAGCGGGGCTTGGGGTTGTTTCGCTCGCCGATCTCCATCAGCTTCTCGCCGGAGGCGCTGAACTTCTGGATGGTGTGGATTCCGTCATCGGCGCAGAGCAGGGAGTCGTCATGGGCGATATACAGGCCGTGGGTTCGGTTGTCGCTGAAATGACCTTTGCCGAAGGATCGGATGTAATTCCCGTCCCGGTCCAGAACGATGATCGGTTCCTCGCCACGTGTGAGGACGAAGACGTTGTCCTGGGAGTCGATCGCGACGCCCGGACACTCTTTAAAGGTCATACCGCTGGGCAATTTGGCCCAGTTCTCAACAAAGTTATATCGGAAATCGCCCTTACCGTAGACGTCTGGCATGGTGTCCACCTTCCGTTAATGATTAAATTTTAGCTGAGTTTCCTGCCCTGGGGAACGTGGCTCGGGCAGGCATCGTTATCCTAAATGTGGCTGATTAAGGTGTCAATGGCCGGGAGATTCGTCCAAGATGGGATGCGCCATTGAATGGCGTAGTGAGGCAACTTCAACCAAAGAATTGGCCCCCATGCTAACCATCTCTCTTGCGAAAGGGGAGGGACACAGGAATCGAAGCGACTTAGTTCCTGATTAATACGACCCTCGGCAAATGTCACCCTGAGTGATGCGAAGGGTCTGCCAGTTCATAGTCGGCAGATTCTTCGTCGGCCTACGGCGCTCCTCAGAATGACAGTGGATCGGAAAGGCAACTTACGATCAAAAGGCAGGATTTCGACGCTGACGGCTGGCCGCTAAAAGCTGACAGCTATCTCAACACCTGTCCGCCCTCACCTTTCAGATAGTCGGCGGTGCGCAGCGCCAGGGCTTGGATGGTGGGTGTGGGGTTCACGCAGGCGCTAGTGGTGAAGATGCTTCCATCGATGATGAACAGGTTGGAGACGTCGTGGGTACGGCCCCAGCGGTCAACCACCGATCTCTCCGGGTCCTCCCCCATCCGGGCCGTCCCCAATAAATGCCAACCGGCGTTGCGGCGCAAGTTGGACGAGAAGACCTTCTTGGCCCCGGCGGCATTCATGATGTCTTTGGCCCTGGCCACGCCGTGTTCTAGCATCTTGGCGGTGTTGTCGCTGACGGTGTAGTTGATCTTGGGCGCCGGAATCCCGTCGCTGTCGGTCAATTCCGGGTCTAAAGCAACCACGTTGTGCTCTTCAGGTAGGTCCTCGGTCATGATCGTGATACCCACAGAATGGCCGAACCGCTCGCTGAACTCTTCGTGGTGATTCTCTCCCCACGCCACTTTCTGTCCCATCAGGCCGCCCAGTGCCGCGGGTAGGGGGGCGCCAGCATAAGCCAGCACCTGAAGATCGTAGCCGCGAATGAAATCGTGGTTTGGGTTGGTCTCGTAGAACTCTTGGCTCAGCATGGTGCTGCCCCTCGGGCCGTCGTCTTCCATCCCCAGGTCTTCTGCGAAGATACCCAACACCGCGCCAACCGGATGGTGCATCAGGCACTTGCCCACCAGGCCGCTGCTATTCGCCAGACCGTAGGGAAATAGTGACGAGGTTGAGTTCAACAGCAACCGGGCTGTGCCGACGCCGTTGCAAGCCAGCACCACTGCCTTGGCTTTCTGTTCTTTCAGTTCGCCGTCTTGATAATAGAGCACTCCGGTGGCGTTGCCGTGGTCGTCGATGGTAATCTCCCTAACCCTGGCGTGGGTCTCGAGGCGTGCGCCAAACTCCAAGGCGGCAGGCCAGTACGTCAGGTCGGCTGAAGCGAATGACCGTAGGAAATTGCCCATATCCGGGTCTCGGTCATGGTGGCGTACCGACGAGATCGCTGTGTCCGAGGACCACCAGTGCCAGCCTAGTTTGTCGAGTGCTTTGGCCATGAGCCGGCCGCTGGCTCTGATGGATAACGGAGGGCAGGGCCGTTCCGGTTTTTCCGGGTATGCCGGGTCTCCCCGAAGTCCGGAAACACCCATCATCCGGTCGTTCTCATCGTAATAGGGTTCCAGTTCTTCATAGGTGACGGGCCAGTCGTCGGCCACACCCTCCAAGGTCTTAACCTTGAAGTCAGATGGGTGGAACCTGGGGAAATGGGCGCCCCAATGGATCAGGCTGCCGCCGACGGCGTTGTACATCAACGGAGAGATCGGCGTTTCATCTTCATTGATGGGATAGTCCTCAGGCAGTCCCCGAAAACCGGGGTCGGGATGGAAATCTGTCTGCCAATGGATGTGCGCGTCGTTATCAGATGTGGGAAAGGCGTCAGTGGGGACCCAGCCGCCTTGTTCCAAACAAACGACACTTATCCCAGCCTGAGCCAGGCTCCAAGTGAATGCCGCTCCAGACGCTCCGGCGCCGACGACAACTACGTCGGCGATATCTTCGATCTTGGCCATTATTCTTCCTCATTTTAATCGGAGCCGAAATGCGTAGGGGCACGGCC
>ERZ651768.943-NODE-943-length-21612-cov-4.254516_pt1 | contig 21612 bp, 20 predicted proteins | sample MGYA00514754_ERZ651768 | MGnify/ENA metagenome assembly ERZ651768
CTAAAATTGTAAGTAATTTTTTCATTGTATTAGTTTTTAATTATTTTAAAATTCGTAGTAGTATTATTTTCAAGATTTTTTGTCACAAGAATATATGTTCCATCATTTAATCCTGAAATATCTAATGTTTTTGAATTAGATTTTAAGACTTGTTGACCCAGTAAATTATATATTGTTAATTCTAAGTCTTTGTCAAACTTTACATTTAGTATTGCTGCTGTTGGATTGGGATAGATTGAAATACTCATATTTCCATCTACTGTCTCAATACTCAAAGTAGCATCATTTGCAGTGACTGCTTTAATTTGCACAGCTGCTGCAAATGCATGGGTAACAGTATAGTCTGCGGAATCTTCATCTGCATAGTTCATCCAAGATCCTCCAGAAGTGTCTAGAATTTGAAGTGCAGCAAAATGAGTGATCCCATTCATATCTGCATCATCATAATTATAGACAATAGACCCTTCGTAAACAGTTAAGTCTTCTGCCATTTCATAATGTCTAGCCATTGACTCATTTCCATCAATTGATATTGCTGTTAAATCCCTTTCAATATGATTTGGCCCATTGATTGTATAATCGTAATCAGGGATTAATTCTAGGCCTCCCGCATTAAGCGTGGCTCCATTTTTAATTTCTAAAGTAGCATTATCAGCAATAGTTATAACTACCTGCGCTTTTGTTGAAAATGTTACTATAAAAACTAAAAAAAGAACAAAAGTTATTTTTTTCATAATTATAATTTTTAAATGTGAAGAGAAAGTTTAAGTTAAGTATTATTTTTTATACATTTAAAAAATACTTTACAATTATGGTTCAACAAGTCACAAGAGGTATTAAAATTTCCGTTCAAACAGATTTTGAAGGGACTTTTTATAAAAACAACAAGACACATTATGCTTTTAAATACGAGGTGACTATTGAAAATCGTAGTAAAGATTCAGTTCAACTTAACTCAAGACACTGGGTTATTTTAGATTCACTTAATCAAGAACAAGAGCTTGATGGCCAAGGAGTCATTGGGAAAAAACCTGTAATAAACCCTGGAGAATCTCACACCTATAGTTCAGGATGTTTACTTCTTTCTCCCTTTGGAGCAATGTATGGTCATTATAAAATGGTTGATTTTACTACAACTAAAAAATTCGATGTAGTTATTCCTGCTTTTAAATTGAGTGCACCCTTTGCAATGAACTAATAATTTATTTCTCAAAAAATAAATTGTAAATTCACAAAAAATTAACAGCTAAATATTTTTATTATGAGTACAGGATTTTTCAAAGTTCCAACAGCTATAAACGAACCTGTTAAGTCATATTCGCCAGGCTCGAGTGAGAGAAAAGAAGTATTGGATACGTACAAAAAGATGATTAAGGAAAACATTGAAATTCCTATGTACATCAATGGGAAAGATGTTAAGTCAGACAAGACTACTGCTATTTCCCCTCCTCATGATCATAAAAATATAGTAGCTAAGTACTATTTAGCGAATGAGTCTCATGTCAGTCAGGCTATTTCAACGGCATTAGATGCAAAAGAAAATTGGGAGAATATGTCCTGGGAAAATAGAGCTGCAATATTTCTTAGAGCAGCTGAGCTTATTGCTGGTCCATACCGATCAAAAATAAATGCTGCAACTATGATTGGACAATCTAAAACCATTCATCAAGCTGAAATTGATGCTGCATGTGAACTAATAGATTTTTTAAGATTTAACGTTCAGTACATTACTGATATCTACAGCAACCAACCTGATAGTGATCCTGATGCATGGAACCGCGTAGAATACAGACCTCTAGAAGGTTTTGTTTATGCAGTTACACCTTTTAATTTTACTGCTATTGCTGGAAATCTAGCGGCTTCAATGGCAATGCTAGGAAATGTAGTGGTGTGGAAACCTAGTGATAGTCAAGTATATTCTGCAAAGATTTTAATTGATGTTTATAAAGAAGCTGGACTTCCTGATGGTGTTATAAATGCCGTTTTTGGAGATCCAGAAATGATCTCAAACAAAGTTTTAGAAAGTAGCGATTTTGCAGGACTGCATTTTACAGGATCAACTACAGTATTTAATAGTTTTTGGAAAAAAATTGGATCGAATATTTCAAATTATAAAACCTACCCAAAAATTGTAGGAGAGACAGGTGGTAAAGATTTTATTCTTGCCCACAAATCTGCAAATCCAAAAGAAGTATCTACAGCAATAACAAGAGGTGCATTTGAGTTTCAAGGTCAAAAATGTAGTGCTGCCTCAAGAGGATATATTTCAAAATCTATATGGAATTCTGTAAAAGCAAACCTAATTGAAGATTTAAAATCAATTAACATGGGGTCGCCTGAAGATCTAAGCAATTTTATGACTGCTGTAATTCATGAAAACTCATTTGATAAAATTGCAAAATATATTGATAATGCTAAAGCTGATTCGAAAGTTCAGGTAGTAGCAGGTGGATCATACGATAAATCAAAAGGGTATTTCATTGAACCAACTGTTTTGGTGGCTAAGGATCCTAATTATGTTACTATGAGAGAAGAAATCTTTGGACCAGTTATTACAATATATGTCTATGATGATAATGATTTTGATAAAACATTGGATCTAATTGACTCTAGTACTAAATATGCATTAACGGGTGCTGTTTTAGCTAAAGACAGAAATGTTATTGAAAAAGTAACAAAAGCATTAAAAAATGCAGCTGGAAACTTTTATGTAAACGACAAACCAACCGGTGCAGTAGTTGGAAAACAACCTTTTGGTGGTGCTAGGGCTTCAGGAACAAATGATAAAGCTGGAAGTATGTTAAATCTGCTCAGATGGGTATCCCCTAGATTAATTAAAGAAACATTTGTAACACCAACTGACTACAGGTATCCTTTTCTATCTAAAGACTAATTAGTTAAAATCCTGAAAAGAATTTATTCTTGAAAACTGTGAATTAATTGCAGTATTATTCTGATTTACTATCATAACAACTATCCCTAGATTGGCAGGGTTATATCCTGAATCAACTTCAAAAGAATAATTAAAAAAAGTATCGTTTAATGCAGGAGTTGGATTCTCCATAGAATCTCCTAAAACATTAGTAAATGAATGTCTTAGAACATCATTGTGAACAAAATCTACTATTGGATTTCCCATTCCAAAAAAGTAACTATTCTCATCATAATTATAATAATTAGTTTGATCATATATTAGATTGTCCTCAACTAGATAGGCAACTATTTTGTGATTATTAAGATCTTCCTCGGAAACAACCCTAAGATTAATTGCTAAAATCATACCATCCATTTGGCTATCAATTGAAATACCAATTGAATTGTCAGTATCAATCAGTGATTCAATTGGGCTTGAAGCGTATGGATAGGACCAGTCTGTAGTTCTATTTATTCTTCCCGTTGGAAAACCATTAATACCAAATTCATATCTAAGATCTGATTCTTGTGGAATTGTCATTTCATCACCATTATGAATAGCAACAACTGACAAATCATTGGTGATCACTCGTACTTGTTCAATAGCATGACTAACACTAGGACAATATCCGCACCAAGTTCCCGTGTAATCTTCCAAAACAACTTTTGTCCTAGGAATAACGATACTAAATGTTCTTGTATCGCTATTGTAAATTGCTGAGTCAATACTATATTCAGCATAAACCTGATGAGTGCCAATTTCAGAATAGCTAATTTGATTTCCAGCAATTGCCACTCCATCAACAATAAAGCTAGATTCTAAAGTTAGATCATTCCCCTCTGCATCAAATACTTCAAAAGTGATCTCTTGATTTCTTAAATATGATGAATGAACTGCTAAACCGGTTACAATTTCAGGCTCAACAACTTCATAAAAAAAAGATTCACTCCTGCTACAGCTCAATGTAACAATGAGCATTAATAAAATTAAAGGATACCTTAAAAAGGAGTTCATAAAAATCACTTAAGCTGAGGCCAAATTTACATATTTTTGAAATAATTATAATTATAATTAAAAACAAAACTATCTTTGCAATAAATTATATCATATGAGAAATTTTATTTTCTTATCTGTATTTCTACTATCATTTGCTGGGTTTTCCCAAAAAATACTGCCAGATATTAATCTTAAAACATTTGAAGGGGATAAGGTAAATATTGCTGATTTAACTTCAAATGATAAGATCGCTATTTTGTCCCTATGGGCAACATGGTGTGTGCCCTGCATTAAAGAGCTAGATGCAATAAATGAGTTGTATGACCAGTGGAAAGCTGAAGTTGATTTTGAAGTTTATGCAATATCTGTCGATGATAGCAGATCTATCAACAGGGCAAAAGCATTAGTAAATGGAAAAGGATGGGAGCATAATATACTTCTGGATACAAATCAAGATTTAAAAAGGGCATTAGGAGCATCCGCTATTCCTGAAACAATAATTGTTAAAAACAATGAGATCCTTTACCAACATACTGGTTATAGAAATGGTGATGAATATGAACTTTTTGACAAACTCAAAAAACTTTCTAAAGAATGAAAAATATATTTTTTATAATATCTCTATTTTTCTTTTCAATCATTTACTCTCAAAACCAGCCCTATATATACGGTAGTTTTGAAAGCAATTCGCAATTACTTCAAGATGATGAGTCTTTAGGATTCATATCTCCTGAAGATAACTTTAGATCAAATAATTATTTTCAAATAAACTACCAAATAAATAATATTCTAGCTGGTATTCAATATGAAGGTTATTTGCCTAGTTCACTACTAGGGTTTTATCCTGAACTCGATAATCAAAATAAAATAACTAATTACTTTATAAAGGTTCAAAATCAGAAAAGTGATATAACCGTAGGATCTTTTTATGAACAGTTTGGTAACGGACTCATTTTTAGATCATGGGAAGATCGTCAACTTGGTATCAATAACGCAATTAAAGGAATAAAATTAAAATATTATCCATCTGATAATATTGAATTGACAGGCTTGTATGGTCAGCAAAGAGATGGATTTAATTACACAGCATCAACGATTCAAGGGTTAAATACCGAAATAAGTTTAAATCAAATCCTTAATCTAAAAGAAGTTGATTTATCAATTGGCTCTAGTATCGTAAATAGATACCAAGAGAATGGGGCAAACGACTCGATTCCTTCAAATGTTACAGCTTATGGCGGTAGAGTGAATATGTATGCAGGTGACTTTTCTCTTAATATAGAAGGTGCAATTAAAGATCCTGATGTGATTGCTAACGAAAATGTCCTAGTATCTAACAGACTATATGATGGTACAGCCTTGCAGGTTGATTTTGGATATTCAAAAAAAGGAATTGGAATAAACACAACATTTAGACGTCTAGAAAATTTTAATTTCTATAGTGATAGACTAGCAGAAGGTAACATCTACAATCAAAAAACATTGAGCTTTACCCCTGCTCTTAGTAAACAGCAGGACTATCTACTAACAAATATTTATATATACAATTCACAGCCTAGATTGGTAATGAATTCCATTGAAAAAAGATCAGGTGAAGTAGGTTTTCAAAATGATTTTTATTACACCTTTGATAAAGATAATTTCCTAGGAAAATATAAGACAAAAATTGCTTTTAATTTTTCATACTGGAGCGGTATAGAGTCCACATTTAATCAAGATAATTCGTATGATGTGAAATTTATTGGAAATGGAGATAGATATTATAGAGATTTAAACTTGGAAATAAAAAATAGATGGAATTCTAAATTAAGAACAGCAATTACCTTTTTAGATGTAATTATAGACAAGGGCATTACATTGGGTGGTCCCCTTGGAGTTCAAGGAGATATCAAAGCAAAAGTTGGAGTTATTGAAGCAAATTATCTTCATGCAAATGGAAAGTCTTCTAGAGGGGTACTTCAACATTTATGGACTAAAAACGATAGAAAAAACTGGCTAGGATTTGTTTATGAATATGGAATCTCATCATCGGTAAATGTTTTTGTTTCAGATGGATGGAATTACGGAAGATCTGACAAAATACATTACTACAACCTAGGTGGTAGTTATTCAAAAAATAGTACTAGAGTAAGTCTTAACTATGGAAGACAAAGAGGTGGACTTATATGTATTGGTGGGGTATGTAGATATGTTCCAGAGAGTAACGGATTCAATCTAAACCTTAGTCATTCTTTTTAATTCAATATAATTTTCTTGAATATTGAAGTGCCATTTTCTTGTATAAAATTCAGAAAATATAAATGATTTGGTATAATTGATGAATTAATATAGTTATCTCCTATTTGAATATCTTTTTCTATAATTAAGGAACCTCTTACATCATATATATTTAGTTGATATTGTTTTTCAGAGTGTATTTTTAATACACCATTCGAATGAGAAAGTGTGGCATTAATTTGATCAAAACCATCAAGACTTAGAGTAGAAGAATAATAATATCCTACAGATAATTCAGTCATTAACTCCGCTTGTGAAACAACTTCATTTCCATCTCCATCAACCATATAAAAACGAAATGTATATTCTACCGGTGTACTTCCATCTCCGGGATCTTCATTAAAAAAGTGATCGCCAGATGATACTTGAGTATCATTTGGTGCAATAGTTACAAAAGAATTAGATGGATAACTTTGATTTGCACTTATACCATAATAGCATTCTCCAAAACATAATTCCATTAAACTTCCATCGGTTCCAGAAAAACTTACAACCTCAACTTTTACATTAATGTCTTCAGACGAATCATTTCTTACGTAAAAACCTAAAGATGCATCTGGATATGTAATTTCTGAAAATTCAAGAACTTCATTATCCTCTATCACAACTCCATCAGTTGTTTCTAATGAAAAGGCATATTCAACCTGTGAATAAACAAATATGTTAGTTAAAAAAAGTGCTATAAAAAGAAATATTCTGGAACTGATCATAAGTATATGTTTCAATATATAAAACAAAAATAAACAAAACTCCTTATATTTGAAAAAAATAAAACTCCATGAAAAAACAATACATTTTACTTTTTACTTTTTTATTATCATCTCTAGGTTATATTTCAGCGCAAACGATCGTTTCAACATCGTCTGAAAACAAAAATGCAATTGTTGAGGAGTCAACCGCAATCCATTGTTCTTATTGTCCAGATGGTCATTATATGCTAAATCAAATTGTTGACCAAAACCCAAATGATGTTTTTGTAATTAAATTTCATGAAGGAGGATATGCATGGGATTGTGATCCTAATGGTGGTCATGATTTTAATAATGCACTTGCAAATCAATTAGGAAATATGGCAGCGGCTAATGGACAACCTTCTGCCTCAGTTAATCGCCAAGTCTTTAGTAATTTATCTATGACCGGTGGAACCGCTATGAGTAGAAGTTATTGGAGTACTGCTATTTCACAAGTTTTACAAGAGAGTGCTTATGTTAATGTTGGTCTTGAAGCAGAATTAGCTGGTAATGTGCTAACAATTCATGTAGAGGCATACTATACGGCAAGCAGCCCTGAATCGACTAACTATTTACATGTTGTAATAATGCAAGATGAAACTGTTGGCCCACAATTGGGAGCAAATGATTTTAACCCAAGCTATGTAGTTTCAAGTACACCAAATTCTAATTATCAGCATAATGAATATGATTACAGACATATGGATAGATTAGTAGATATGGTTGATGGAATTAGTGGAGATGCAATTACTACAACTTCAACGGGTAGTTTTATTGATAGAACCTACACTTATACTCTTCCTGATATGTATAATGATGTACCCGTTGATCTAGCTGAAATAGAAGTTGCTGCATTTGTTACAGGCGGTGATGAGATTATTAATGGTTATAAGGTTCCAGTTTCATATCTTGATTATGATGTTGCTGTAGCGAGTATTGATTCTCCATCAGGTAATGGAGTTTACTCTGATAACGAAAATATTGTTGTTACATTAGAAAACTTAGGTGAAAATACAGTATCAAATTTTGATGTTTCCTATCAAGTTAACGGCGGAAATACTGTAACAGAAAGTTTTACTGGATCTATAGCATTTAATGAAACTTCTCAGTTCACTTTTTACGCTACATATGATTTTTCAACTCCAGGAGATTATGAAATTGTAGCCAGTACATCATTGACAAGTGATGAGAATAATAGTAATGATAGCTCTTCTACTAGTTTTACTAGTATTGTAGGGGGAGACTGTCCTGATGAGTATTCACTTCCAATAGTCTGGAGAGACAACTTTGAATGTCATACAGAATTTGCCATTAGTAATATTGGAGACTGGGTAATCCATGACCTGGAAGGAGGACAAACTTGGGGAGCTAACGATATTGGTTACACTAATGAAGGTTATTTTGGTAGTGGAATAATATATAATCATGCACTGGCTTCTGATGAGACTACTGCCACAAGTCTAACAAGTTTTGATGATTGGGCACCATATGAGGGTAATCAAGGATTATATTTCTTTGCATCCGGTGCAAATTCAACTACATTTCCCAATGATGATTGGATGATAAGCCCTGAATTTACTTTAAATGGAGTTACTTCTCCAACCTTTAGTATGTGGGCAAAATCAGTAACCGCTCAATACGGTCTTGAAAGATTCCAAGTTGGGGTTGGAAATTCTACCGATTATAATGACTTTACAATAATTTCTAGTGGAGCGTATATTGAGGCGCCAACAGATTGGACGCAATATCAATTTGACTTAAGTCAGTATGAAGGTCAAACAATTAGAATTGCTATTCATTATATTGGAAATGATTCTTTTGTACTACAAACAGATTCATATACTGTTGACGGAACATTAGGAATTGGTGATAGCGAGATAAATAACTTTGAATATTTCTATAATGTAAGTTCTAAGACTTTGGAAATGACATCAGATGAGACCTTAAGAAAGATTCAAATATTTAACATCTTAGGTCAAAAAGTATTTGAAGAAAATATAAATAGTAACGTACATACATCTAATCTAAGAGATTTAGGAGCTTCAATCTATATTATTAATGTTGAAGGAACTACAGGTGTGAGAAGTTTTAAACTACTGATTCAGTAATTTTCTGTTCACTTTACTGGTACGTAGACTAATTTTTTATTTATAAAATAATGGTCATCAAAATAATCGTTGATGGCCACTATTTTTTTATTTTCAACTCTAGAGAGTTCCTTGTCAAGATCTCCACCCTTCAATGCAATTATTCCATTTGGAACTAAATTATTAGAATTAGGACTAATATTATTTACGGTCCATTTAAGGATTGTTGACATATCTGCTACAGCTCTTGTTAAGATAAAATCAAATTTATCATCTATATCCTCTACCCTTTTACACTGAGTAGTTACATTATCTAGTACTAGTTCATTTGAAACTGCATCCACTACTTTAACTTTTTTTTCAATACTATCAATTAAATGAAATTTAGCATCAGGAAATAAAATTGCTAGTGGAATACCTGGGAAACCTCCGCCAGTTCCAACATCAATAATATGTGTACCCCTACTAAATTGAATAAATTTTGCAATAGCTAATGAATGCAAGACATGTTTTAAGTATAAACTGCTAATATCTTTTCTAGAAACAACATTAATTTTAGAATTCCAGTATTTATATAATGATTCTAATTTCTCAAATTGAATTAATTGATCCCTAGATAAATCATTAAAATATTTCTGAATTAATTTCATAAAATAATGTTTCAACAAAAATAGGTTTTTGTCCACAATTGTTTCAAAATGAAAGATAAAGAAATTACATTTATAAATATGTTTGAATTTAACCAGTTCCTAAATAAATGAATTCCAAAACCATACTTTTTAATAGAAAAAATTCTTCAGCTTTTTTTAGAACCTTAAATGAAAGAGTAAATAATTATTTCAATGAAAATAAAATTGCAAAAAATGGTAATTGGAAACTATGGGTAAAAACATTCATAATGTTTAGTTTGCTTATTACCCCTTATGTTTTAATATCAATTCTTACAATACCAATCTGGCTACAAATTTTATTTTCGATTATCATGGGCATTGGTTTAGCAGGTGTTGGCATGAATGTTATGCATGACGGGTTGCATGAATCATTTTCTAATAAAAAATGGATCAATAGATTAATGGGTAGCAGTATATATTTATTAGCAGGCAATAGATATAATTGGCAAGTACAACATAATGTTTTGCATCACACCTACACAAATATTCATGGTCACGATGAAGACTTAGAAGCTGGAAGAATTATACGATTTTCTAAACATTCTAAGTGGAGATGGTATCATAAATTTCAGCATTACTACTCAATTTTATTGTATGGATTGCTGACAATAAATTGGGCAATAATTGTAGATTTTCTTCAGATGAAAAGATATATGAAAAGAAAATTATCACATGGAAAATTTCCAAATCCATTTGTAAACTGGACTAAATTAATAATATCCAAAATTTTATATTTTTTGTTTTGGATTTTTATTCCAACTCTTGTCTTTAAAATAGTCTGGTGGAAAGTTCTGATTTCTTTTATTGTAATGCATTATACTGCAGGCTTAATACTAAGCCTAGTATTTCAGTTAGCTCATATAATGGATGAAGCTGATATGCCTGTTCCAGATTCTAAAGGAAATATTAAAAATAGCTGGGCCATTCATCAATTAAAAACAACAGTTAATTTTGCTTGTAATAATAAATTAGTTAATTGGTTCACTGGTGGCTTAAACCACCAGGTTGAACATCACATATTTCCCAATATATCTCATATTCACTATAATAAAATAGCAAAAATTGTAAAGAAAACAGCAAAAGAGTTTAATCTTCCTTATAATGAGATTAAAACTACAAAAGATGCTATTATTGCTCATTTTAAATACTTGCGTTTAATGGGAATTAAACCAGCCCTATAAGAATTGAAAAAATGAGAGAACTTCTATCTAACAGAATTAATAATTTGGCTGTATCACAGACACTTGCAATGGCTGCTAAGGCAAGAGAATTAAAATCCCAAGGGAAAGATGTTATAGGACTTAGTTTGGGTGAGCCTGATTTTAATACTCCTGATTTTATAAAAGAAGCTGCTATAAAAGCAATCCAGGATAACTATAATTCATATACCCCAGTTGATGGGTATGTTGAATTAAAAAAAGCAATTATTAATAAATTTGAAAGAGATAATAAATTAAACTACAATTTATCCCAAATAGTTGTCTCAACTGGTGCAAAACAATCTTTATCTAACATAGCTGCTGCACTTATTAATCCCGGAGATGAAGTAATTCTTCCATGTCCATATTGGGTTAGCTACAGAGATATTATTAAATTAAATGGAGGTGTTCCTATTGAGGTAAAAACAAATATATCTTCAGATTTTAAAATCAGTGGTAAAGATCTAGAAAAAAATATAACAAGTAGGACTAAAATGCTTTGGTTTAGCTCACCTTGTAATCCAAGTGGGTCCGTATATAGTAAATCTGAACTTAAGGAAATTTCTGATGTACTATTGAGGCACCCTGAAATTTATATTGTATCTGATGAAATATACGAACACATCAATTTCTCTGGTGGGCATTCCAGTATTGCAGCATTTGATGGTATGTATGATAGAACAATTACTGTAAATGGAGTCTCTAAAGCCTTTGCAATGACCGGTTGGAGGATTGGCTATATTGGTGGTCCTAAGTGGGTTGCTAGAGCCTGTAATAAAATGCAGGGACAAGTTACTAGTGGAGCAAATTGCATTGCGCAAAGAGCAGTAATAACTGCTTTACAAGAAAATCCTTCAAAAATTCATTACATGGTTGATGAATTTAAAAAAAGAAGAGACCTTATTTTAGGTTTGCTAGATGAAATAAATGGATTTAAATGCAATAAACCTGAAGGGGCATTTTATGTGTTTCCAGATGTATCTCAATACTTTGGTAAAACAATTAATGGAACAACTATTAATAACGCTTCTGATATATCTATGTTTTTACTAGAAAAGGCATTAGTTGCCACTGTAACGGGTGATGCTTTTGGTGATCCTAATTGCATTAGAATATCCTATGCTGCTTCTCAGGAACAACTAATTGAAGCTGTTTCAAGAATAAAAAATATTCTAAATTAATCTTACGTATTTCTCCAGAAATAAGGGGTAATAATAATTAGAACCGTATACAGCTCTAACCTTCCTAATAACATTAAGAAAGATGACCACCATTTAGCTAAAAATGGTAAATTATAAAAATTAGAAGATGGTCCAAAATCTCCAATAGAAGGACCTACATTACCTAAGCTAGATGCAGAAACCCCAAGTGAAGATTCAAAATCTAAACCAAGTATGGAAAAAACCAATGCTCCTGCAATAAAGGACAACATATATACAATAAAAAATCCTAGTATATTAAACATAATTCCACTTGAAACAGATTTCTCATTATATCTAATTGGTAAAATTGCATGTGGATGTAATATCCTTTTAAATTGTAACAAGCCGTTCTTAATTATTAATAAGTGTCTCATAACCTTAAATCCACCTGCTGTACTTCCAGTAGAACCTCCTACAAACATTAATCCAAAGAAAATTAATAAAAGTAGTGGACCCCAGGCGGTATAATCTGCTGTTGTAAAACCAGTTGTTGTAATTATAGATACTACTTGAAAGAGTGCATGCCTAAAAACTCCTTCTATTCTAGTAAAACCTTCAGTTAATTCTGAAAGAAAATCAGTATTTAAATAAATTACTGATCCAGCTATAAGAGTAAATACTGCAATAAAGAGGCTATAAATTTTAAATTCATCGTTTTTAATTATATTTCTGAACTTTCCTTTAAATCCAAAATAACTAAGAACAAAATTAGTCCCAGCTATAAACATAAAAAATATCACAATGTATTGAATCAGGGGTTGATCATTCCAAAAAGCAAGACTTTCATTCTTTGTAGAAAAGCCTCCAGATGCTATATTACTCATAGAATGATTAATAGCATCAAAAATAGTCATACCTGCGAATGTTAATAGAACGGTTTCTATTAGAGTATATGATAAATAAATTAACCATAGTCTCTTAGCTGTATCGGTAATTCTTGGATGTAATTTGTCTGTATTCATCCCTGGAGATTCAGCACTAAAAAGCTGCATACCACCAATTCCCAGTAAAGGCAATATTGCAATAGCAAAAACTATTATTCCCATGCCACCTAGCCAGTGCGTAATACTTCTCCAAAATAGAATTCCCTCCGGCATAGCCTCAACATCATTTAAAATTGTTGCTCCAGTGGTTGTAAAACCTGAAGTTGTTTCAAATATTATATTAGAAAATCCATCTATTGTACCTGTCAGTAAGTACGGAAGTGTACCTGTGAAAATCATTGCCAACCACCCTAGAACAACAACGAGATACCCTTCTCTTTTATTTAGTTGTTTATCATGATTTCTATTTAGAAATAATAGCAACCCTCCAATTAGAGTAACTATTATTCCAGAGTAGATCATATCCATGGTAATCCCATCCTTATAGTAGTAGCTTACAATAGAAGATATAAACATAAATCCACCATTGAAAAGCAGTAAAAAACCTACAAAATATAATATGATTTTATGATTAATCTTCATTAGAAAAACTTTTCTACTTTCTTAATAGAATCCATAAGGAAACAAACCACTACTCTGTCGTTTTCAAGCAGTTTAAAATCTCCTAAGACGATATGTCCTTCACCATCTCTTATCACTCCACTTATAATTGCAGATCTTGGAAAATCTAATTCTTTAATTTCTTTGTCACATATTTTAGAGTTTTTTCTTACGACAAACTCTAACAATTCTGCATTCATATTACTTAATTGTGAAATAGCTACTACTTCACCACTTCTTACATATTTTGATATAGTATTGGCGGCTAGTAATTTTTTATTTATTAGTGTATCTATCCCACTTATTTGTGAAAGCTTGTAATAATCAATATTCTCAACTAATGCTATAGTTTTAGTAATTCCTTTAGATTTAGCCATTAAGCATGACATTATATTAGTCTCAGAGTCACCAGTAACTGAAATAAATGCATCCATTTGATCTATATCTTCATCTTCTAATAATTCAACATTAGTTCCGTCTCCTAATATTACTAAACAATCAGCTAATTCATCAGCTAATTCCTGAGCTTTTTCTTTATTTGATTCAACTAATTTTACATTAAGATCATTCTCACTAAGATCCTTTGCTACCTTTCTTCCAATTCTTCCTCCTCCAAGAATCATTATATTTTTAATCTCGTGATTATCTTTTCCAGATAATTTAATTAACTCTTCATCACCTCCAGGAGTTGTCATAAATACTATGCGATCCGCAGCCTGAAATACTGTATCACCTCTAGGGATAATTGTTTCATTTTCCCTTTTTATTGCTATTGGAAAAAAGTGCATTTCAGGTAAAATACCTGCTGCTTCTACAACAGATTTACCAACTAAAGGAGCCGATTCATGTACTTTCAGTCCTAATGTCAATAAAGCTCCATCTTCAAACTCAAACGCATCATTAAATATCGATTGACTAATTACTAGTTTGATTTCATCTGAAGCTAATGTTTCTGGAGAAATTAATTCTTCTATTCCAAGCAGACTAATATCAACTCCATTTTTTTCAATTAACTCTGAATTGGATATTCTAGCAATAGTTTTCTTAGCACCTAATTGCTTTGCCAGAAAGCATGAAGTTAAATTAACTGATTGCATCTCTGTTACAGCTATAAACAAATCAGCAGAAGACACTTCTGCATTCTTTAAAATTGATACTGAAGAGCAATCTCCATGAATTACTTTAATGTCTAAATGTGAGTTTGGAAAAGATAAATTTTCCTTATTAGAATCAATTAATGTAATTTCTTGAGATTCGTATGATAATAACTTTGCTAAATGAGATCCGACCTCTCCAGATCCCGCAATTATTATATTCATTGTAGTAATAATTCTTGGGAACAAATATACTTCATTTTGGACAATTGTCACTTTATTGTGCTTATTTTTGCATATTAATTAATCCGCTCTAATGAAGAATCAAGGTGTATATGAAAATGTAAATCCATATGAAAATAGCACCTTATCAAAAAAATATCAGGCAACAAAATTCCCTAGTGGAATTCATTGTAACAATATTTTAGACAAAATAGGGTTTATAAATATTGAAAACAGACCCCAAACCTTTGGAGCTAGTACAATATATGTGGCAAAGAAGAAATAGCATGAAAAAACTCTTATTAACATTGATTTTTATTCTTTCTGTGAATATTGGCTATTCCCAGTTATTTACAAAGAAAAGGGTTCTTAATAATGAGAATTTTGACAAACCTACCATAAGTTGGGGTTACTTTCTAGGTATGAATAACTATGACTTTAATTTTGATTATAAGGTTAATTTAGAAGATATTCAAACCGAGAAGAGTTTTGGCTTCAATGTTGGACTGATTGGCAACCTAAGAATTAATGATTATTTAGATATTAGACTTGAACCCGGGCTTGTTATGTCTAAAAGGAGTCTTATTTACGATCCTTCATATTTTAATGAAACAGAATTTAATCAGACGCAACATCAAAGAGATCTTAAATCAACCTATATACATTTTCCCTTACTTGTTAAAATATCAACTAAAAGAGTTAATAATATCAAGCCTTATATAACTGGAGGCGTTTCAACTGCTATAAATCTATCAAGCAAAGAAAAGAGTTTGGATGATAATTTGCTTGGTCAATTTAGAACAAAGAAAAATGTATTCTTTTATGAATTAGGATTTGGAATTGATTTTTACCTAGAATGGTTTAAGTTCAGTCCTTCCATTAGGGGAATTTTTGCAATAAGTGATGAATTAGTTGTTGATGAAGATCCGCTTAGCCCTTGGACTAGTAATATAGAATTTATGAAAACAAGCGGTATTGTTGTAAACTTTACCTTCCAGTAGATCTATTTTTTAATTCAGATAAAATTATTGCTACTGAATTTGCCACATTTATGCTCTCAATATCATAATTAGAATTATATCTGGGAATGGTAACTCTATTTTTGATTATTTTTTTAATTTCCGGGCTTAATCCTAAAGACTCATTTCCAAAAACTACTATTTGATTCTCCTGAAAAGAAAATTTATTCATTGATTCACCTTTAAGATCAGCAGCAACTAAATTCAATTTTTTTTCTATAAATAGTTTCTTAAAATCTAAATAGCTAATATTAACCCTAGAAATTGACCCCATTGAAGCCTGCACAACTTTAGGATTATAACAATCAACTGTTTCTGTGTTGCAAAGCAAATCCTTAATACCAAACCAATCACAAAGTCTGATTATTGTACCTAGATTGCCTGGATCACTAATATTATCCAGAGCGATAATTTGAGAAGTAAAATCTATTTCACTTGATTTAGGAATTTTAAAAATGGCTACAACTTTATTAGGAGTTTTTAAATTACTTATTTGCAATAAATTGGTTTTTGAAATCTTAGTATATAGTTTGTCTAAGGATTCATATTTTGATGAAGTAGAATAAACTTTTACTAATTCTAATGAAGAATCTATTAATTCATCGACTATTTTTTCTCCTTCTACTATAAACTGATCAGACTTTATTCTATTCTTTTTTATCCTTAAAGAACGAACAAATTTAATTTCATTTTTTGTAATCATTTTACTGACAAAATAAGTAACTTCGTAAAGATAAAATTTATACTTTTTAAAACCTAAATCAAACCAAATAACAATGAGTCACAATATAAAACCAGGAGTTGCCACAGGAGATCAAGTTCAAGAGATTTTTAGACTTGCAAAAAGCAAAAATTTTGCGCTTCCTGCTGTAAATGTTATTGGATCAAGCAATGTTAATGCAGTTCTTGAAACTGCAAAAGAATTAAACGCCCCTGTAATTATCGAGTTCTCCAATGGTGGAGCTTGTTTTAATGCTGGTAAAGGGTTAGATAATACCGATCAAAAAGCTGCTATTTCTGGAGGTATTGCTGCAGCAAAACATATACATACTATGGCTCTTTCTTATGGAGTTCCAGTAATATTACATACAGATCATTGTGCAAAGAAATTACTTCCATGGATTGATGGGCTTATGGATGCAAATGAAGATCACTTTAAAAAATATGGAATCCCTCTTTATAGCTCTCATATGCTTGATCTATCTGAAGAGCCTATTGAGGAAAATATAAGCATCTGTAAAGAATATTTAGCTAGAATGTCAAAAGTTGGAATTACTCTTGAAATTGAACTTGGCATTACTGGCGGTGAGGAAGATGGTGTGGATAATACTGATGTTGATAATTCAAAGCTATATACCCAGCCTGAAGAAGTAGCCTATGCATATGAAGAGTTAAGTAGCATTAGCAATAGGTTTACAATAGCTGCAGCTTTTGGAAATGTTCATGGGGTATATAAACCTGGGAATGTAAAATTAACTCCAAAGATTCTTAAAAATTCTCAAGAATATGTTTCCAAAAAGTTTAATCTTCCTGAAAATCATATTGATTTTGTTTTTCATGGGGGATCAGGGTCTAGCCTAGAAGAAATAAGAGAAGCTATTGGCTATGGCGTAATTAAAATGAATATTGATACCGATATGCAATATGCATATATGGAAGGAATAAGGGATTATTTTAAAAATAATTCAGAGTATCTTTTATCGCAAATTGGTAATCCCGAGGGAAGTGATCTCCCTAACAAAAAGTATTATGATCCTAGAAGGTGGGTAAGAGAAGGTGAGAAGACCTTCGTAGAAAGGCTTAAAAAAGCATTTAAGGACCTTAATAATATTGATACTTTATAAAATTATGTAGATTTGCTTATTATCTTTTAAATAGTTTCTAATGGCTTGGTTCAAAAGAAAAAATAAAGGAATTCAAACACCTACTGAATCCAAAAGAGATATTCCAAAAGGTTTATGGTATAAATCCCCTACTGGAAAGATAGTTGATACCGAAGAATTACAAGAAAATTTTTATGTAAGTCCTGAAGACGACTACCATGTAAGAATAGGTAGTAAAGAGTATTTTGAAATTCTATTTGATGATGACTTCAAAGAAATTAATTCAAATCTAAGATCTAAGGACCCTTTAAAATTTGTTGATAACAAAAAATATTCTGACAGGTTAAAAGAAGCTAAAAACAAAACCAATCTGAAGGATGCTGTCAGAACAGCAGTAGGAAAATCTATGGGAGAAAAAATTGTAATAGCTTGTATGGATTTTACTTTTATTGGGGGTTCTATGGGAAGTGTTGTAGGTGAAAAAATATCTAGAGCAATTGATTATTCACTCAAAAAAAAGATTCCTCTTATTATAATCTCTAAATCTGGTGGAGCTAGGATGATGGAAGCTGCTCTATCGCTTATGCAACTAGCTAAAACTTCAGCAAAACTTGCACAACTTGCCAAAGCAAAGGTTCCTTATATTTCTCTTTGTACAGACCCAACTACTGGTGGAACAACGGCTTCTTTTGCAATGCTTGGAGATATTAATATCAGTGAACCCGGTGCTTTAATTGGATTTGCAGGTCCTAGGGTGGTAAAAGATACTACTGGGAAAGACCTTCCTGAAGGTTTTCAAAAAGCAGAATTTGTTTTAGATCATGGATTCCTTGATTTTATAAGCCATAGGAAAGACTTGAAAAAGAAAATTAATCTATACCTTGATCTTATTCTCAATAGAACTATAAGAGAATAAAAATATCCTTAATTAAATCTCAGTTTCCTTATTTTTATTATATTTGCGCCTCTGTTTATAACAGATATAATTTATACATAATAATTATTAATAAAATGTTTGCATGTATTTAACTAAGAAAATAAAAGAAGATATATTTAAAAAGCACGGCAAAAAAGCCGAAAACACTGGAAGTACTGAAGGACAGATTGCACTGTTCACCTTCAGAATAAATCATTTAACTGAACATCTTAAGAAAAATAAAAAAGATTTCAACACGGAAAGATCTCTTGTTAAGCTAGTAGGAAAAAGAAGAGCCTTGTTGGATTATCTAACTAAGAAAGATATTTTAAGATATCGAGCAATTGTAAAAGAGTTAGGCTTAAGAAAATAATTGATTATAATATAATAGATCAAATCTTAGTATAATAATTATTCATTGGTTTAAGATAATATCAACACAAATTTTATTTAACCAAAAAAAATAATTATGAAACCAAAAATTTATAAAGAGCTAATTGACCTAGGCGACGGTAGAGAAATTTCTATTGAAACAGGAAAATTAGCAAAACAAGCCCATGGATCAGTAGTGGTTCAAATGGGTAAAGCAATGCTGCTTTGTACAGTAGTCTCAAACTATAAAACAAGTCCAGTGGACTTTTTGCCTCTTACGGTTGACTATAGAGAAAAATTTGCTGCTGCAGGAAAATATCCAGGTGGATTTTTCAAAAGAGAAGCAAGACCTAGTGATGGAGAAGTTCTAACGATGCGTCTTGTTGACAGGGTACTTAGACCACTGTTTCCAAAAGATTATCACTATGAAACACAAGTTATGATTCAACTTATGTCTCATGATGAAGATGTAATGCCAGATGCGCTAGCAGGTTTAGCTGCTTCTGCTGCAATTCAACTAAGTGATTTTCCATTTGAATGTCCTATTTCTGAGGCTAGAGTTGCTAGGGTCAATGGAGAATTTGTCATTAATCCATCAAGAGCTCAACTTGAAGAATCTGATATAGATATGATGGTTGGAGCTTCAGCTGATTCAGTAATGATGGTTGAAGGTGAAATGGATGAATGTTCTGAGGAAGAAATGGCTGAGGCTATAAAATTTGCACACGAGTCTATAAAGCTTCAAGTTGCTGCGCAAGTTAAATTAGCTAAAGCAGTAGGAAAGAAAGAAGTTAGAGAATACGAAGGTGCAGTTGAAGATGGAGAATTGGCTAAAAAAGTTCACGACTTTACTTATGACAAATGCTATGCAATTGCAAAAAAGGGCTCTTCAAAAGTAGAAAGAAGCCTAGCTTTTGGTGAAGTTAAAGAAGAATTGCTGAGTAGTTTTTCTGAAGAAGAAATTGAAGAAAAAGCTGATTTAATATCAAAATATTTTTATAAGTCTGAGAAAGAGGCTATAAGAAACTTAACCCTTGATGAAGGATTAAGATTAGATGGTAGAAAAACAACAGATATTCGTCCTATTTGGTGTGAGGTAAACTACCTTCCATCAACTCACGGATCATCTATCTTTACTAGAGGGGAAACACAAGCATTAGCTACTGTTACTTTGGGTACATCTAGAGAAGCAAATCAAATTGATATGCCTTCTTATCAAGGTGAAGAAACATTTTACCTACACTACAACTTTCCACCTTTTTGCACAGGTGAAGCTAGACCCATTAGAGGAACTTCTAGAAGAGAAGTTGGTCATGGTAATTTGGCTCAGCGTGGATTAAAAGGAATGATTCCAGAGGATTGTCCTTACACTGTTAGGGTGGTCAGTGAAGTTCTAGAAAGTAATGGATCTTCATCTATGGCTACAGTATGTTCTGGTACAATGGCACTTATGGATGCAGGTATTCAGTTAAAGAAACCTGTTTCTGGTATTGCAATGGGATTAATTTCAGATGGTGATAAACATGCTGTACTTAGTGATATTCTAGGTGATGAAGATCATCTGGGTGATATGGACTTTAAAGTAACCGGGACAGCCGATGGTATTACTGCTTGTCAAATGGATATTAAAATTAAAGGATTATCCTATGATATTCTTGTAAAAGCACTTAACCAAGCAAAAGATGGTAGATTACATATATTATCAAAATTAACCGATACCATTGACAAGCCTAATGCTGATGTTAAACCGCATGCTCCAAAAATGGTCACTAGAACAATTCCGGGAGACTATATTGGCTCATTAATTGGACCTGGTGGTAAAAATATTCAAGAACTTCAAAAAACTACTGGATGTACTATTGTAATTAATGAAGATCCTGTTACAGAAGAAGGAATTGTTGAAATTTTAGGTACTGATCAAGAAGGAATTGACGCTGTACTATCGAATATTGAATCGATGCTTTTCAAACCTGAAGTAGGGAGTGTTTATGAAGTAAAAGTTATAAAAATTCTAGATTTCGGTGCTGTTGTAGAGTATAATGATGCTCCTGGAAATGAAGTTCTACTTCATATAAGTGAGCTGGCATGGACAAAAACAGAGAATGTAACCGATGTTGTTAATATAGGTGATGTTATAGATGTAAAATATTTTGGGGTAGATCCAAGAACTAGAAAAGACAAAGTTTCTATGAAGGCATTACTACCAAAACCTGAAGGTTATGTAGAGCGTCCTAGAAGAAATTTTGACAGAAACAACAAAAGAGGCGGATATAATAAAGGATATAATAAAAATAAATCATAATTTTGCTGGAATTTGGTACAATTCTTGCTAAACTAAAAGCTTATATCCCCTAAAAAACTATGAGACAACTCAAAATAACAAAACAGGTTACCAATAGAGAAACAGCTTCTCTGGACAAATACTTACAAGAAATAGGAAAAGTTGATCTAATCACCGCCGAAGAAGAGGTTGAATTAGCTCAAAAAGTAAAACAAGGTGACCAGTTAGCTCTTGAGAGATTAACTAAAGCAAACCTTCGTTTTGTTGTATCAGTTGCAAAACAGTATCAAAATCAAGGGCTAACCCTTCCAGATTTAATAAATG
>ERZ651768.945-NODE-945-length-21591-cov-3.818583_pt1 | contig 21591 bp, 16 predicted proteins | sample MGYA00514754_ERZ651768 | MGnify/ENA metagenome assembly ERZ651768
TGGATGTCGGCGCGCTCAACTCCTGGGCGACACGTGCCTGGTGGCAACCCGATCCTCACTGGTCGGTCCAAGTGTCCCATGGATTCTTGACGAAACCCGAAGCTCTTGAACCAGGAAACGTACGTCGGACCACGGTCTCCGCGGCGTGGCACACTCAATCGGAAACTGGATTCACGGCGGTTACGGCTGCCTACGGCCGGAACGACAAAGATCACGCAGACGTCGGCTCTGACGCGTTGTTTGTAGAGGCGACCCACCGCGTTGCCTCGCAGGTTGTGTACAGTCGCCTGGAAGCGCTGGATGTGGAAACCAATCTGCTGCTTGGGACGCAACAGCACGGAGGCCACCTCGACCCGAGTACGGTTCTGGCGGCGACGTTCGGTGTGATGCAAGACCTACCGGCACTTGGTAATTTTGATTTCAGCCTTGGCGCGGACGTGACACTTCACAGAACTCCTGAGCAATTAATCGGAATTTACGGCTCGCGTCCGGCCTCCTTCAAAGTGTTCTTACGTCTCCGTCTTCCAGTCCCAGCAATGGGAAGAATGCGCGATGCGACCATGATGCAGCCAAGGGGAAGAATGTAGCAGTATAATTCCACACAACTTGGGACGCCCATGTTTCTCGATCACGCACTCACTTCGTGTGCCATTATCCTTGTCGGTCTCGACCGACTTCGAGGCGCACTGCTTGTCGGTCCAGATGTCGTGTCGGATGAAAGTCGTCCGACGAACAGTTTCACTATTGACCACCTTAATGAGGACACCATGAAACTTCATACGTGGATGATTGGCTTCCTGCTCTTGCTAACTCTTCCCTTAGTAACGTTCGCCAGCCAGGAAAATCAAGCGGCGCTGACTGCAAACTATCAACTTGCAAGTCGATTCGCGCCGTACAAGTTGAACCGGCTCATCTATAGCACCACTACTAACCCTCATTGGATCAAGGGAAGTGACCGTTTCTGGTACGAGTGGGAAACTTCAGAGGGTAAATCATTCTACTTAGTGGACCCGGCGCAAGGCACCAAGACACTGATATTTGATAACGACCGTATTGCTGCCGAACTCACGCGACTCACGAAGGATCCCTGGGACGGAAAGCACTTGCCAATTCGAAGCATCAAGTTTATCGATGAGGACACACTCCAGTTTGAAGTCGAGTCGTCCCAAGACGAAGAACGCACCGACATCGACCAAACCGAAGAAGAACAGCAGCAGGAAGATGACGGCGACAACGATCAAGAGGAAGCCGTCAAGAAGCAGGTATTTCACTTCGAATACGACGTGGTAACTTGAACTGTTCGGCAACTTGCAGACTGGGAAGGTCCCGATAATCATCCTGCGTGGGCTAGCGTGTCCCCTGACGGCCAGGTGGTGGTCTTTGCCCGCAATCACAACCTTCACATGATGACCAGCGAAGCCTACCAGCAGATTCTCGATGCGCGACGCGGCAAGGATGGCGACGAGGCGGACGAGGCGGAAGAGAACATTGAAGTGGAAGAAGTCCAGCTCTCGACAGACGGCGAAGAACACTACAGCTACGCTGACACTGCTCGCGGTGACACTGACCTAGAGAAGGAAGAAAACCGCGAAAAGCGTAAACACGCCAATATCTCCTGGGCTCATGACTCGCAGCGCTTCGCGATCGTGCGCCGAGATCAGCGTCAGACCGGTGACTTGTGGGTCATCCACTCCGTGGGAAACAAGCGCCCCGAACTGGAGACCTATAAGTACGACATGGCTGGAGAAGACGCGATCACCCAACGCGAACTTCGCATCTACGATTTCGAAACCCAGGAGATGCTAACGGTCGATACTGAAAAATTCAAAGATCAGCAACTGGGGATCTGGAACGCCCGGATATTCGAATATCCGGATAGTGATGAACCCGATCAGGACCTCTGGCTCTCGAACAGCTCAACCGAGTTACATTTCTGGCGGCAAAGCCGTGATCGGCACCGGGTCGAGGTTTGTGTCGTGGACACTACGACGGGTGCAGTCCGCGTACTGCTCGAAGAAGAATTGAACACATACGTGGAGACGCAGCCACTCGAACGCCTAGAGTCAGGCGACTTGCTCTGGTGGTCAGAGCGAGACGGCTGGGCACATCTCTACCGCTACAACTCGGATGGCACGTTGCAACATCGCTTGACCGAAGGCCCCTGGGCCGTTCGACGAGTGGTGGGCCTCGATGAGTCCGAGGGTGTGGTTTACATCATGGCAAATGCGCGTGAGCCTCAGGAAGACCCCTACTACCAGCACCTATATCGAGTCAATCTTGACGGCAGTGGAGTTCAACTCCTCGACCCTGGCAATTTTGACCATCGAGTTCAGGTAGGGGAGTCCAACCGATTTTTCGTCGGCAATTACTCGCGCGTCAACACGGTTCCGAGTTCGGTTGTGATTGATGCCAACGGAAGAAAAATACTCGACTTAGAGGAGGCGGATTTTTCCCAGTTGTTAACAGCTGGCTATCAGTTTCCAGAGCCTTACAGCGTGAAGGCCGCTGATCGCATCACGGACCTGTACGGGGTCATGTATAAGCCATTCGACTTTGATCCGACGAAACAGTATCCCATTATCGAATTCGTCTACCCAGGACCTCAGACAGAATCAGTTTCGAAGTCATTTTCGACGAATCGCTACGAAACAGCGCTGGCCCAATTCGGCTTCGTGGTAGTAACCGTCGGAAACCGCGGTGGCCATCCTGCGCGTTCCAAGTGGTATCACAACTATGGGTACGGCAACCTCCGTGACTATGGACTTGCTGACAAGAAGGTTGCCATCGAGCAGCTCGCCGACCGCCACGACTTTATCGACCGTGACCGTGTCGGCATTTATGGTCATTCAGGCGGTGGATTTATGTCGACGGCAGCGATGCTCGTCTATCCTGATTTATTCAAGGTCGCCGTGTCGTCGTCTGGTAATCACAATAACGACGTGTACAACAGCTTCTGGTCCGAGAAACATCACGGGATCAAGGAGGTGATGGGCGAAGACGGCGAAGTGAGTTTCGAGTATGACATCGATAAAAATTCGGATCTTGCAGCGAATCTACAGGGGCATTTACTGCTTACGACGGGTGACATCGATAACAACGTGCACCCAGCGGGCACCTTGAGAATGGCGGAAGCTCTGATTAAGGCGAACAAACGTTTTGATTTCTTTATGTTCCCAGGTCAGCGCCATAGTTATCGAGAGATGGCAGATTACTGGTTCTGGTTGCGGGCAGAGTACTTCGTCGAACATCTACTCGGCGATCTCCATTGGGATCCGGATATCAAGGAATTAAACCTCGTGAAAAACGAGACCCCGGTGCCAGCACCACCGCGGACACCGCTGCAGTGACTGCCAGCCACAATGGTTGAGCATATTGCTGGCGCGAAATGTTGATGCCTACCGATCGTTTTTGAGTTCCACAACGATTACTTCAATGGGTTGGTCAGTGTTATTCACATCGGCGTGCATGGTGTCAGGCTCGTCGTGAGTCAACCAGTACGCCTTGCCGGCTTCCCAATGGACAGTCTCCGTCTTCCCTGAATCCTGCACGATGTCGAGGGTGGCGTCGGTTAGGGCGATCAGCGCACGGGCATGCTCATGTCGATGCATCCGAAGTGGCTGATCTGGAAGAATGATGCTTTTCCAAACCTTCACGTGTTCATTCTCGAATTGCGGAACCCGACGGGTCTGCGATTCTTGACCGACGAGCAGAACGGCGGAAACAACAACCAGCACGGCAAGCCAATAAAACGGTTTCGTCAACATGGTGCATGCTCCATTAATTGTGGGATCGGTGTGGACACGGACAGCTCAATAGAAGTCACGTAGCCGACTTGCTTCTACTGATCTGATGATACCCTATGAATCGTTTCGAATTTTCGAAACGTGTGTGCAGTATTAACTGACGGAGAGCAATCCATGGACAAATTAAATCGGCGCAGGTTTCTCGAATTTAGCGGTGGCAACCTTGGCTTATTGGCCTTGGCCAGAAAGCGCCTAGAGGCAAGCGAACCTCTAAAGTCAATCAACCATCGTCAAGCCGCCAACGCGTCCACCTTCGACGTCGCCGTTATCGGCGCTGGGGCCTTCGGCGGATGGGCGGCTCTCTACTTGCGTGAAATGGGCTTGTCGGTCGCGTTGATCGATGCTTACGGACCAGGAAACGCCCGTGCGGCCTCGGGTGGTGAAACCAGGCAGATTCGTGCCGGGTATGGTGAACGAGAAATTTATACGCGTTGGGTGCTTGAAGCCTTTAAGCGCTGGGAAGCACGACAGGAAGAGTGGGGTGGACTCCCATTGTTCTACCGGACTGGTCAGCTCTCGTTGTACCGGGAAGGGGGGTCTCGGTCCTTCCGGGCCACACAGACCGTGCTCACTAAGCTCGGAGTCGAAAACGAAGTCATCGAACACGATGAGGTTGCCCGGCAGTATCCCCAGTTCAATCTCGACGGTATTGATTTTGGGTACTATCTGCCCAGTACAGGCGTACTCATGGCAAGGCGAGGCTGTTTCGCCGTAGCCGAGGACTTCCAGCGGAAAGGTGGCGAGTTCATCCTCGCAAAGGCGAAGCTGGGACGGCAATCGGGCAGACAGTTACAGGAGATCACGTTGTCAACGGGACAAACAATTGCCGCCGAAAACTTCGTTTTTGCATGTGGACCCTGGTTGCCGAAAGTCCTCCCGAATCCCATGAAAGACCGCCTTGTAACACCTCGCCGAGCGACCTTTTGGTATGGTGTGCCGCCCGATGACAATCGCTTTAGCCACCCAAACTGTCCGAATTTTTCCATGGCTGGTGTGTACGGGTTTCCGAGCATCGAGGGACGCGGCCTGAAATTTGCGACGGTTTACGACAGCATTCCGTTCGACCCGGACACGGATGAACGACTGGTGACCGAGAATGAAGTTGAGCGTGCCCGCGAATTTCTGAACAAGTGGTTCCCCGCTCTGCGCGGTCAGCCACTTCTTGAATCTCGCGTGTGCCAGTACGAAACGAGCGTCGACGATCATTTCATCGTCGATCACCATCCCGACATGGAGAACGTATGGATTGTCGGCGGAGGATCAGGTCACGGATACAAGCATGGCATCATGCTCGGTGATTACGTCGCACGGCGCGTCACGGGCCAAGCAACCGACCCGGAATTGGACGCGACATTCAAACTGAAGGCTGAAACGTTCTGATGCAATGTACGCGCACTGTGAGCTGCGGCCTCGTTACCTTGATAGTGTGCTTGGTAGTCGGCGCTGGAGTTCTCTGGGCACAGCCCGAAACCCCTCCAGGGAAGAAGGCATTATCCGAAGCTGGTTGCGTGATGTGTCACGGGCCCAGCGGCCGAGGAGCGAAAGGGCCTTCACTTATTCCGGTGGAGTTCGACTTCGCAGCCTTCACGAGGATCGTCCGCGAAGGGATCGGAGAAATGCCTGGCCAGGCTGAAGAAAATGTCACGGATGAACAAATCGTACTGATCTACGAGTATGTCGTCAGCATGTCGCAGTCATCGAATAGACGCTGACTGCGACCGTGGCGTTAAAACCCGAGTAGCTTGGCGGTGTTGTCCCACCGAATGGCCGCCTTGTCCTTCTCAGAAATGGTCAGCGCGGCAATACTGTCCTGCATCTGATCAAGGCTCCCGATCATGTGGGGATAGTCACTGCCCGCCAGGACCTGATCGACACCGGCAAACTCGATAGCCAATTCTAAGGCTCGCTGATCGAAATTCACGGTGTCGTAATAAAATCGCTTTAAATAAGTACTCGGTGGTTCACTAATGTGCTGCCGGCAATCCTTGAAGGCCCGAAATCCACGGTCGAGCCGTTCGGCGAGATAGGGAATCGTGCCGCCCAAATGCGCCAGAACCCACCGGATACGAGGAAAGCGTTCCGCAACTCCGGTAAACACCAACTTGGCAGCGGCTAGGGTGGTGTCGTGAACAAACCCGACAAGTGGCATCAGCCAGTACTCGGTCATAGACTCCACGCCGACTGGATGAATGGGGTGAATGTAGCAGACGGCACCCAATTCGTTCGCTTTCTCGTAGAGCGGCCAATAGCGTTCGTCGGCGAGTGCGACGCCATTCACATTACTGAACAACATCACTCCCTTAAACCCGAGGCTGGTCATCGCCCGCTCTAATTCTTTGACGGAGGCATCCGGGTCATTCAGGGGGAGGGTCGCAAGTGCGGTGAACCGAGACCGCGTGGCTTTAATTTCAGCCAACGCATCATTTACAAGACTAGCGAACTTCGCAGCAACCTTCGGCGTCTCGACATGGGTACCAGGGGACGTGAAGGTGAGTACCTGCTTATCGATACCCTGCTCGATCAGGACAGCCTCGCGAAACTCGATATCGCGATGCCCTGGCACCACGACGTTATAGTCGCCAGGGTAATACAACACCGGATTGCCCTCATCGTCTGTCGTATGCTTCAGGGAACTGACACCACCTCGAACGGCATCGATGTACGTGGGTGGGTAATAGTGGTTATGAAAATCAACGATCGCCACGAAGAGTCGCTTCTCCTTTTCGACGAGCCGCCCACAAGTAGTACACAGGCACACCCACGAGGACGATCCCAAGTCCGATAATCGCCTCGAAGGGTTTAGCTATAAAACGCTGAACGACAATGACGGCAGCAGACAAGGCGAAAAGTCCCGCAATCATCGGGTACCCCTTGATCCGATAAGTCGGCGCGTAACTTGGACGACGACGAAGCAAGAATAAACCCCAAGCCATCATGCCAAAGAAAATCCACTCCACGTAAATGACGCGAGAAAACAGTTGTTCATACGACCCAGTAAACACCAACACAGACGCCCAGACCCCTTGCAACACGATAGCCAAATGCGGTGTGCGGTAGACCGGGTGCACCTTTCCGGCCCAAGGGAACAACACGCCATCCCGTGCCATCGAAAAGTAAACCCGAGGTCCAGACAAGATAATCCCACTCACGGCCCCAAAAGTTGAGAGAAGGACGAGGCCGGATATAAACGTGGCGCCGCCGTCGACGACAACATCTGCGGCGTCAGCCGCAACGCGCGTTGAAGTAACAACAACATCGAGGGGCAAGATATACATGTAGACCACATTAAGGGCGATGTAGCAGACGGTTACGATAATCGATCCATACATTAGCGCACGAGGGATGTTTCGCGTTGGATCGATTGTTTCACCGGCGGCGTAGGTCACCATGTGCCATCCACCAAACGCAAACAATCCAGCAATGAGAGCCTGCACAATGTCGACAGGAGAGCTGCTGGTCACGTCGAGGCTGCTGTTCCCAACCGCAACCCCGCCACCGGAAACCACCGTCACGCCCACTACGATCATTAGAAAAATAGCCAACACCTTAATGATCGTGAACAGTGTTTGTACGCGACTGCCGTGGGCAACGCCCCGATAATTCACAGCCGAAAGAGCAAGAATGGCCCCAGCGGCCGCGAACTGAATGCCCGCGTCGCCAAGCGGAATGAAATGATCCAGATACCGTGCAAATATCACGGCCACGATGGCAATGATGCCAGAATGGATAATCCAGAACATCGCCCATCCCCACAAAAATCCGAAGACTGGTGAATACGTTTCATTCAGAAACACATACACGCCACCCGTGCGAGGAAAGGCGGAGGCGAGTTCTGCGCATACTAACGCGCCAAAAAAAGTTAATGTTCCCGCGAGCAACCAAATCAAGGCCACCCCGCCTAATGACGGAACGAGTTTGGCAATTTCGGTAGGTTGTACAAAAATTGCCCCGCCAATAATGGTCCCAACCACCATGGCCGTCGTCTGCGTAAGATTGATTGACCGTGACAGCTGTCCTGGCGTTGATTGGCTCATGGGAGATTATTGATCAGCCCTCGGGCTGCTCTGTTACCTAGTACGAATCACCTACAGTTGAGGGGACGCGCAGGAAGGAGCGCTCATCCAGAACCGATACACGGATCTGGTTGAGCGGTGCGCCGGACCAACAAACAGAGAGACTCTTAAGCCGCTGCAGTCGCGTTGATCCGTAGAACTTTCGCAAAAACCTCGACCGCTTGACGCATCTCGTCCATGGTTCCGATAGAAATGCGTGCCCAATCCTTTTCATAAGGTGGGAAGTTCCGGCCAACCGCCACGCCATTTTCCCGAGCACCATCGCGGAATTCCTGCGCTGCCATACCCGTATTGACGAAAATGAAATTCGTCTGCGAATCAGTCGCATCAAAACCGGCGTTCTTAAACCAGTCAATCGTAAACTGACGTGCTTCGGTGTTCCGCACGGATTCAGCTTCAAGTCGCCCAGTATCCCCAATCGACACCTTTGCTGCAGCAATGCCAAGAGAATTCAAGGTCATTCGACTGTGCCATGGCCTGAGTTCTTGCACCATATCCTCATGCGCAATGCCGTACCCAACGCGGAATCCAGCCATCCCATGCGCCTTCGAGAATGTCCGCGCCACCAGCACTCTCGGATTCGTGAGCGCCGTTGGGATTTGACTCCGGTGATTCTGGTCGGTGACATAGTCGTGATATGCCTCATCAACCAGAATCGTCGTGTCTGGTGATGCAGTCAGCACGTCATCGATGAACGCCATCACGGCGTCTTCGCCATGAACGGTGGCCGTCGGATTATTCGGATTATTCAAGAACACGAGTCCCGCACCTTCCCGTGCCGCTGCTGCCATTTCGTTGAGATCCAACTGCATCTTGTCGTTCAAACCAATCTCGGTGAAAGCTGACCCGATCAGTTCCGCATACTGAGTGCATTCTTCGTAGGTCGGCGTTGCGGTCACAAGCGGTTTCGTGGACGACGTATACGCCTGCACGGCCGTGCGGAGGACCTGCGTCGACCCCAAGCCAAGAATCACATTGCCCGGTGCAACACCAAAACGATCAGCAATGGCCCGTGCCAGTCCGGCTTCATTTGTTTCTGGTGCGGACATGGGATAGCGACCGACCCCTACGCCACCCTCGCCGAGAGTGCTACGTGCCGCGGCGAGCGCTCGCTCGCCAGGACCCGCCGGATTCTCATTGTTGTGCAGTAAAAGTGGACGTTCCTGGGCCAGCAGTTCTGCTGTCCAAAACTCTGGTAGCTCGTAAGTCCGCGGGATATAGCTACCCGAAAATGCTGCTACACTCCCAAGCCCAACAGTCTTTACAAACGCGCGTCGTGAAAACGACATGTCATCCTCCTCGAAAAACTTTCCGGGCCAGCGTGTCTGCCCAGACAGAACGTTTGTTCACTTCTACTTAACCCAACTCACTCCACGTAGACGCCTGTGCGTCTACGCCAGCACCTGCTTGAAAACTTCCGTAGCCCTGCGCATCTCGTCCATTGTGCCAATCGAGATCCGACAGTGTGTTTTTTCCATTGGTGGAAAATCGCGACCAACGAGCACGTTGTGCTCAGCACACGCAGCGCGAAATTCACTCGCCGGTCTCCCAAGATTGACAAAGAGAAAGTTCGTCTGCGAGTCAGCAGATTCATAACCGGCATCAGCGAAAAACGTCCGCGTGTAGTCACGCGCTTCCGTATTGCGCGCAACTTCTTGGGTGAGATTATCAGGATCGTTCAACGATGCGACAGCCGCTGCATTGGAAAAGTTGTTCGTATTGAACACATGCGTCCAGCGAGACAAAATTCCGATGGTATCGGCGTGGCCGACCGCGTAACCCAGTCGTAATGCAGCCATCCCGTAGGCTTTCGAGAACGTCCGTGCGACGAAGACATTCGGCGTTCGCAATGCGAGGGGAATGGACGTCTTGAAATTCGGGTCGGTGACGTAATCGCCATATGCCTCGTCGATCAGGATGTAGGTTTCAGGCGAGACGCGCCTGACTTCTGCGACAAATGCCTCAACATCCGATGCTCCCACCACCGTGGAACTTGGATTGTTCGGGTTGCACATAAAGACCATCCCAGCGCCCTTGGCTGCGCTAACCAGCGCGGTCAAGTCCAAGCGAAGATTGGCATCGAGCGGTACGGTCTTGATCGGATAACCCCACTGCCGAGCAACTGTTACCGTCTGCAAGTACGAAGGATCAGCCGTGACCAGTGCTCGGTTCGGTCCAGTGAACGCCTTGGTAGCATTTTCGAGGATTTCACCTGAGCCTGTCCCGATCGTGATGTGCTGTCTTTCTGCGCCCCACTTGCTGGCGAGAGTCGACACTAAATCTCCGATTCCCGGACGCGCGTTGGTCGGATAACGACCGGCGCCTTCGTCTAAAGCCTCAACTAACGCCTCAAACGCTGCTGGGCCGGGACCTACCGGGTTCTCATTACTGCTAATGCGAATTTCGTCGCCTTCAGGCGGCAGCAGGAGACTTTCGTTAAACGCACCTGGCGCCATTTCTGCAACCATGGCCTCGCGTCCTCGGGCGGTGATATATCCACCGTTAAACGAACTGGCTCGGTTGATTCCTAATCTGCGAACAAATGCGCGACGCGAGAGCGACATAACTTCCTCCTCAAAAACATCTTCACTTCAAAACGAATCAAAAGTTCCGCTTCAGTACCAAATCACTTACGTACCAAAGCCAGAGTCCTGCATTCTAGACTGACCTCGCAATGGAATGCTACTGAACAACGCACCGAGAAAATCATTTTAGACCTTGGGACCGACTTTTTGAGCAAATAATTTCCACGTAAGTTACTGGAAAATATAGTTTTCTGACGAATAGGTCTTGGTAAGTGTGGTTCAATTTTACTGGTGCACAAATGACCCTGTGCCGGATCTTTACAGACTCGGTGCATCAGTTGTGACGCCTATTCCAGAAACTCAACCAAGCGAAGAGGACTCCAAGTCGAACCAATGCCACTGGTCAGAAACTGCGGCGACTGGGCGTGTCGCTCTCCACTTCATTCTGTTACTCTGAGAGAGATGAAGAACAAAGTCCGTGTGTTCGCTCCAGCAAGTGCTTCAAATCTTGGTCCAGGGTTTGATGTCATTGGTCTCGCGTTACCGGATCCTGGCGACATAGTGGAAGCCGAGTGGTGCGACACACCAGGCGTTTCCATTCGGGAAATTACTGGGGACGGTGGAGCATTACCGTACGACGGAGCACGCAATGTGGCTGCCGTTGCCGCTAACGATGTGCTCCGACGTTTTCAAGCAGATAACCAAATACCGTTACATCGCGGTATCTCTCTTCGACTAGAAAAGCAGACGCCACTTGCCAGCGGGTTGGGCAGTTCTGGTGCGAGTGCCGTAGCCGGGGCCTTTGCGACCAACGAACTACTTGACCGTCCGCTCTCACGAACAGCGCTGGTCGCGAGTGCGTTGGCAGGCGAGCAAGTCGCTGCGGGAACAGCGCACGCTGACAACGTCGCTCCCAGCATGTTGGGCGGTATCGTCCTTATTCGCAGTTACGAGCCGTTGGAACTTATTAACTTGCCCATTCCCACCTCGCTACAAGTCGTCGTTGTGCATCCGCACTGTGAAGTCTCGACGGCGGCGGCACGTCGCCTCGTAAATGAGCGCACTTATATGCTGGCCGACGCCGTAGAGAATCTCGGGAACCTTGGCGCGCTCGTTGACGCGCTGCATCGAGATGACCTTGAGCAATTCGGTCGCAGCATTGTCGACCGACTGGTAGAACCCGTGCGTGCAAAACTGATCCCTGGCCTCGCTGAAGTGAAGGAAGCCGCCCGCGATTGCGGAGCACTCGGGTGTTCGATATCTGGCGCTGGGCCCTCATTGTTCGCCTTTGCAGGAAGCGAAACAACCGCCCGAGAGATTGCCAAGGCCATGCAAGAGGCCTTCCGAGACGCTGCCGATCTCGACTCGGACGCACATGTCGGACCGGTCGACACAGTTGGCGCGATCGCGTTTTAGGCTCTCTTAAAGAGAGGCGCCCTAGCTCGCCTCGATAGCATTAATCAACAACGAGTTGAATAATAGTTTGAAAGTGCCGTGTGATTGTGCGCGATGCTGCACACGGAACCCGAGCAACACGATGCGTCCCTCTTGAATTGCAACTTCAACGACTGCAGCACGGCCAGCAATCACGTTCCCACCCAATAACCATCCACTCTTCAGCAGTTCGTCTGGGGACGATGGGTAGGACGCGACCGTGCGGATAGATTCAGGAGACTTGGGTCTCATTCCCGTCCAGCGCTCGGCCCGGCTTGGGGCGCGACCGATCGTAAACGCTGGACTACGCGCAAAAAATGCAGTCGACTCTTCCGGCATCCCGAACGCAAGTGGATGCTTGTTGTCAACAGCCATACGCAACAGCGTTCCAGGAATGTAATAGTCGGAATCGCTCTGGCTCACAGTCACATCACTAATTGGCAGATCAAAAATCTCCAATGGCAACTCGGTCGCCGTATCCATCGCAACCAATGTACCGCCCGCCGTCACGAATTCGTGCAAATTAGCCAGACCAGCGATCATCATACCGCCGGTATACTCGACAGGCATTCGCTCAGCACTCAAACCGTGCAGCATACTCTGGTAGGTCGCATCCGGTAAGACGATTACGTCATACCGATCGCGGAGATTGCCTGTGCGTATCTCGGCATCGTGCAGACTCGTGTAAGGAAATTCGAACTGTTCCAGAAGCCAACGGGTCCACCCTTCGTCCATGTTGCCGCCCCAGGCGTGATAGAGACCAATCCGCGGCGTCGTCAGTTGAACGGTGCCAGTCGAAGGCAGGGCATCCAGAGTACCAATCGTGAGGCCAAGCGATGATGCAGCGTCAGCCACGCGAGCGTGCGTGTTTGGGCCAACCGCGACCAAGAACGTTCCAGCAGGCCATACGCCAGTATCAATTGGATTTCCCCATTGGTCATATGCCACCCCTTCATCAACGACTGTAGTCGTACGATAAATTGTCTCGCCCCCAGCGAGCAATCGATTCACCGCAATAAACGCATCGTTCGCACGAGTGTCGATGACATAGGCTCCTGCCGGTTGATCAGGCATCGAGCGACTTGGCGGCTGGGCTAATCCCACCACCGGTTCAAGTGCTACGTCGGCTCGCTGATCACCAAGACCGGAATGTTTCGCAACCTTCACATCCATTTGGAATGGTAACGTCCACCCTGTGATGTCATATGGACGGTCTGGAGGACCACCCGGATAGAGGCGCCGGTTGGGATAGACCTGCGGATTGAGTAAATCCGTCAGGTGAGGACGGAATGCTTGCGCACCTGCCACCACAAAGCTGCCGGAAGGATATTCAATCCCATCCAATATGAAGTCGCCTGTCGCACGATCAACTTTGATACCTCCGCGGCGGAGTACGTTCACTAACTTAATCGCCGTACCCGGGTCCCACTGGTTGAGGGAAATAACGTAGGTCTCATCCTCACCGGCGGCAATCGCGTCTCGACCCATTTGATAGATGTTATACAGCCATTCCTCCCGCCGCTTGGCACCGATATCAAGTACGGCCATCGAGCCAGTTAGCATGTATTCGCATGTATCTCGAATGTGCCACTCACCACCAAGATACGGGTTGGGATAAAAAGTCGAAGGTTCGGTCGTTGACTCGCCGTTAGAGAACCGTAGAGGAAATTGCTGGGGATCGTAGGTCGCTGGTGTTGCGGACGCGTGAGACGCCTCAGTCAGGATACCCACCATATTGTGGTAATAGGGGGCCGTGCGCATGCCACCATTCCACCAAGTATCGAATCCAACCTGTGAAATCACGCCAGTCTTGCCCTCTTGATCATAGCGACGGCCCATCGCTGACCCAACGGCATTGATGCCACGCATAACAAGCGCTGGAATGTTGGGGTTTACAGGTTCAGCGAATGGAGGAATAAAAATTCGCGATGGAAACGGACCGGTCTGGTGTTGATTGTAGATAATCTGCGGAAACCATTCCTGATACAGTTGCCGACCCACATTTCGCGATTCAGGTTGATTGAACATATACCAGTCGCGATTGTTGTCGTGCCCAACATACTTCTGATAAAGCTCCGGAAGTGGCGCATGCTCGAACTCGGTGCCAACGTGCTGCATGTACCAATTGGCGACCAATGTCGTCCCGTCAGGATTCATATTTGGCACTAGCAAAAAAATGACATTGTCACGTATGTTCCGCATCTCTTCCGACTCATCCGAGACCGCGTTGTAGGCCATCCACGGTGCCGTCTGACCATGTGCGACCTCTGTGGAATGCAAACCAAAATCAATCCAGACCACAGCCTTTCCTTCGTTTGCAAGTGCCCGAGCTGTTGTCTCACTCACCTGACCTTGTGCCAGCGTTCGCGCAATCTCCTTGTAACGATCCAGATTCCGCATATTGGCTTCTGACGAAATTATGGCCATCGTCTGCGTACGGCCTTCTGCCGTTTTGCCAATTTCGATTAGTTGCATCCGATCACTGGAGTCCGCAAGTGCACGAAAATAGGTATCAATCTGTTCATAGGTCGCCAACTTGTAATCGGCACACGGTGCCCAACCAATGATGCTCTCGGGTGTCGGTACGCCGGATTGCGTGGTTAGAACAGAAGCGCCGGCAGCAACCAGTACTGCAATGATGAATGCGTGAATCGACCGTTTCATGAATGCCCCCTAAGAAATAGTGCTACTAGTGTCTCGGATTACGCCGGCGGTGACAAATGCCAAAACTGACGGTCATGGACGTTCCTCTTTCGAAGTGTCAGGTCCATGAGGTATCGATGAAACACTGTGGTCAGAACTATCCTGTTTTTTAGTGTTGTTTTCTATATCTAGGTCGGCTTGGAGCGCATACCGTTCGCGTGCCCCTTCAAGCTCACCCACAATCCGTTCGGCAAGATGAGACGGTGACACGACACGTGCTAGTGGACCAAATCCAAGAATCCAACGAGTTAGCGCCCGGTCGAGACAGACTTGCAATGATAAACTGACGGACCCGTCTGGATGTTCGGAGATACGTTGAGAAGGATGCCATTCTCGCTCGCGCACATACGGTGCGACCCGGTCAGTAAATTCAATCTTCACAGATTCGGGCTTACCTTGGTTAATACCCAGGGAGTGACTGAATAATTCCTGTGACAAACCTTGCGTCGGTTCGAATGTCGTGTCTAAAAGCGACAAGTGCTTGACGCGCTCAGTAGCAAAGGTCCGCATCTCAGCATACTCGGGCACGTACGCAACGAGATAGAGGCCACCCTCCGCATAGACGAGGCGGTACGGTTCGACAAGATATTCCTTTGTGCGGTTACTTGAGAAGGAGTGGTAGGAAATTGTGGTCTGCCGTCGTCTCAATGTAGCATCCAAGAGTTTAGCTACCGTTTCCTCGAGTTTACCGCTGTCAACAATTTTCTTCTTTATTGGTTCTGACTTTGCTTGCAACACGGTCGGCAACCGATCGAGGAACTGTCGCATGCGGGGAGTCAAAACAGTTTCAAGCTTCAGAAAAGCATTGTGAAGGTCCTGTGAAAACGGCGTGCCGGACAAAGCTTCAAGGACTGTTCGGCTGAAGTAAAGCGCACACAGTTCAGACAGCGTAAAGCCTACATTGCCAAGGAGCTTTAATGGACCAGCATTAAGCTTCCAGTGTCGCTTCCCCTCAATCAGTTCATCGAATAGAGGAAACCCTGCCACCTGAAGTGCTTCGAGGTCTCTTCGGATGGTGCGTGTCGTCACCTCCATCTTGCGCGCTAACTCATTGATCGTCGTCCAATGAGACGCTTCTATCTCACGCAGGATATTCCACTGACGAATTACCTCAGCATTGCGGGGCATCGAATGCCGAAGGTATAGCAAGCCCAACGGGTGTTGACAAGGTTTCGTTATGGCAGTTCGCTAAAGCCCATTAGACATCAGATCGGCAATCGCCCGGTTGAATCTTGCTGGATCGGGGAGTTCGGAACCCTCGGCCAGTAAGGCGTAACCGAGAAGCAGATAGGCATAATCGACAAGCGCCGAGTCTTCCTGGTTTCCGGCAAAACGTGCCTGTAGCTTGATAGTAATCTCATGATCGGGATTTAATTCAAGAATCCTTTTATTCTTAGCCTGACCATCAACGCCCTTTGCACGACGAAGTAACCGTTCCAATTGTGGACTCATGTCTCCTTCACCTCCGACCAAACAAGCCGGTGAAGTCGTGAGGCGCGTTGACAACCGCGCTTCTTTGATCCAGTCGCCCAAATTCTTCTGAAGAAATTCCAGTAAGTTCTCGAAGGTTTTCTTACGATCGGCAAGGTCCTCCTCAGCCTGTTTACGTTCTTCGTCACTACCAAGTTCAACTGTCCCTTGTCCAACGGACTTCAGCGTCTTGCCCTCAAATTCGTGAACCGATCCAGTGACCATTTCGTCAATCGGGTCTACCAAGTACAGCACTTCATATCCCTTGGCCTGGAACGCCTCAAGGTGTGGAGAGTTCTCAATGACCGCGCGCGATTCACCTGTGAGAAAATAGATGTCGTTCTGGCTAGTCTTCATCCGCGCAACATAGTCAGTGAGACTGGTGAGTGCACTCGGGTCATGTGACGATTGAAATCGCAACAACGGGACAACACGGTCTTTGACATCCGTTTCTGCGGCAACACCTTCCTTAAGCACCTGTCCGAACTCGTTCCAAAATTTTAGATATTTTTCGTTATCTTCCTTCTGTACCTGACCGAGGTAATCCATCACCTTCCGACTAAGCCAATTCTGCATTTGCTTGATGTGACGGTCTTGCTGAATCATTTCGCGCGAAACATTTAACGGCAGGTCTGCTGAATCAACTACCCCCTTGAGAAAGCGCAGGTATGACGGTAACAAGTGCTGACATTGCTCCATGATGAGCACACGTCGCACGTATAGCTGTAGACCAAACTGCTGATCGCGATAGTACAAATCCAAAGGCGCTTGTGCCGGCAGGTAGAGCAGCGCTTGATACTCAATCCGACCTTCCGCCCTGAGCAAAAGTCGATCCAGTGGTTCCTGCCAATCGTGGGCAATATGACGATAGAACTCGGCATATTCCTCACTTGAAACTTCGTCGGATGGACGAGTCCAAATCGGCTTCATCGAGTTGAGAATCTTCTCTTCAGTAACCGCGTGCGTTGTTTCTTTCGTCGACTCATCAACAGGTTCCTGACGAGTTTCTTCTGCTTTGATGGGGTAGCCAACAAAGTCTGAATACCGCTTTACTAATGAACGCAGCACACCGAACTCCGTAAAGTCATCCAAGCCGTTCTCCACGTCAACTGCCTTAAGATGAAGCGTAACCGTAGTGCCACGAGTGAAACGAGTGTCCTCTGCAAGTTCGTACGTCCCGTCGCCCGTGGAAGTCCAGCGGGTAGCAATCGAAGCTCCTGCACGACGCGTTACGAGCGTTACTTTGTCAGCCACCATAAACACAGAATAGAAACCGACGCCGAACTGTCCAATTAGGTCAGCAATCGCCTCGCCCGACTTACGATCCTTGAGTGTGTCCATGAGTTCCCGAGTTCCCGATTTGGCAATAGTGCCAATGTGAGACACCACCTCATCCCGGCTCATGCCGATGCCATTGTCCAACACAGTCAGGGTGCGGGCATTAACGTCAGTTTCTAATCGAATTTCAAGAGTTTCAGCTGGATCCAAAATCTTTGGATCGGTAAGTGATTCGAACCGAACGCGGTCAAGAGCATCTGAAGCATTCGAGATAAGTTCCCGTAAAAAGATCTCCTTGTGGGAGTACAGCGAGTTGATCACTATGTCGAGCAATTGCTTCGTTTCGGCTTGAAATTGACATGTTTCTACGTCCGCGTTCATCTCTCACTCCTAACTGCCTCTTGTCGAGACACAAGCCCTTAATTGTAGCGTGTCCGGACTCCAAGCGATCGGAGCATCTGACGCCGCATGTGAAAAATATCAAGAAACTTTTTGATTTTGTGCCGAGCGTGACCTTCCCTGTCACTCCTCATCAGTACAGTTGTTTCTAACAAGGAAGGAGTATGTCAAATGATTCAAAATTCTGAACAACAAGTCGTGACACCGCATGGTGTATCAAGTGCAACCGTCGGATTGGTGCAGGCTCGTCAGGTCAATAGTTCACGAATCTGCACTCCCAAGTTGAGGATGAGTCACGAATCCACTTCGGTAGGCAAACAACTTGAGTTCGCTTACCGTGGTGTCGGTCCGTCAGAACATTTAGCGGCGACTCCGGTCAATCTTCAGCATGGAACCATGTGCTGTATTTGCCAAGACCGACAGGTAATGGTCGACCGGGTATCACGAAACAAGTCTTCGTTGTTTCACCTGCTGTGCTTCCCCTGTTATCACCATCAAATGGAACGCAAAAGAATGATTAAGCAACGTCGGGCACTTGCGATGTTACAAAGACCGACTGATACCCTGAGCCGGCACTCTGGAGACACACACCCTCCCGAGGTGACGAAGTATCAACACTTGGCACATAGACGACATCAGGCACAGATATTGGTCCGGCGGGCGCTGATGCAGCATGCATCCATCAAGCAGGCGGCTGTAGGATAACCTGCCGCGCGACGGACCTCATCGCCAACCGCCAGAGACCCTGATATCCTCTGCTGAACATGAGCTATCAGTTATTGCGCTCCGCGCTCATAGCGGCATTACTTTTGGCGCCGTATCAGCTGGCCGCCCAAACGGCGGCAACTTTGTCTGAACAATTCATCGAGATGACTGCCGTGACCGGGTACGAGCAAACGGCAGCCAAACAACTTCTGGCAATGCTCCCTGGCACGACATTAGATCGAGCAGGTAATGTCGTTGGGGTTCTCGGTACCGGCACACCAGTTAGATTGCTAGTTTGTCCGCTCGATGAAGTCGGTTATGTCGTAGGACGTATCACGGACGACGGGTATCTTCGCCTTCGACGCGTTGGGGTAGGCATGCCGAACCTATTCGACCAAGGCCTGGAAGGACATCGAGTGACTGTTTGGAGTGCCGCTAAAGCAACACCGGGTGTCGTTTCGATTCCGTCCACCCATCTAGGACGTGGCCGCTCCTCGATGCTAGACATACCCTTTGACGTGGACGACGCCTATATCGACATCGGTGTGGACTCCGCAAATGAGGTCCAACAGCTTGGCATTCGGCTTCTTGATGCGGTAGCTCTGGCTAAACGTCCTCATCGGTATGGCGAAAACTTACTGGCGGGTCCAGAAGCTGGTCGTCGTGCCGGGTGCGCAGCTTTGGCGCGAACCTATCTTGATCAACCGGACGTCGACGGTACGGTTGTGATCGCGTTCGCGGTTGAAAGCCAACTTCGTCATGCTGGATTGCGGGTCGTGTCCCGCCAATTAGGTCCCTTCGCCTCGACCTGGTTTATCAACTATGACCCACCCGAACGAATTATTGATGAGCGGTTCGGTGCCATCAAGTACTCAGGTGTGCCTGTTCAATTTAGTGAGACCGCTGTTGAGACCATAAATCTGGAAGAGGTGGAAACACTCACCACTCGGATCAGTGCAGGAATCAAAAAACACCCATGACTCTTAAATGTAGCGTAGTCATTCGTAGCTTAATGAGCATGGTCGTCCTATTTACGACAACATTTCACGCCTCTGCGCAAGTTGATTCGAGGCGTGTTGAGGCAGTCGCAGGACTCCTTGAGGAATTGATTGAAACTTATGGTGTGTCAGGAGATGAGCAGCGTGTGCGTGCCGTCGTAGAGCGACACCTGCCCGCTTGGGCGAAACCACGAGTCGACGAATCCGGGAATCTGTGGGTCAGAGCTGGGCAGGGTGACCCGGTGGTCGTGTTTATTGCGCACATGGATGAAGTCGGGTTTCAAGTGACCGAACTTCTCGACGATGGGTCGTTGCAAATCAGGCAGCGAGGTGGTTTTTATCCACATCTATGGGAGGCCACACCAGCATTTGTGCATACAGCTGAGACTCGGGTGCCTGGAATCTTTATGCCACGCGATGAACATCAGGTGACGCCGACGCGTCGACCGCCGACCGGTTTCCGTGTCAGTGTGGGAATGTCATCCCGTGCGGCTACCGAGGCGCTGGGGGTTCGTATCGGTGACACCGTTACCAATCCAAAGGAATTTGTTCGTCTGGCGGGCACACGGGCTACTGCACGTTCCTTCGACGACCGCGCTGGTTCGACAGCGCAATTAGTAGCGCTCCAGTCGCTGGATCTTAACGCGTTGGACCACGAGGTCATCTTTATTTGGTCGACGGAAGAGGAAGTCGGACTGGTAGGAGCCACTGCAGTTGCAGACGAACTGGGGTTCACACCGGCTCGGGTGCATGCAGTTGATACGTTTGTGTCGTCGGCTGCTCCGGTTGATCGTCAGAATTTCGCGTTCACTCCATTGGGTCAAGGACCAGTCGCACGTGGCCTGGATAGCAGTTCAGTCACTCCTCGAGCGATCATCGATGGATTACTCGAGCTAGCCGATGGGCACAACCTTCCACTCCAACTGGGTGCGACGAATGGGGGAACCGACGGCACCGGCTTTCGCGACTGGGGCATACCTCATATGCCCATCGGTTGGCCACTGCGATACTCCCATTCACCGATAGAACTGATTGATCTCCGCGACCTCGTCGTACTAAGTGACCTTATCCAACTAATCGCTGAAGAATGGTAGGAAACGCCCCCTCTGACTGTATTAAACGAAACCCAGCAGTCCACCAATGGTTAACATCAAAATCGTCATCCAAACGACCCACGCTGAACCGATTAGGATGCCCGGCGTAAGCATGTCGTGCATCCGGTAGTAACCCTTGGAATAGGTTATTAGGCACACGGCATCCAACGGTAACAAGAACGCACAAGAAGCGGTAAACGCGACTGGTAGAGCGTATAGCGCCGGATTTACACCTGCTGAGACAGCAAGCAAAGCGATTGGCGGAATGACCACGGCATTTACCACTGGGCCGATGGGAAGCGCAAGGTGCACCACAACGGTAAACGCACTGATAGCAACAAGGGCTAAGACAACAGACCAGTCCGCAACACCCCGAAGGGTTAAATCAACCAGCCAATTAGCGAGTCCTGCCTGAAGCGACGCACTGCCAAGGGAAGTTACCCCACCTATCATCAACAGTGTGTCCCAACCGATGGAGCGATCTGCCTGCTTCCAAGTCAGCAATTGTACGCCTGGCAGAAACATTACGATTGCGCCGCAGAGGGCAACGAGCAGCACGTCAAAAAATTCAATCCAACTACCAGCAATCCATAACACCATCATCGTTCCCAGTAATGTGATCGTTTTTTTCTCGGCTAGCGTAATCGGGCCAAGCGCCAGACGTTCCCGAGACAGTTCGGCGACGTCACCGACTGTTTCCACTTCTGGAGGGTAGCTCCACAAAATCGCACAGCAGGCCACTGGTACGAGGACTAGCACCATCGGTATGCCAATCGCCATCCACTCAACGAACGAAACGTGCACATTGACCGTTTCTTCGATCAAGTGAATACCCAGAATATTGACCGAACTACCTGCGGGGGTTGCCACACCTCCAATGAGTGACGCAATTGGAATACCCATCATGATCGCTTTGCCAAGTGATGATGATCCTGGTTCAAGGTTGAGCCGTGTCAGCACACCTAAGCCAATACTCATGAAGATTGCGCACGCTGGCACATCTGAGATAAACCCGGAGGTAGCAGCAGTACCAACCATGAGAGCAACCACGACACGACGACTGTCAGCACCTGCGTGACCAAGGAGCCAGAAGGCAAACCGTCGGTCCA
>ERZ651768.947-NODE-947-length-21562-cov-3.973284_pt1 | contig 21562 bp, 24 predicted proteins | sample MGYA00514754_ERZ651768 | MGnify/ENA metagenome assembly ERZ651768
ATTTTACAACCATAATCAGATAACATAGTGTCCATGTTATCTGATTATGGTTGTAAAATGAACTTTCAAAGAAAAGTTTGGAATTCAGTCAAGACCTTTTGATAGACATCTTGTTTAAACCAAATGACCTCTTTTACTGGTATTGACACATCAACCCATTTCCAATCGTCGAATTCTTGATTTGTTTTTGAATCAAAGGTCAAGTTCACTGATACATCTGAACCATTGAGTTTGACTAAAAACCATTTCTGTTTCTGACCAATAACCTGATGCGAACCGTTAGTCGGTGCTCTTAAATGTGTTTTAGGAATTTTATACTGATACCATGTTTTAGATTGATATATAACTTCAACATGGTCTTTTGTTAGGCCTGTCTCTTCCAACAGTTCTCGATACATTGCAGATTTTAGAGACTCTCCAATCCTGATACCTCCTTGTGGAAATTGCCAGCCGGATTGGTGTTTTCTCTTTGCAAAGAATATTTCTTTCTGATTATTAATCAAAACTATACCAACATTAGCCCTATAGCCCTGTTGATCAATAATATCAGTCATACTAGTTATTTCTCAGAGAAATAAGATCTGCTCTGATCCATCAATTGAACAAACCCACCTTCATCTCCTGAATCGATAAAATCAAAAATTTCTTTGATTGCATTACTAAGTTCTGAGATTGTTTTTAGGCTAAATTCATTCAAATATTGAATTTCATAATACAGATGAGGATTTTCATTGGTCACCCTCTTGGCAACATCTAGTTGGTCTTTGAATGTGGTACTAGACAAATTAGAAAGCAAATCCTTATTTTCTCCACTAGAAGAAAGAACTTTTGCAAAAGCTATATTAAGCACGTGTGATAACCCGAGAACATATGAAATGGCATAATCATGATTCTCAAGTGACATTTCTATTTGTTGAGCAGTTGTTGATTCAAAAAGTTTTTGTGCTTTTTGCAATGACTCAGTTGAACCAACATCCATAAAGATGATGTGTTTACCCGTCAACAAATCTGTATCTGGTCCGAACATAGGATGTATAGATGTAACTTTTATGCCTTTTTCTGACATTTGCCATAAGGTCTTTTTCAGTGGTGACTTCAAAGACCCAATATCAAAAATAAGTCCACTTCTACCTTCTTCAAGGATTTCATTCAAAATTGTTAATGATTCCCTGAGAGGGGCTGCTATAACGGTTATATCGAAATCATCTTCCAGTGTTTTCCATGATGCAAAAGTGCTTACTTCATCACATTCAGCTTTAGGATCTGCTATAAATACCTCAAAACCTTGGGACTTCAAAAACTCTACAAACCAATTGCCCATCCTACCTGCTCCACCAATAACTAAGGCAGATTGACCGCTACCTTGCCCTTCTTCTTGAACCCTTGCTTTCTCCTGAGTTCTCAATGAACTCTTGATTAAAAGTTGCATTACATCAACGATAACATCGGGTTGCATATTCAATTTTTCTGCATGATCTGCCGCTAATTCCAAAACCTGTTTTTCTCGCAAAAAATCTCTAGTTGGCTTGCCCGCTTTTCTTTTGATGGAACCGATCTTTTTAGACAATGACTGGCGTTGATGAATAAGATCAATGATCTGCATGTCTACATCAGTGAGTTGTTCTCTGAGTGTTTTAAGATCAGTCATAATGCACAGTCTTTGAGTTAGTTATTATTCAAAAAGTTGTAAAAATCACGAAGAATTTTTTGCTGGCTCCTTAAGGCTGGTATGATTCTCAGTGGAGACTTATTATACCAAATCGATAATTACATTATGTCTAAGATAATAAATCAATCTTCAATAGAGAACCCACTTGTAGTTTTAAAATCATGGCTACAAGAAGCAATCGATTTGGAATTACAGCCTAACCCAAACTCAATGGCATTGGCTACTGTCAATTCCAAAGGAGAACCAAACGTCAGGATGCTCTTGTGTAAAGAAATAAATACCGAACAAGGGTATATCGTCTTTTTTACTAATTATAATTCAGTCAAAGGTATAGAAATTAAAGATAACTCAAAATCCTCTGCTGTTTTTCATTGGGACAAATTGGGCTATCAAGTGAGAATTAAGGGGAAAATTATTCAATCTCCTAATGAGGAGAGTGATGAATATTTTGCATCTCGCGCACTTGGAAGCCAAATAGGAGCTTGGGCCAGTAATCAAAGCAGTCCTATTAAAAACCGGGTAGCACTTGATCATCAATTCAGTGCGATACTGGATCAGTTTGAAATAGAAAATGACTCCTTGTCTACAATCGGTAACAAAATACCTCGGCCATCAAATTGGGGTGGCTACCGCTTTTGGGTGGATGAAGTTGAATTGTGGAAAAACTGCACAGATAGGTTGCATGATCGCCTTCATTTTAAACGTGATTTATCCATCAATGATAACCGTGTTAAAGCAACTAACAATTGGACCATCACCAGGCTTCAACCGTAATTATTTGACATTACCATAAAATACAGTTGTAGTATTTATATTGAGTTTCTAATCATCATGATTGGATTGGGAAACTGGTGAATATTACATTCCAGTGCTGCCCCCGCAACGGTGATCGAGTGAAATCCAATAGCTGGACAGTTGATCTGTTCAAACCACTGTAGAAATATGGGAAGGTTTATTGGAAAAAATACCGCTCGTCAGCCCGGAGACCGACTCAATAACTGGTACGGTGGGTGCAAATAGGCGCTATTCTGCTTGTGATGCTCCCATAGAACTGGTTTGAGATGTAGTTTTATTTAGGCAATGAACATGAAATTTAACAAAGCCATCTTTTTGTTTTCAGTAGTTCTGATGACTTTTGCACAGCATTCTCTTTCAGAAACTGAAATCACTATCGATAATCTTGTTGTAACTGCCACAAAAACAAGCTTGCCCAAAGACAATGTTTTAGTGCCAATCACAATTATTGATGCCGAAGATATTGCCCTTTCTGGAGCAAACAATGTATCTGAAATACTCCAGATAATGGCTGGTGTTGATATAGCCACCAATGGTGGATCTGGTCAACTAACGTCAGTCTTTATGCAAGGTGCAAATAGTAATCACACGCTAGTTCTAGTTAATGGCATCAAAATAAATGACATGGCCACAGGGATAGCAGCGATTCAGAATATTAATCCAAATATCATTGACCGAATAGAAATCATCAAAGCCCCAAGAACCAGTCTGTACGGATCAAATGCCATTGGTGGAGTCATTAACATCATTACCAACCAAATATTCCAGCCTGGTTATCAAGTTGGGTATAAAACAGGTTCTGACAAGACCAGTATGTTGGATCTTAGTAGTCAATTCACAACTGAGAAACTTCAAGGAGGGTTGCACTTCAATCAATATAGAACTGATGGCTTTCCAGCAAAACAAGAAAGTGATGTTAATAGCGGTCACAAAAATGATTCCCTTAATGCTTTTTTAAATTTTACCGAAGACGACTGGTTCATCCACTCTAGTATTTGGTTCAGTTCTGGTACCACTGAATATCTAGACTTCTTTCAAAGCCCTGTAAGTCAAGATTTTGAGAATCTGTCAGGCTCTATTGATATAAATAAAACAATGAGTGAACAATGGACATCAAATTTGAATATTGGCTTCACAACTGATGATTTAGATCAAAATGATTTGGTTGATTTCAATGACAGCAAAAAACTATTTTTTGAGTGGCAGAACAATTTTCAAGTCAATGAGAATCATCAAATTGTAATGGGGGCATATTGGGCAGATGAATCATTTGAAGCAAACAATTATGGGCTTATGATCGATACTAAAAAACAATCAAAAGCTTTGTATCTTGAAGATATGATTGCTCACGGTAAACATCGATTTCTTGCAGCAGCCAGGCTAAGTAACAAAGAAGAAATTGACGATAAAGCAACTTGGAATCTGGAATATGGCTATGCGATTAACCCAGTGTTAAGACTTTTTATCAATTCTGGAAAAGCCATAAGAAACCCTTCCGGTTTTGATCTATATGGTTTCGGTGGAAATCAAGAGCTCACAGCAGAAGAATCTAAGAATGTTGGATTGGGTTTTGTCCTAACTCCAGCCAATAACACAAGTATTGAATTCTCAGCTTTTAACAATAAAACAGAAGATCTAATTGCTTTTGATTATTCTGACTTCAAACTCTATAACATAGAGCGAACAAGAACTCAGGGTATTGAAAGTCGCTTCCAATGGCTGGTGAATGATTGGAATATTTCTGTAAATGCAAAATTGCAAAATCCAAAAAATAATACGACCGGTGAAGTTCTTTTAAGGAGAGCAAAAAAAACACTGTCTTTGGGTCTAAGGCGCTCTTTTGGTGCGCTGGATGTTAATCTAAATCTATTGGAGAGTGGCTCCAGAATGGATTTTGGTGGGGTTAAACTTGATGGTTATACTCTGGCTAATATGACCTTGCAATATCATTTCAATGAAGCATGGTTAATGAGGGCAGTGATTCAAAATATCACAGATGAGACCTACATGTTGGCTGATGGTTATAACACAGCAAAAAGAAAAGTTTTCTTAGGAATTGTTTATCAACCTGAGTACTAATTTTTGCCTTGATTGCATTAGAAAAGATAAGATAGGGCATAACATGATAAGGAACAGGTGTGGGTAATCGACTAACAAAAATTTTTACCAGAAAAGGCGACGATGGTTTAACAGACCTTGGTAACCGTGAGCGCGTTCCAAAATACAATCAGCAAATTGAAGTCTTTGGCACACTGGATGAGTTAAATGCTGCCATCGGTATTGTGATCACTTGCACTGAAATACCTTCAGCCATAGAATCATTTCTTTCTGAAGTTCAACAAAATATTTTCAATATTTGTGGAGAAATAGCGGCTCCTCAATTTAAAAGTATTGATCAAAACACCGTTATGGATGTGGAAAATGTTATTAATGGCCTAAATGAAACACTGCCTCCTTTAAAAGATTTTGTTCTACCTGGAGGGAATAGTCATTCTGCACATTGTCATCAAGCAAGAGCAATATGCCGACGAGCTGAAAGAGAACTGTGCAAACTTGCAGATGAAAAAGAGATTAATCAAGAATCTCTAAAATACCTAAATAGATTATCCGATGCCTTATTTGTGATTGCGAGAACCTTAGCAAAAGAAGACGTTGGGGAAGAGATCACTTGGGACCATACAAGGATTTAATTAATTAGAGGCAAATTATTATGGATATAGAAATAAACCTAGAGCCAGATCTGCATCCTGATGAGTTTGCTGAACTTGCTGTAGCTGCGGAAGAATATGGGGTGAGGGCTATTTGGTCATCGAGTTACCATCAAAACTGGGATCCTTTTTTAAGTTTGGTACCGGCAATACAAAAAACCAGTAAAATCCTCTTAGGCCCATTGGCTATAAGTCCTTTTGAAATGCACCCACTAAAAATGGCAAACGCTGTCTTGACTCTCAATGAGTTATCCAATGGCAGGGCTATGATTGCTGTGGGTGCTGGCGGTGGTGTTTTAGGGGCAATGAACTATAAGTGCCCCCAAGGGAACTGCCATGGGCTAAAACCTTTTCGTATAATCAGGGCTGTTAGGGAAGCAGTGGAGATTTTACATCTTGCTGCAGGCAAGAAGTTCAATCTAAAATACGAAGGTGAGATTTTCACCATTCCCAGACCTTTTATGCAAGGGTTTACCTGGGCTAAGTCACCACCACCTAAAATTTATACCTGTTCGACAGAACCACAAATGTTGCGGTTGGGCGCTCAATGTGCTGATGCTTTGCAAATGAGTGATGTCGCCCTGCCAATGTTGGATGAAGCCATGGATAATATTAAGATTGGCCTGGGACGCAGAGAGACTCCCGCTGAGGATTTTAGAGTGGGGAACTTCTGGGCTTGGCACATCAAAGAAGACAAAGAAGCATCTTATAAAGAAGCCAGAAGGGAATTGATTTATCGTGGCTCGTTGTTGCCGCCTTTTTCCCTGCACCATTTCCTTACTGAAGACGAAGCACAAATCGTTATTGATAACTGGAATTCTGGTGCGAATAATGAATTTATTAAGGCTTATATTAGTCGTTCTGGTGAAATTAAAAATGTTCCCGAAACGCTCGTTTCAACATTGATCTCTGCCCTTTGCTCTGCTGGGGATCTGAATGACATAGATCGAGAATTAGAACGCTTTGAAGTATTTAAAAAAGCGGGCATCACTGATCTAGTCATCCGATTGTTTGATGAGCCTATGAAAGGACTGAAAATGATTGGGGAAAGGGTACTTCCAACATTACAATAAATTCAATGCTCCCAATTGATTGGATTAAGCTTGAACTCCGTCGAAGGATTACCAGATCGATTCTGGATCCAAGGACTAGAAGTAGAATAAGAGCCAAAAGGGAAAGAAAAAGAAAAGCCCAAAATAGACCCCATCAAATTTATTATCTTCACCAAGTTGATGATCCTTATAGTCATCTTTGTTGTCAGGTACTAGATCAGTTAGAGCAATCCTATGACATTAAGCTTATTCCTCTAGTTGTTGGAGCACCTCCAGTATCGTCAACACCAGAAGTTGAAATGCTTAAGAATCATAGCATTAAAGATGCATCAATGATTGCCCCCTACTATGGACTCCATTTTGAAACCAATCAAACTCGAATCCGGCCAGAGGATATTAAAATTGCTCAAGCTATTTTACTTACAACCAAACAGGAATCTTTTGCAAAAATAGCACAGGAAGTAGGAGAAGCCTTGTGGGGGAACAACTTAGATCGACTAAAGACGTTACAGAAAAACACATCCATGATAAGCAACGAAGAGATTGCCAAAAGAATCAGTGAAAATAACAGGAAACAGAAGCAACTAGGCCACTATTTTGGTGGCGTCTTTGCCTATGAAGGTGAATGTTATTGGAACATTGATAGACTGCCTTTTTTAGAAGAGCGATTAATTGCACTTGGAGCCAATAAATCCAATCAATCATCCATTTTGAAACGTAAATCATCAACAGATAAGTTGCAATCAATAATATCCGGAATGACCCTTGAAGTCATATTCTCTGCTAGAAGTCCATACAGTTATCTTGCTTTGCCACAATTGATTGAATTTAGAAAAAAATTCCCTGTAAAAATTGTTTATCGTCCCATTTTACCGATGGTGATGCGAGGCATGACCATCAATAGGGAAAAACAATTATACATTGTTCATGACTGCAAAAGAGTCGCTGACAAAAAAGGAATTCCTTTCGGGAATATTGCTGATCCTTTAGGTAAGGCAGTAGAAAGATGTTATTCATTATTTCAGCACGTTCAAGAAAATGGCAAGGAGGAAGAATACTTTAATACATTCTTGAAAGCAGTCTGGGCTGAAGGGCAACATGGATATTTAACTAAAACACTAAAAAATATTGTAGAAAAAATAGGCTTGAATTGGCAAGAGGCAAAAACAAAACTAGACAACAATGAATGGCATCAAATAATAGAAAAAAATCGTCAAGCACTTTACGCACAAGGTAAATGGGGAGTGCCAACAATGATTTTGAAAAATCAAAACGAAGAAACTGTTCTATCTGTTTGGGGGCAAGATAGAATCTGGCTCATTGAAGAAGAAATCCATAAAATGAATAGTTGATGAAAGGATTCAGCAAATAAGATAAATTGACCCAACTTGAAAATTCAATAGGGAACTGCCAATGCAATCAGATGAAAAGATTTTTATCACGGGCGCCAGTAGTGGCATAGGTGCCGCCATGGCTATTGAGTATGCAAAGAGAGAAGCTATTTTGGGTCTTGTGGCACGAAGAAAAGACAAACTATCTGATATAGCAAAACAATGCTCAGATCAAGGTGCTAATACTGTTGAAACTTATTCGCTTGATGTCACAGATGAAAAATTATCAGCAGAAATTGCTAAAGAATTTATGACGATGGCTGATGGAATTGACGTAGTAGTCGCCAATGCGGGGTTGGCGCTACCTGATCATATGTCTGCAGGTAATTCTACTCAAATTAATCAAGTACTTAATACCAACATAATGGGAGTGACTAATACCATCATCCCATTTATACCAAGATTAAAAGAACAAAAACGAGGAAAATTGGTTATTGTCTCCTCCATTGCAAGTTTTATGCCAATGTCTTTTTTTGGAGGTTATTCGGCTTCAAAAGTGGCGGTAAGAAGGCTGAGTGATTCCTGGCGTGAAACATTGAAAAAACACAATATCCAAGTGACTACGATTTGCCCGGGATACGTCAAAAGTGAGATGACGGACGTCAATGATTTTCATATGCCTTTTTTGATGGATGCTGATGTCGCAGCCAGAAAAATAATTAGAGCAATTGATTTCGGCAAGAAGACTTATATTTTTCCTTGGCAGTTGCGATACCTCATTACTGCAATGAAGCCTTTTCCAGACAAGTTATTGCTGAAACTTCTGTCCTAGTGAAAGGAAAATTTTAAATGCATCTGTCATTACCATGTTCGTGTCTGTGTAGATATTTATCAGGTTCAAATTTTCAAAAATGAAGCATTATCGAAAACAACGCTTTCTGTGCGATTCCATTAAAAAAAATCAAGATACAATGATCTTAGTCGGTGATACAGCTCATCATTTAACGCGGGTCTTGCGATTAAAGACTGGGGATAAAATCATTGTTTTTGATCAAAGTGGCTATGAATGGGATGCTGAAATTATTAACAAAAAAAGAAAATCTGTTGAAATAGAATTATTGGATCGTCATAAGCCTGATGTTGAGTCTCCTGTCAATATAACGCTTTTACAATCACTCTCCAGGAGCCATCGAATGGATTTGGTGATGCAAAAAGCTACCGAATTGGGGGTCAGTAGCATTGTACCTATATTAACCAACAATACGGTTGTCAAATTAAATGCTAAAAACACTCAAAAAAAAATGCATCATTGGAAAAAAATAACCATTAGTGCTGCAGAACAATCAGGAAGAGTGCGCTTGCCAGAACTATTCGAACCCAGAGAATTATCTGAAAGTTTATTGAATGAACATAAAAAGGAAGAATCATTTTTTTTAGATACTACCGGATCAGAAAACTTTAGTGGAAATGTAAAAAAGAGTGTTTCAATCGCCATAGGTCCAGAAGGAGGTTTTAGCCCAGATGAGAAAAAAATGGCAGAAAAATCTGGTTATAGAATTATTAAAACTGGACCCAGACTATTGAGGACAGAGACTGCACCTATTATGGCTTTGAGCATCCTTCAATATCTTTATGGAGATTTTAGTAATTAGTTTAGAATGACATAAAATGACATTAAAAAATAATGCAAATCTATGAGTAACAAGAAACTAGCAGTCATAATGGATCCAATATCAGGGATTGTTCCTAAAAAAGATGGAACGCTTGGTCTGTTGTTGGAGGCCCAATCTCGATCCTATGATTTAATTTATTTTGAACAACAGGATCTCAGAATAGAAAATGGCGTGGCCATAGGTGATGGCTGTCATTTGACTGTTGAAGATAGCTCAACCGATTGGTTCAAATTATCAGAGAAAAATGAAATTTCATTGGCTGACCTTGATGTCATATTGATGAGAAAAGACCCACCTTTTAATACTGAATACATCTACACCACCTATGTTCTTGATTTAGCAGAGTCATCGAATGTCCTCGTGATTAACAGTCCTCAGTCTTTAAGAAATTTTAATGAGAAAGTCAGTATCACACAGTTCCCAGAGTGTGCCCCACCCTCATTGGTAACATCGTCAATTGAGAACTTAAAAAATTTCTTGGGACAGCATAAAAAAATCGTGGTTAAACCACTAGATAGCATGGGTGGTAAATCAATTTTTGTGATTGCCGAAGGTGACCTCAATGCCAATTCGATTCTTGAGACCATCACCAATGAAAACAAGGTATCCGTGATGGCTCAATTGTACATTCCAGAAATAAAGAATGGAGATAAAAGAATACATTTAATTAATGGAAAACATGCAGATATCCTGCTTGCTCGCATTCCTTTAGAAATAGATAATCGTGGAAACTTAGATGCGGGAGCTCAAGCTAAAACCCAAACTCTCAGTGAGAATGATAAGCATATTTGTAATCGTATTGGTCCGGAGTTAAATGCTCGTGGTGTTTTCTTTGCAGGGATAGATGTGATTGGGAATTTCCTAACTGAGATCAACATAACTTGTCCAACTGGTATGAGGCAGATAAAACAATATGCAGATTATGATGTGGTTAGTGATCTTTTTGATGCCATTGAAGAACGCTTAACACATGGATAAATCCAATTTGAAAACCAATTTAGTGGGGCAATTTCTCATCGCATCACCGAGTATGAATGATCCACATTTTCATCAAACAGTAACCTATATTTGTGAAAACAATGAGGCCGGTTCATTGGGGTTCATTATCAACAGACCAATGGAGGCAGATTTATCGGATATATTAAATCAATTAGACCTGGAAAATTCCCAAGCATTAGCTAATTTTCCCATTCTCCAAGGAGGTCCGGTGGGTTTAGAACGAGGCTTTGTCTTGCATCAAGAGGGAAAATGGGATAACACATCTGAAATCATCAATGGTCTTTCCATAACAACTTCTAAGGATATATTAAAGTCTATTTCATCAGGGCTTGGGCCCTCTGAGTCTTTGCTTATTCTAGGATACTCTGGATGGGGACCTGGGCAATTGGAGCAGGAATTAACAACCAGTTCATGGATTAATGCACCAGCAAATAATGAAATATTATTTACTGTACCCTATGAAAATCGATGGAAAAAAGCCATTAACCTATTGGGCATTGAAGCCTCAGATATTAGCGACCAAATAGGCCATGCTTAACCAAGATAAGCTCTTCTCAAAACTAAAATAACAATGTATTTAAAACCCGATAGTATTCTCATTGGTTTTGATTATGGAACGAAAAAAACGGGGATTGCCATCGCACAATGCATAACTAGAACCGCATCTACTCTCAAAACTCTACGAATGAAACAAGAACATCCAAATTGGAATCAACTGGACCAAATTATCAATGATTACAGACCTGATTTTGCTATCATAGGATCACCAGGCAAAACCAGTCAGGAAACTTCTGCGTTAACAGAAAAAGTTGAAAATTTTGCGTCTGTTATAGAAAAACGTTATACAATGCCCACGAAGTTATTCGATGAAAGCTATAGTACAAAATTGGCAAAACAAGAACTAAAAAATCAGCGGGAAGCCGGAATCCTAAACAAAAAAATAAAGAAAGGACAAGTGGATAGCATGGCAGCAAAAATTCTCCTTGAGCAATGGCTAGAACGTCATTTGATGCATTCATAGATAATTGAGACAGTTCAGTGAAACATCTACTTTATTTAAAAGAAATTAGTAAGGATCAGATCAACAAGATTCTTGAGAAGGCTGATTCTTTTCTGGTGACTAAAAATGTTATTGAAGATAAAAATAAAATAATGCGAGGATTATCATTAGCTAATTTATTTTATGAACCAAGTACAAGAACGAGGGGCTCCTTTCATATTGCAGCAAAGAGATTAGGAGCAGAAATTTTCAATTTTGATGACAAAATGTCCTCGAGTGAGAAAGGTGAAACAATTCTCGACACTATCTTCACCCTAGAGTCAATGGGCATTAATTACTTTGTCATACGCCATGTTGAAACAGGAATACATACAATGATTTCCGAAAAAGTAAGTAACAACTCACATATTATTAGTGCTGGTGAAGGAGATGTATCACATCCTAGCCAGGGGTTGTTAGATTTATTCACCATCAAAAAATCCAAAGGAGACTTCACCAGATTAAAGATTGTCATCCTCGGAGATATTCAACATTCAAGAGTAGCGAGATCATTAGCCGAAGGATTGAATACCATGTCTGTCGGTCAACTAATATTGGTTGCACCTGAATACTTCAAACCAAATATGGAACATTTTCCTTGTGCAGAATACACCGATAATATCGTAAATGGACTAGAGGGTGCTGATGTTGTTATGACCCTAAGGATCCAAAATGAAAGAATGACACAATCTAGAAGTAATTTTGATATTAAGGATTATTTTAACAATTATGGACTTACAACTGAGAGACTTGAAGCTTGTAATGATAGTGTAATAATAATGCACCCGGGTCCGATGAACAGAGGTGTTGAAATAACTGATAATGTGGCAGATGGGGAACGTTCTGTCATCAGAGAACAAGTTTCCAATGGAATTGCAGTGAGAATGGCCCTTTTGTCAATCATGCAAGATCAAACTAACAAATGATTATTAATCAATCTCCAACTATATTTGTAGAAAAAGCGGAAGTCATAAAACAAAAGGAATTTAAGAAAAAACAATATATTCTAACCCTCAAAGCTCCTGAAGCATCACAAACTGCACTACCTGGTGAATTTGCCTTTATTGATTGTGGTGAACAAGTCTTCTTGAGGAGGCCTTTGTCTTATCTTCGATCCAATACAAAAAATAAATGGGTTGAGTTTTTGTATAAAATTGTAGGTCCAGGATTGGAAGCCTTAAGTCAATTACAACCCGGTGATGAGGTAGATCTCATGGGTCCCATTGGTAATGGTTTTCGTTGTGGTAAGACTCACCAAATTCCTGTCCTTATAGGTGGAGGGGTGGGAATTCCACCAGTACTTTTCTTAGCAGAATACCTTAAAGATCTCAATCAAGGATATTCTCCAGTTGCTTTTTTTGGCTCAGAGGCTCCCTTTCCTTTCTCTGTAATTAAATCCGCAATGCCCATTAATGGAATTGAGGATGGAGCCTCTATTATTGATATGGAAGAAAAAAATATTCCTTGTCGTTTAGCCAGTCTCAGTGGTTTGGAAGGTTGCCACAATAGTTATGTAACGGATCTAGCTGATCAGTGGATCAAAACATTGGATCAAAAAGATCTAAGTAAAATTGCTATTTATGCGTGCGGTCCAGAACCCATGTTGAGATCGACTGCTAAACTTGCTAGATCCTACGGTATTAGTTGTCAGATATCCCTAGAAGAATTTATGGCTTGTGCAACCGGTGGGTGTGCAGGATGTGCTGTTAAAGTATCTCTTCCTGAAGGCAAGATTATGCAAAGAGTTTGCGTAGACGGGCCCGTTTTTGATGCTCAAATGATTTACCCAGATGATTGACATTGAAAAAAACCATCATACATTACAGGCAAGGATTAGATCTTCATTAGCATTGGCCAATAGAGGTGATTCTGAATTGACGGTTGTAGCCGTCAGCAAAAAAAAATCATTGGCAGATATTGGAAAAGCTTACCGTTTGGGCTTGATAAATTTTGGAGAAAATTACTTACAAGAAGCCATCCCCAAAATAGAAAACTTTGAGCATGATGTAGTTTGGCATTTTATAGGCTCTATACAATCTAATAAAGCAAAAGCAATTGCCAAATACTTTGATTGGGTGCACACCTTAACAAGGGATAAGATAGCTAATAGACTCAACGATTCTAGACCAAAAAAAATGCCGCCACTCAATATCTGTATTCAGGTTAAATTAGAAGAAAACGATACGAGAAGTAGCCTTGAAATTGATCAATTGCATGATTTTGCTTTAAAGATAAATGAATTGCCCAATTTAAAATTAAGAGGGCTGATGGGTATGACTTCTTTCAAAGCATCAGAAGAACAAAGAAATCAGAGTTATCAAAAGATGAGAAATGAATTTGAAGCACTCATCAGAAAAGGAATTGAGATGGATACATTGTCCATGGGCATGTCGGACGATCTTGAAATAGCTATCCAAAATCATTCTAATATGATTAGAATAGGCACGGCTTTATTTGGATCTAGGGAATAAGATTAAAAAAATATTAAATTTTTATGCAATGAATCATGAAAATAAAAAGATAGCTTTCATCGGGGGCGGCATGATGGCTGAGGCCATGATCCGAGGGATCATCCTGCATGGGCATAATCCTACTGCAATCTATGTTTCAGATCCATCTGAAGACAGAAGAAATATCCTGTCTATTCTCAATAATCAACTTAATATTGAAAACGATAATGATAAAATTGCTGGTATTTGTGATGTGTTGTTTATGGCAGTCAAACCCCAAGTCTTTTTAGACGCGGCAAGCAATATAAGTCAAGTCACTCAAAAACAGGGTCCTATGATTGTTTCAGTTGCTGCCGGAATCTCACTGGAAACATTAGCGGCATGTTTTGGAGAGCAGTCCAAAATTTGTAGAGTGATGCCTAATCAACCTTGCTTGGTTGGCAGGGGTGTATCGGCACTCATAGCCAATAATCTGGCCGATGATGACAAAAGATTGGTAACTTATTTGTTCGACTCTGTTGGTAAATCAATCTGGTTAGACAATGAAGATTGGATGCATGCAGTTACAGCTATTTCAGGTACTGGCCCAGCCTACTTTTACCACATGATGGAATTACTCACTGACTCGGCTATATCTGCTGGAATACCAGAAGATATTGCCAAAGAACTGGTCATGCAAACCGCCATTGGGACCAGTGAACTGGCTCACAACAGTCCTGACGATTTTAAAACTCTTAGGCAGAAAGTATCATCCCCAGGTGGAACTACGGAAGCTGCGTTCGATTCACTGGATAGCAATGATATTAGATCAATTTGGAGACAGGCCATTGGTGCTGCCATAAAGAGATCTATCGATTTAGGAGCTCAAAAAATAGGCGATGAGTCTAAAAATTAGCAATCTGCAAAGATGGAAAACTTATTCTTTTTTCTTTTTAGAACTTTCATAGACTTTGTCAGCATTGTCTTAGTTCTAAGATTAATTGCTGCCCGTTTTATCAGTACAAGTAATCCAATCCATCAATTCATCATTTTAATTACAAATCCAATCATCAGACCATTTTCATCTCGATTTTTAAAACAATCCTCTTTCGAAATAATACTTATTAGCCTAGTTTTGCTGATTGAATTATTCGGATTATGGTTCATGATGACATTTCAATGTTTAACAGGACCCTCTCTGTTGCAACTGATCAGTTTAAGTTTGATGAATGTAATCATTTTAGTTTTAAAAATTTTTCTCTTCAGTATTCTGGCACATGCAATATTAAGTTGGTTTAATCCTAATTATTACAGCCCAGCAATAAGGTTTATAGGAGAACTGGTGTCACCTATTTTAAAACCCATACAGAAACGGATGCCCCATCTATCAGGCTTAGATTTTTCTCCGCTGATAAGCATTGTAATCATTCAATCAATCATTATGATAATTCCAGTTGACTCTGCTTTAACCGGTATCGTTTGCCCCAACCTAAGTAAAATAATTTAAGAGGATTTAATCTTGAAAATCATTGACATCAATATTCAACGCCATGATATGAAATTAAAAGCGCCGTGGGCGATTGCCGGTAGGATCACTGAATCAGTTGAGAATATTTTTATTGAAATTATTACTGATCAAGAGATATCAGGAATGGGTGCTGGTGCGCCTTCGCCGGATGTTACAGGGGAAACCATTCAAAATGCCTTTGATAGACTCCAATTGATGTCGAGTAAAATAATTGGTTGGGATCTTGGCAACAAGAAGGATCTCTTCACTCAATTGGAGTCTGAATTGAGAGCGTTTCCCGCGACAAGAGCTGCGATCGATATGGCGCTGTTTGATGCATTGGCACAATCAGAAGGAAAATCTGTTGTAGAACATCTTGGTCAAGTACACCAATGTTTGCCTACATCCATAACAATCGGTGTGGAATCGTTTGACAAAACCATAGAAGATGCAAAAAGAAATATAGAAAAGGGGTTTAGTATCCTCAAGATAAAAATTGGAGAGAATATTGATGAAGATATAGAAAAAGTTTTCGCATTGTCTGAATTAGGTGCAGAAGATTTATTGATCAGAGTTGATGCCAACAGGGGCTACAATGTTAAGGAATTAGAGCAATTCTTTGAAAAAACACAACACCTTGGGTTGGAACTAATCGAGCAGCCACTGCCTAAAGATCAAATCAAGGAAATGCTAAATTTTCCAGAGGAGCTTAGGCATATTTGTGTAGCTGATGAAAGTCTGCACTCTCCAGATGATGCCCACCAGCTAACAAAAGGTATGAAGCCGTTCGGTGTATTTAATATCAAGCTGATGAAGTGTGGTGGTATATATCCAGCATTAGAAATAGCAAGAATTGCAGAAAATGAAGGAATAGGATTAATGTGGGGATGCATGGATGAAAGTAAAATTAGTATTACAGCAGCACTTCATGCGGCATTGGCCAGCCCTGCGACAAAATTTTTGGACCTAGATGGGTTTTTTGATTTGGGTTGGGATTTGATGTCCGGTGGCTATATTTGCGAACATGGGGTGATGCAAACGAATCAAAAACCAGGTTTGGGACTTTATCATGAATGACAATCCTAGAGGCACTGCTTTACTCTATAGCGGTGGGCTGTTGACTGATCTCCATGCAAAAACATCACATGGACTGCTGCGATACTCAAAACGCTTCGAGATCCTGGGTATCATTGATCATAAATATGCTGGCCGGATGTCTGGGGAATTTGTTTCTAACTGCCAGCGTGACCTACCAATTTATAGCGACATCACAAAAGCCATTGAGGCATTAGAAACAAAGCCTGAATTTCTAGTCATCGGTATTGCTTTTCATGGAGGTCAACTACCTGAAGCTCACAGAAACTCAGTAAATCAAGCCCTGAAAGCAGGTATAAATGTGGTTTCTGGCTTACACCAAGTATTGGGTGAAGATCCTGAGTTTGCCATACTTGCCAAAGAGTCTGGAAGCATCATCTACGATATTCGCAAACCTAGAAAGGTAGAAGATTTATCTTTCTGGACTGGGAAAGTTTTGAGCTTGAAAACACCAAGAATTGCCGTCTTAGGAACAGACTGTGCCCTTGGCAAAAGGACTACCTGTCAGTTTTTACTTCGAGCATGTCATGAGTCCAACATAAAAACAGAACTTATCTATACAGGACAAACGGGTTTTTTGCAGGGTTTTAGACATGGATTTCTTTTTGACGCAACACTGAATGACTTTGTTGCGGGTGAATTAGAAAAAGCAATTATGGAATGTGATGAAATCAGTCGACCAGCATTAATGCTGATCGAAGGCCAATCCTCCTTAAGAAATCCTTCGGGACCTTGTGGATCTGAACTTTTGCTTGCAGGGGACGTGAATGGTGTAATTCTCGTTCATGCTATTGATCGAAACTACTTTGAAGGTTTTGAAGAACTCAAGTTAAAGTTACCGACTATTCAAGAAGAAATAAAACTAATAGCTAACTATGGGAAAAAAACAATTGCCGTTTGTATTAACTCCGATAACAAAGATCTTGACACCCAAGCCCTTGCAGATCAATTAGATTTGCCCGTCGTTAACCCAATCTTTGAAAGCGTTTCTCCAATCATTGAAGTTATACAAAAAACTATTTTGCAGTAACCTGATGTCGTATTCTCAATACAACCGTATTTGAAACATACAAAAGATCTGCAACTTTTCTTACCAAGTAATCTTCGTAACGATCCAATTTTTCATCCACCATAGCTAGTTGCCATAATAAGCCAATCACCTCTTCCTTATCTGCCTGGGACAGATTGGTATGTAAAGTGCTTGTAAATTCATGTAAAGAAACTGAATCATCGGCTTTTTTTTGACCTCGGGTAAATAGAGCCACAGCATCCTCATGACTGAGATCAAAATGATGCTCTAAAAGATCTATGATCTTTTGATCCTCAAGATCATCTTGGTGAAAATCAGCTCTGGCCATTTCAATCATGAGAACCACGGTAGCAAGTTGAATTGGATCGACTGCCTCCTCAATCTGATCAGCGCTCTGGGATGAGTCAAAAAATTTAAAAAACCGTGACATCACATTTGATTATGATCTTTTCATAAAAAAAATTATTGAAACCAAAGCATAAACTATAAACGAACTGTTTGATATGCATCGCGTTTAACTTAAAATGCAGAAGCATTATGAATGGGATCCTTGTATGTTAAATAATATTTCTTCCTCATCTGCACTCAAACTAGGTATTGCCTTCAGTATCCTATTCTCAGGATTCATATGGTTAGCTGACTGGCTGTGGTTCAATGAGCCTACCTTGTTGCCTGATCATACTGAAATTGGATTCTGGTATGCGTGGCAATTAAAAAATCCTGATATTTTCTCTAGATCTAGTGCCTGGATACTCTACCTCATGCATCAAGGTCTAATCTGGCTTTATATATTCAAAGCACAACAAAGTAAGCCAAAATATATCTCGGGTTTGCACTGGTTTAATATTTCTGCGTTATTAACCAATGCTTTATTTATTTTTCTTCATTTAATCCAAACCCATATTTGGTATGACGGCCTTGCTCAAGATGTGCTAGAACAATCTTCTCAATGGTCCGTTATAGTTCTTTTGTTCGTTGTCTTGATGATGGAGAATCAAAGAAGAGGATTATTTTTAGGTCATTCCATCGACTTTGTAACACAAGCCTCGAGGACTGTAAGACAATACCACGGATACTATTTTGCATGGGCAACAATATATACTTTCTGGTATCACCCGATGGTAATGACGCAAGGTCACCTACTCGGGTTCTTTTATATGTTTCTCTTATTGCTTCAAGGCAGTCTTTTCTATACACGCGTACACCTCAATCCAAAATGGACAATTTTTGTAGAAGTCATGGTGGTGGTACATGCATTACTTGTGGCCATAATGAATGGCGACTCATGGCCCATGTTCTTGCTAGGCTTTCTTGGTGTGTTTGTTGTAACCCAGATGTATGGTCTCCCTTTGAGCCAAAAAATAAGATGGTTGATTTGGTCAGCTTATATAGGTTTGATCATTATCATCTTCAACGCAAAAGGTTTGGATGACTCTTATCGGTTCATCTTGATTGTAGGAACCGAGTGGGGTTCAGTGATATTGTTTTCTGGTTTGATATTGTGTCTCCAATCTGATTTCATTAAGAAGCTGATATCATTTAACAATAACTAGATTATGAAATTAATCTCCAACACATTTGAGCACAATGCATTCATTCCAGAACGATGCGCTTTTGGAATCAAAGACTCAGATCATCACATGACCTTGGGTGAGAATAAAAACCCTCATCTAGCCTGGTCCAATATACCAGAAGAAGCCCAATCCCTGATTTTAATTTGTGTCGACACCGATGTACCCTCATCACTTGAACATTTCAACAAGGAAGGGGCAACGATTTCAGCGGCATTGCCTCGGGTTGAATTCATGCATTGGGTCATGGTTGACATCCGACCCATCGACGGAGGAGTCTCAGAGGGTGAATGTTCTGACGGTATCACACCTGGTGGCAAGCAAAATCCAAATGGACCAGAAGGCTCAAGGCAAGGCATTAATGATTACACTAGCTTTATGGCAGGAGACCCAGAAATGGAGGGCAATTATTTTGGCTATGAAGGACCATGTCCCCCTTGGAACGATGAAATAGCCCATCACTATCGATTTAAATTATTTGCATGCGACTTTGACGTTTGTCCAGTAGAAGAAACTTTCACGGGTCAAGATGTCTTAAAAGTTGTACAAGGACATATACTCTCTGAAACGGAATTGACAGGATTGTACAGTCTTAACCCAAATTTAAGTTAATTTTCCGGTTCAAAATCGAGAGATAATGAATTGATGCAATACCTGAGACCTGTCGGTTCAGGACCATCCCTAAACTGATGCCCGAGGTGCGCCTCGCATTTGGCACAAAGTACTTCGTTTCGATTCATTCCATGACTGTGGTCGGATACAATTTTCACAGAATCTCTATTTTGAATGTCGAAAAAACTAGGCCAACCAGTTCCGGAATCAAATTTAGTTGATGAACTAAATAACGCATTGCTACAACAAATACACAGATACGTCCCTGTCTCCTTGTTATTGAGGTATTGCCCAGTAAAGGGCATTTCCGTACCTTTCTCTTGGGTAACAAAAACTTGATCAGAGGTTAAATGACCCAGATCACTATGATCATTCGAATCTTTACTCATTCCTCCATTCTAAACCATTTGCATTGTTTTCAAAGGCAACTGTACCCTGTTCATTTGTATCTATAATCTAGATTATGATTAAACTATGACAATGAACCCAAAACAAAAATCATTTATTGAATGCATTCATCCAAAAAATTGGCTGATTGTCTTGGGTTTAGTGTGTACCAGAATAATAGTGCTGCTTCCTTTTAGAATCATTTTAACTATTGGTCAAGCGGTGGGATTGCTACTGTATCAAATACCATCATCCAGATTGCAAGTTGCAAGGAAAAATATTGAATTGTGTTTTCCAGCATTGTCAGCAACAGAACAAAGCCACTTAGTGAAACAGCATTTTATATCGCTTGGTATAGGTTTTTTTGAAGTGGGCATGGCTCGATGGAAATCCAACCAAAGCCTAAAAAAGATCATTGAAATCAAAGGTATTGAGCACCTTAATCGTGCAGTTGAGAAAAATCGAGGAGTGATTCTAATGAGTGCACATTTTACCATGTTGGAGATCAGTGCCTTGATTGGTAGAAATGAAATTGTACAAGAAGACTTACCTCCAATGGTAGGTATGTTTCGATTGGGAAAAAATTCTATTATTAATCAGTTTCTCCGTAATACTCGATTAAGGTCTACAGAAAGTTTGGTAACCAAGTTTGAGGTCAAAGATCTGATTCGGGCCTTGAAAGATAAAAAATTGGTCTGGTATGCTTCGGATCAAAGTTTTACTGGAAAAAATGCAATTCTCGTTAATTTTTTTAACCACCCAGCAATGACCAATCCAAGCATAATTAGAATAGCGAAAATAACCGGATCCCCAGTATTGCCTTATTTCCCATCTCGGCTTGCTAACGGGAAAGGCTATGTTTTAGAAGTACTGCCAGAAATTGAGTCTTTTCCAAGCGAAGACACCAACAATGATATGAGAAAAATACATGCTCTGCTCGAGCAACATATCCTTCAAAATCCAGAACAATATTACTGGGTTCACCGGAGATTTAAGACAGCTGCAGGTGATAAAAATCCATATCAATGATATAAAAACATTAGACTAATATAACGATCTGTTTTAGAGCAACATGAACAATGAGAAAATTACTTAATATAGTCTTAATATTATGTTCATTGTGTTCTTCGTTGACTTATGCTCACAATGACTGGGATTCCATTTCTACATTTCGAATTCCGGAAAGAAAAATCCAATTCCCAAACACTGAGGATTTCCTCATCATTGTGGCTGATCTCCACACCCACTCAGTTTTCTCAGACGGTCACGTTTGGCCCAATATAAGGGTGGAGGAAGCCTTGAGAGACGGTCTAGACCTGATTGCTGTTACAGAACATCTTGAATATCAACCACATCAAATTGATATACCTCATCCAGATAGGAACCGATCTTTCCATGTGGCAAGAAAATCTGCATCCAGTAAAAATTTAATGGTAATTAATGGATCAGAAATAACTCGCGATTTACCGACGGGACACATCAATGCAATCTTTATCAATGATGCCAACAAACTCATGAGAATGGATAGAAGCCAAATAGTGGAAGCTGAGAAGAAGGTTGTGGAAAGTTCTGTAACCATTAGTGATGATGAAGAAAAGCAGGTTTTCATTAATTATGCTCTGACCAATATGTTGCCTATCAAGGAAGCTCTAAAAAAAGCTCGTG
>ERZ651768.948-NODE-948-length-21560-cov-2.765815_pt1 | contig 21560 bp, 18 predicted proteins | sample MGYA00514754_ERZ651768 | MGnify/ENA metagenome assembly ERZ651768
GAACTGCTTGAACGTGTACGTAACATAGTCGGTGACAAAATCCCTGTCGTGGGCAGCCTCGATCTGCATGCCAACGTAAGTAGGAGGATGCTTCGGCAGGCTGATGCACTGGTAGCTTTCCGAACCTATCCCCACGTGGATATGGCGGAAACTGGAGGCCGTGCCGCGTTTCTGCTCCGACAGCTGATTCAGGACGGGAAACGGCAACCCTGTGCCTGGCGACGAATTCCCTTTCTGATACCCATCAATGCGCAGTGTACAGATCTCGATCCTTCAAGGGGTGTCTATGACTTGATGGTAATGCTGGAAAAGGAGCACGGAACCATGCTTTCCTTCACCCCGGGATTCCCCGCTTCCGACATTCCAGAATGCGGAGCGGTGGTCTGGGCTTATGGCGTGGATGAAAAGAACGTGTTTAAGTCAGTGGAAAACCTGTCGGAACACGTGACTCATAAAGAGCCGGAGTGGTGGGTCGATCTGTACGATAAGTTTCCACAAGATTTAAGCAGGATAAAGGGCGTTGCCTTCAGTCCGAAGTTTGTTGTCATGCACCACGGGAAGAAAGCCGAGTGGATTCTTGGTTATTCGGGCGATGCCGTTTTCTGGGGACTGCTCGCAGAGATATTGAAAAGATCGGCTTCGTAGAGCCAGTTGGACATCCGACAAACTAAATTTTTTGAACAAATTAGTAAATCCGGAGAAGGAACCGATGAATTTCAAACCAATACTTTTTGGAATAATAGTTCTGACAATATCTGCAACCTCCATCCCCGTGCAAGCTCAGGACCCTTCACCAATGTTTGCTACAAAGTCCTTGACGCCCGAGGCAGCTCTCAAGGTTGCGCAAGCCACTTTGAAAGCTTGCAGCGCCAAATCATTTCAGGTCGCGGTTGCCGTCGTTGATCGGGGTGGCCATATGCAAGTGATGCTCCGCGATCGGTTTGCCGGCCCGCATACACCGGAAACGGCCCGGCGAAAGGCATGGACGGCTTTGAGCTTCCGCACTAACACGACCCAGATGTCAAACTTTACCCAGCCCGGCGAGGCAGCTTCCGGCACCCGACATATTCGGGATGCGCTGATGCTTGGCGGCGGCGTGATGATCCGAGCGGGTGGACAGCTAGTGGGCGCTGTCGGGGTCTCCGGAGCGCCGAGTGGACAGGCCGATGAGGATTGCGCGGTCAAGGGGATCGGCAGTATCCAGGACGAACTGGACTTCTAGAATGTCCGGTCCGACTCATAGCGTTTCCAGTGACTATGCCAAATTTTAATTAATTATCGGCGCGAAGATTCCGTCACGCCCCATTGGGTGGAAAACCTCGCGCCATAGGGGTGGACCCCGGTGGGCGAATCTTCGTTCAGTAAATCACCATCTGTCCAGTGTTCAACCCTGTTACCGTAAGGGTCAAACCAATAATCGAAAATCTGGGCACCAAGTATATGACGTCCTACGCCCCAGGAATGCTCATATCCCTTTGATTGCAGATGCTCGTGGCCTAGATGAATGGCGTTGATGTCTTCCACTTCAAAGGCTATGTGACCGAGTTCCGGTTTGCCGGTTGGTGCAGTAAGCAGCGTGTGGTGGTCGACAAAATCCTTGCCTCTATTGACCCTATTGAAGGCCAGAACAATATTATTTTCATCCCCTTCATAGCAAATATCTGAATCAAGAAAGCCAAAATGTGATTTGTAGAAATCGTTGCTTTTTTTGAAATCGCTCACTCCGATGACAACATGCCCTAACCGAAGACATTGTATTGGACCTTTTACCAGTCTCACGAATTCGCCCTTCCTTTCGTATGCAGTTCCGGAATTAGGCCGAAAACTATTTCGAACGGTAATGGGCTCTAATTCTTCAATCCCATGAACCACTTCCACAATGAAACCATCGGGGTCGGTAACTTGGACTCTTTTCCCGCCACCAGGTTCTTTAATTTCCTTAGGGCTGGCGGTGGCAGCAAATCCGGAAAGATTATGGAGATCATCTTCACTTGCGGCATGAAAGGCCATGCCGACAAATGCCGGGTCACCCAATTCGGTTATATGTACGTGGTGACTGGTGCCACAGGCGCGCATATAGAGGGCATTGTCCGTTCGAGCGGATCGCTCCAGTCCAAAATCCTTCAAGAAACCTTCCATCTTGTCGAGATCGGGAGCTCTAAACCTTGCATAGGCCACATCTGTTACTTTAATCATTTCCCTACGCCTTCTTTTTCTGGATTCTCCTACTAAAGGCCAATTGGAACAAGCCTTCAGCTAACAGTTTCAACTTCTAACAATATCGTTTGCAGTAATTAATCAATGGCCGATTACCTTTTTGAGGAGTTTTTCGGGATGTAAGTAATTGCCATCACCTCGCCAGGCAACATATTGATCAGGCCGGATTAATACCAATTCCGCCCTATAAATATCCTTTATGTTTTTTGGTGCCGTCAACACTTTCAGCGGAACACTTCTTTTTGAAGCGGCAATTTCGATTTTAGAGACTGCCGTATTGTCGTCAAAACAAAGCAGTGTAAACCATTTGCCGAAGTGATCGAAAAGTGCACTTCCATCTTCCATCCACACGTGGGGGGATCGGCATCCAGGGCAGGCACTGGGAGAAAAGACGTAGGGGTCATCTAATGGCGGTTCAGAACCGTCATTTTCGATAAGGGGGGAGCCTATATACTGGCTTCCCAATTGGATCCCTATACATTTATATTCTTCGGCCAGTTCTGTCATGAAGCGGCTTCCAAGTTCTTTCCGGACGCGGTTACCTTCAGGGCCTTCATCCTCAATACCTTTTGGCACTCTGATTTGTGATTTAATTTCTGCCAGCGCATACGACTGTGCCAGGTTTCTCTTGGCAATTGGTCGCCGTTCCTGCTCGTAGCTTTCGATTAGCTTTGGTCCTCCCCAGCCGTGGTAAAGGGCAGATAACTTCCAGGCCAGGTTGGTGACATCGTCGACACTCGTGTTCATGCCGAACCCACCGGTCGGAGTAAATAAGTGCACGGCGTCACCCGCCATTAGAACCTTTTTATTTCCATACCGTTCGGCAACTAAAGATAAACCTGCAGTCCAGGGTTTTGCCGAAATAATTTCTACCTCTAATTCTTGTCCGACAGCGGCGTAGATGACCGATTTCGGATCTATATTCTCCGGACCCATACCAGGTGGTATTTTGGCCCAAGCAAGGAAATCACTTTTTCCGTTTAACCCGACGATCGACGTCCGACCATCAGGGTTAATCGTATGGAACTGCCACGGGGCGTCAGTTTTCATAATCTTATAAAGTTCAGGCGCGTGGAAATAGACCGATAACATTTGGCCCATCATGAAATCTACTTCCTCTCCACTTTTACCTTCATAATTGATGCCGAGTGCCTTTCGTACGGAACTGTTCGCCCCGTCGCAGGCGACCATTTGTGTGCAGTTGATTGTTTCAAGTTCGCCTGAAGCAACGTTTTCAATTACCGCTATCACGTGGTCGGCATTTTCTTTGAATTCAGACAATTTCCATCCGAAACGAAGATCAATTTTTTCCTGAGACGCTGCATGTTTTTTGAGGATGGCCTCTACGTACATCTGCGATGCCCTGTGCGTGGGCTCTGGAGTTATCTCTAACTCCGGAAAATCGGGTGCGAGGCGTTCGCGGTTGGTTGGGAGTTTAATCCGGCCAATTTCATGACTGTTAATACGGGTTACAAATATAGCATCTCCACAATGATCCGGTGGCAGTCCGACATGTCGAATGTCGTTAGCGATCCCCAGGCGCCTATAATGTTCCATAGTTCTCGCATTGTGGGAATTTCCCTGAGGATGGTTTGGTGTATCGGTTTTGTCGTTGACCAACAAACACGGTGTCTCCCACCATGCGAGGTTGAGGGCAAGGTTCAAACCAGCTGGCCCCCCACCTACGATTAATATTGGACATTCAATCATTTGGAATTGATATCAAGTTTTGTGGCGATAAAAAATCATATCAATGGAATTTGTCACGCATCGAAGTTTACACTAATTTTGAAATTAAACATCGAGGTGTGGCTCCTACACTCTTAAAACGGCTGAACCCTCAGTCTCCTCGAAAAAGTGTTCTTCTAAATTCTCACCAGGACCGCCTCTGTCGATGACCAGGAAGTCATGGTTTGGGACGATCACCAATAGTGGGTGATGCCAGATATTCTTCCGGTAACTAACCCCCTGCATTCCAGTCGCTCGAAAAGCGTGGAGGTCACTGGGGTTGGGAGAACCCACCTTATCAGCAACTACGATTAGATAGTCGTGTGGTTGAAGGGGGTAGAAGGCCTGAGATCCTATAGGATGGCGCTCCATCATTCTGATTTCGATTGGTTGGGGGCGGGGCTGACCTCTGAAGATATTAATTAGTGCCTTACCTTTCCGGTCACTAACGTCTACGTTCGCTAAATCGTGGTAGCGTTCGGTTGTACCTTCATTAATGCTGTGTGATTTAGCGCCGTTTATTTCTATTACCTCGCCGAAGCGGACAAATTCATCACGGATAAGGGGTCTGATGTTGAGGCTCAGCATTACGCTTCTAGATCGTTTCGGGGGAGGCCAGTCGCCCAAAAGCCCGGAAGCGGCTAACCCCGCCATCGGGGTAGATGCTTAAACGTAGGTGGGAGGCTGGACCTATGGAATTTATTTTATCACTGTCAAAGGTGTGGATGCGGTCCATTGACAACTTTTGTTCGTCCATGAGGTTTAACCAGTTTACACCCTCATGTATTAGAGAGGTTTCATTTGTGTCTTCGAGCGTAGTTGCTTCGACAGAGCACCGGTCTGGATAGTTACCTTTAAAGTGCGCGGTATCTAATTCTATCTGTTCAACGATGCCCCGTGCACCAAGGGCTATTATAATCCAGTCATTTCCAGGTTCACGTCGCCGCCGCGTTTCCCAGCCATCTCCCATGTCGACACCCCTACCCGGAGAAAGGATCACCCATGGGTTTCCGTAGTGCGCATCATTATATCCAACTATATGACCGCCATTCGTGATGGCCGAGAGTTCATGTACTCCCGTGGGATCATGTTGCTGCCAAGCAGGGATTGGATGCCCGTAGATCCGAAGCCGCGCCACTCCGCCATCCGGATAAATATTAAAACGTATATAGTTAAGTCGTTCCCAAGACTTCACCTCGATGAAATTGTGAGCGTCGGGTTTTATTTCTGTCTTGGGGATGACCTCCATCCAGACCGTGTCTTCTTTTGGGCTGGATTTAGAGAGAGTTCCGTCGATAGACGCGTACGGTGGATGGTTGCCGGTAAAGTGACGTGTATCAATGTCCACCCCTTCAATGGTGCCACCTGCTTTCAGGTTAACGATACAATGGTCATAGCCGCCGTCCCTGCGACGGCTTGATTCCCAGCCGTCCATCCACTTGCCATGATTGTCATATTTGTCGGGGATAAATTGAGGTTCCGTATCTTTGATCAAACGTTCTTTAGACGCAAAAAACTCATCTGTCGCATAGATCACCTCGGCACCCATTCTGGGAGAGGCTAGGTTTACCGCGTCTGAGGCAAAGGATGGTAGGAGTGGTTCTGACACGCTATTTCCGTCTCATTAGGTAATCTCTTTAAGCCGCAGATAAGCTATACGATGAACTTGCTCAAGGGCGGTTGCGAACTCCGTATTGGTATCGTTATGGCGTCGTTTTTTAAAATTCTCAAGGATTTCCCTTCGATTATAGCCCCGAACCGCCATGATAAAGGGGAAGCCAAATTTTTCTTTGTACTGAGCATTAAGGGTTTGAAATGTCTTGAACTCTTGGGGCGAACAATTTGTTAAGTCGGCACTCGCTTGTTCGGAAACAGATGCCTTGGTCATATTTTTGGTGATGGCTAGCCTATCTGCCAGGTCAGGGTGTGCTCGGAGTAACGCGAGCTTGTCTTCTTTGCTTGCCCCATTAATTACTGCGCTTAACATTTGGTGAGTTTTTTCAGCTGTATCCTGGTCGGGTGTAGCCTTTTTTGTGAGAATTTTCTCCCATGCCATCTCTGCAATCCAAGGAGAGTGTTCATAAACTCCACCGAAGCAGGAGACAAATTCGTCTTTGTTCATCCGGCTCGGCAGATTGTTGATGTATTGATGTCTTTCACTCATGGGGTGTGCTTATAGGGGTGATGCTCCCGCCAATGTTTTGCAATATCAATTCGTCGACAAAACCATACGTCACTGTGGGAGAGGGCGTAATCGACAAATGATTTCAGGGCAGCAAACCGTCCAGGCCGGCCGATAATGCGGCAGTGTAGTCCAACCGACATAATTCGAGGGGTTTCAGCGCCTTCCTCATACAACGTGTCAAAACAATCTTTAAGGTAATTTAAGAATTGTTCCCCTGCATTAAATCCCTGTGCGGCGGCAAATCTCATGTCATTGGCATCCAAACTGTAGGGTATGACTAAATGCTCTTTGCCGCTTACGATAGTCCAGTAGGGGAGTTCGTCATTATAATCATCCGCGTCATAGAGAAAGCCTCCTTCCTCTACCACGAGTTTTCGGGTGTTGGGACTGGTGCGTCCAGTATACCAACCTAAGGGACGTTCCCCGGTGATGCGGGTGTGGGTGTCGATTGCAATATTCATGTGCTCCCGTTCAACATCCTCTGGAATATATTGATAGTCGAGCCAACGCCAACCGTGGCTGCAAATTTCAAAATCATTCTTCAGAGCTTCCTCCACTACATCCGGGTGCCGTTCTATTGCCATAGCAACCGCAAATACAGTCACGGGGATGCCGCGTGACCGAAACAAATTGAAAATCCGCCAAACGCCAACCCGGCTACCATATTCGTAGAAGCTCTCCATGCTCATATGGCGAACATTCTTGCGGGCGTCGGCGCCGATTATTTCTGATAGAAATGCTTCGGAAGAACTATCTCCGTGGAGAATGCAGTTTTCACCGCCCTCCTCATAATTGATGACAAATTGCAGAGCGACCCGTGCCCCGCCGGGCCAATTAGCCTTTGGTGGATTGGCTCCATAGCCTACCAGGTCTCTTGGATAATCTTGATTGGGCATGCGTCGTAAACCTATGATATTTTGAAAAACTTCTCCTGCGGGAGCGATAATGCCAGCTATCTGAGTATAACAAAAAGAAAATCGATTTTAGTTGCAACGTCTAAATAACTAAATGCCGATTTTTCATGTTGGTTTATATTATGATAACCCATGAAAATTCGACAAAGAGCGAAGAATTCCTATAAGGATTTCAATAAAACTATTTGCCAGCGGTAATTTTTATGGTTTACGTTCATTTTCCAGTGATAGGTAAAAGATAAATTTGGTTATCCAACATTTTAACCATAATTGGGGTGAATTAGTCGGCGATGGGTTTTCTCACCACACACGTATTAGATACGGCAAATGGTAAGCCGGCGAATGGCCTGCGCGTAGAGTTGTTCCAAATTTCAGACGGCAGACAAAATCTTGTTACTGAGCAGACGACAAATATGGACGGTCGTTGTGACCAACCCATAGCTGCGGATGAGGTGTTTATCTCTGGAACGTATCAGCTTGAATTCCATGTAGGTGAATACTTTCAGGGAAAAGGCATGAATTTAGAAGATCCTGCATTCCTTAATGTTATACCTATCCGTTTTGGCATTGCATCACCTAATGAGCATTATCACGTGCCCCTTCTGGTTTCACCGTATAGTTATTCAACCTATCGAGGAAGTTGAGGTTAAAAAGTTGGCAAATTGGAAGGACATAGATTAATAATTACATTCAATAAAAGGGGTTAATAAAATGAGTGATCAGGTAACCATCGATCCCGCTAAATTAGCGGATACAGAATATACACCGCCAATGGCACAGGCTATCCCGCTTGGTATACAGCACGTATTAGCGATGTTTGCAGGGAATGTTACCGTGCCGCTATTAATTGCTTTAGCGGCAGGGGGGCCACAGCTTATTACACCGCTAGTGCAAATTGCTTTGCTGGCTGCAGGGGTTGCGACACTTATCCAGACAATTGGTATCGGTCCGATCGGGTCTCGCTTGCCTGTTGTCCAGGGTACAAGCTTTGCGTATCTCGGAATATTGATAGGTGCTTTAAAAAGTGGTGCCACCTTGGCTGCCGTTTTTGGGGCATCTCTAGTAGGAGGTATATTCCAAATGATACTCGGCTATTTTATTCCTCAAGTCCGCAAATTTATTCCACCCCTCGTATCCGGTGTCGTTGTGATGACAATCGGATTTACGCTCCTCCCCGTAGGAATAAAGTATTCGGCCGGTTGTGGGGCCTATCCTGCTCCCTTTTGTAAAGCTGGATTTGGTAGCCTCTCAAATTGGGGTATGGCATTACTAGTTATCATCGTTACTTTGTTGATTAGGCGGTATGGTAAGGGGATCTGGTCTGCTGCCTCCATCTTTTTTGGTTTGGTGATAGGGTATATTGTTGCTTTTCCACTCGACATGGTAAATGGCAAAGCTTTGGCTAAAATTGGCGCGTCCAAGTGGTTTGGTTTTCCGGACCAGCATTTTGGTCTCGATTTCACTAGTCCCGCCGCCGTGGGGCTCATCGGGCTGATGATCATTATGGCTTTCATCACGACAATTGAAACGGTTGGCGATATTTCAGGGATCACAATGGGTGGTGCAAACCGTGAGCCTACAGATAAAGAATTGAAGGGTGGAATTATGGCGGATGGATTGGGATCGGCTGTGGTCGCTTTGTTCGGCGGTCTACCAAATACATCATACAGCCAGAATGTCGGGTTGGTGTCCTATACTAAGATTATGAGCCGACACGTCGTAACAATTGGCGCCATCTTTCTAATTCTTGCGGGTCTCATACCTAAACTGGCAGCGGTTATTGCAGCTCTACCCGAGCCCGTACTTGGTGGTGCTGCAGTCGTTATGTTTGGAATGATTGCGTCTGCCGGCATGAAGCTGGTTGGACAGTCCGGCTTCAGCACCCGTAACATGCTTATTGTTGCCGTTTCCATGGGACTTGGTCTAGGTCTGTGGCAAGTTCATCAACTGGCGAGAGCAGCCGGTTTCGGACCTATTCCACCCAGCGACTTTGTTGACTGGTCAATCCCTCTGTTTGTTTCGGGTATTGTTGTTTCCGGCGTAGTAGCGGCACTTCTAAATGCCTTTATGACAGATGAGGAGTAAGTTCATCCAATAAATTAAAGACAGGTCAACTTTCATTTTGCGCCCCCGGCCATGATCCCATGGTCGGGGGTTGCAGTGTGAACTTGGATATTTAGTTTTTAAAAGTGCGGTTAGATAGATGGAAATTGCCTTAGCAGATTGGTTGAATTTGATATTCAGGTGGCTGCATTTAATAACTGGTATCGCCTGGATTGGGACGTCCTTCTATTTCATATTTCTGGATCTATCTTTACGGAAGCGCCGGCAGTTGCCTCCAGGCGTAGGTGGGGAAGCCTGGAACGTCCACAGCGGTGGCTTTTATCTTATGCAGAAATATACGGTCGCTCCTGAACAGCTACCCGATGAATTACATTGGTTTAAATACGAGGCCTATTTTACGTTTCTCTCAGGCTTTGCCCTCATGAGCGTCATCTACTATTGGGGGGCAGAGAATTTTTTAATTGATACGGAAGTTGCCGATCTCTCCCAATTTGAGGCGATCCTCATGAGTATAGGGTTTCTGGCTGGTGGGTGGATCATATATGATATTCTATGCAGAATTCCGCTATTTGAGAGAAACTCATTACTTCTGTCTGTTGCAGTATTTATCCTAATTTTACTCGTTGCTTGGGGCGCTACCAATGTATTCAGCGGGCGTGCCGCCTTTGTTCATGTTGGAGCCGTCGTGGGGACTATCATGGTGGCGAATGTCTTCTTCGTCATAATTCCTAATCAGAAGGTGGTGGTTGCCGATTTAATAGCTGGGCGAACGCCCGATCCATCGCTAGGACAGGAAGCCAAACAAAGATCCACACATAACAACTATCTCACTTTGCCGGTGCTGTTGATGATGGTCAGCACTCATTTTCCAATGATCTACGGCCATGAGGAAAGCTGGGTGGTGGTGGCTCTAATCCTGATTGTTGGTGGCATAATCCGGGACTATTTCAACCGTATGAATGCCGGAGCAGAGGGACGTATCCTAAAGTGGCAGTGGCCTTCCGCCGCGTTGTTTATGGTTTTTTTGATCCTCTTTATCAGCTATGACCCGAGGAGTTTAAGGATCAAGGATGGAATTGCGCCGGACGTCTCAGAGGTTTTGGCAATCACAAAAGCTCGATGTACTTCATGTCATGCGTCCCGACCCAGTGATCCGGATTTTGATAAAGCGCCAGGGGGGGTGCGCCTTGAAACAGTCGAAGATCTCAGGAAATATAGCGATAAAATAATGAAGCAGGCGGTACTGACCCGGGCAATGCCGCTCGCCAATCGCACTAAGATGACACGCGCGGAGCGCGATATTCTGGGCTTTTGGATTCGAACAGGCATGCCTGGCGATACAAAGGAGTAACTCAAAATCGGCTATTCGGTTTTGTTTTTTCTTCGAATATGTTGAATATGCTGCATAATCACCGAAACAAAGGGAACTAGGGAAAAGAAAGCACGATGACAATCCAGTTTTACCTCAACGGTGAACTGCGTCGGGAGGATGCCGTTTCTCCGACGACTACTGTGCTGGATTACTTGAGGGTCTCGGCCGGGAAGACAGGAACGAAAGAGGGCTGCGCTGAAGGTGACTGTGGCGCCTGTACCATTGTTGTGGTGCGGAAAAATGAAGACGATGAACCCCTTTATGAAGCCGTTAACTCCTGTCTACTTATTTTGCCTCAGTTGGATGGTGCCAATGTCGTCACGGTAGAAGGGTTGGCCAAGGGCGGCAAATTTGATCCGGTTCAGACGGCCATGGTGGAGAGTGACGGCACCCAATGCGGATTTTGCACGCCAGGTTTTATCATGGCACTTTTTGCGTTGCGCCAAGGTAATGAAAAGATAACGGATGGTACGATCCATGATGCGCTTGCTGGTAACCTCTGCAGATGTACGGGGTATCGCCCGATTGTTCAGGCCGCGCATCAAGCCTGTCAGAATGCCACCAAAGATTTGTATAGCGAACTAATTCCGCTCATTCCCGGGGAGGCTTACGAACACAATCATCAGAAGTTTTTTGCACCCCGGGACCTGAGCCGATTGGCAGAGATAAGGACGGATTATCCCAAAGCAATGATACTGGGCGGTGGGACCGATTTGGGTTTGCTGTTCAGCAAAGATCGTGATCCATTGGAAGCCATAATTTATACGTCAAGCGTAGCCGAACTTGGCGAGATTGAAGAGACCAAAGACTATCTTGAGATAGGGGCTGCCGTCACCTATACCAGGATATTACCCTATTTTGAGCGGCTTTACCCTTCCTTTGCGACCTTAATTACTCGTATAGGTTCTCGGCAAATTAGAAATGTTGGAACCTTGGGCGGCAATATAGGAACGGCATCACCCATTGGCGATACATTGCCGTGTCTAATAGCGCTTGATGCCACGTTGACGCTTTATTCTAGAACTGGCGGACGGGAACTGTCGTTAGAAGACTTTTTCATCGAATATCGAAAAACGGATTTGAAACCAGGAGAGTTTATTAAAAGCGTTCGTATTCCCAAGCTAAAGGACAAACAAAATTTTAGGGCTTATAAAATTTCTAAGCGTTACGATCAGGACATATCATCTGTCATAGGTGCCTATCGCATCGAAATAGATGCATTAAAGGTTAAAGATATACGCATCGCATTCGGCGGCATGGCAGAAATCCCCAAACGGGCGATGGCCTGCGAGGGAGCATTTTTGGACAAAGAGTGGGTGGAAGATACGGCACTTAAGGCAGGCTTAGCAGTTGCCACCGATTTCAAACCCCTCAGTGACCACCGGGCTACCAAGGACTACCGACTTTGTGTAGCCGCAAATCTTTTTATCCGCCTGTACCGTGATCTGACCGATGCAGAGGACCTTATGGAAGTGGTCGCGGCATGATGGATGGTTTTGAGGAAAGGCAGGCCATTATTGGAGGTGCTCATGCCAAAGTTAAACATGACAGCGCCGCTCGGCATGTTACAGGAAAAGCAATATTTATAGACGATATCGTGGCTCCTCCCGGTACGTTGGAGGCCGTGTTTGTCACCAGCCCTCACGCTCACGCGAAAATTAATTCAATTGACAAAACCAAGGCGTTGAATATCGACGGTGTGCACGATGTCTTAATTGCTGAAGATATTCCCGGACGAAATGATATAGCGCCGGTGTTTGAAGATGAGCCAATCTTAGCTGAAAAATTTGCCCAATATGTTGGCCATCCGGTTGCCTTGGTTGCGGCAGATAACTATGACGTAGCCTTCCACGCGGCAAAGGAAGTGATCGTAGAATATCAGGTTCTCAAACCTATATTATCTATAGCAGAGGCCCTCAAAAGTAAGGAATATACTTTTCCCCCACAAATAATAGGGCGGGGAGATCCAGAAGGTGCTATTGCGGCCGCCAGACATAAAATTTCTGGTGAAATTGCATGTGGCGGACAGGATCACTTTTACCTAGAAGGGCAAATTGCGTTGGCCCAACCAGGTGAGGAGACAGATATTACAGTCTATTCCTCGACCCAGCATCCAACAGAAGTGCAGCACAGCGTTTCAAAAATTCTGGGTATCCCAATTAACGATGTCACAATAGAAGTTCGTCGCATGGGGGGGGCCTTCGGCGGCAAGGAAAGTCAAGCCAGTATTATTGCAGCAGCGGCAGCCTTGGCTGCAGTAAAGACCAAGCGCCCCGTAAAGATCCGGCTGCGACGTGACCATGATATGGTGATCACCGGAAAACGCCATGACTTCGAGTTTACGTATGTTGTGGGTGTTGGTGACGACGGACGGATAGAAGGCATTGAAATTGTGATGGCGATGCGGTCGGGAAATGTCGCAGATCTGAGTCCCGGTGTTTTGGCTCGTGCACTTTGCCATGGAGATAACTGCTATTACTTGCCTAATGTCCGCTTAAGTGGCTTTCCGTGTAAAACTAATACGGTTTCTAATACGGCATTTCGAGGTTTCGGCGCACCACAGGGTATGTTGTTAATAGAGGTTGTTATAGAACATATTGCACGTCACTTAGGTCAATCAGTGGATGCAATTCGGGCAGCTAATTATTATGGGACGTCCGATCGGAATGTCACGCCCTATGAACAGGTAGTGAAAGACAACATAATAGTCGAGTTGACCGATCGTCTAGCCCGCGAGGTCGAGTATGAAGATCGCAAATTAGAGGTCAAAAACTTTAATTCCAGGCATCAAACATTAAAGAGAGGGATAGCTTTGATGCCGGTAAAATTTGGTATTTCATTTAACGCACCGCCTCTCAATCAGGCTGGCGCACTGGTTCATGTCTATACCGATGGTAGTGTTCATTTGAACCACGGTGGAACGGAGATGGGTCAGGGACTTTTTATCAAAGTAGCTCAGGTGGTTGCGACAGTTTTCCAAATCGATGTCAACAATATTAAGATCTCGGCAACCAGAACCGATAAGGTACCTAATACATCTGCAACGGCGGCGTCGGCTGGTTCCGATCTGAATGGAATGGCAGCGTTTAACGCCGCCGAAACAATCAAAAAGCGCATGACAGTTATTGCTGCAATGCATTTTGATGTGCCGGAGAGTGAGGTCGAGTTTCGGCAAAACCGGGTATTTACCGGAAACAACAGCATACCATTTGCAGAGTTGGCTCAAATCACTTGGTCTAAACGTGTATCACTATCGGCGACTGGTTACTATAAGACCCCCGAAATTCACTGGGATCCAATAAAGCTTAAAGGTAACCCCTTTTATTATTTCACCTATGGTGCGTGTATTTCCGAGGTTATTATCGACACACTGACTGGCGAATCACGCGTACTACGGGCCGATATCCTCCAAGACTGCGGCATGTCCCTAAATCCGACAGTGGATTACGGCCAGATCGAAGGGGCGTTTGTGCAGGGGATGGGTTGGTTAACATCAGAGGAACTGGTGTGGGACAAAGAGGGACGGCTGATGACACACGGGCCTTCTACCTACAAAATTCCCGGTAGTCGTGATGTGCCTCCGGATTTCAACATCCATATATTAGAGGATGTCCCCAATCGCTTCCCGACAATTTTTAGATCTAAAGCTGTTGGAGAACCCCCGCTCATGCTTGCCATATCTGTCTGGCTCGCCATTCGTGATGCAGTGGCAAGCATCAGTGAAAGTCCGCTAGCTCCAAAATTAAATGCCCCGGCGACACCCGAAGCCATTTTGATGGCCGTTAATGATATTCGCCAAAGAGCAAATCAGTAGTCTCCCATGACGAAGCCCAGGCTCGAATTAGTCGGAATTACCAAGCAATATCCAGGCGTATTGGCCAATAGTAATGTGAGCCTCAGGATTATGCCTGGCGAAATACATGCGTTATTAGGTGAAAACGGTGCCGGCAAAAGTACGCTGGTAAAAATTATCTATGGTGTACATAAGGCTGATGCCGGCACACTTCATTGGGAAGGAATGGAACATTTGATTGCCAATCCTAATGCCGCCAGGAAACTCGGTATTGGTATGGTGTTCCAGCATTTCTCACTATTTGATGCTATGACTGTTGAAGAAAATATATCGATTGGCATTTCAGCGGAATTAGCAAAAAATAATCTTGACGAAAAAATTCAAAACGTATCGAAGCAGTATGGACTTCCGCTTGATCCCAGTCGTTATGTGCACACACTTTCGGTTGGAGAACGCCAGCGTATAGAGGTTGTTCGGTGTCTTCTGCAAAACCCGCGTCTATTGATTATGGATGAACCGACCTCCGTTCTGACGCCCCAAGAAGTAGAAGAGTTATTTAAAACTTTGAGACGTCTGTCAGATGAAGGAGTTTCCATTCTCTACATCAGCCACAAACTTCAAGAAATAAAAGAACTCTGTCACACTGCCACTATAATGCGGATGGGCAAAGTGGTAGCTGAATGTATACCTGAAGACGAAACTCCCCGATCTATGGCTGAAATGATGATGGGTACCAACCTGGTTTCACCAGAACGAATTGATAATCAGGAGACCGGCGAACCCCGCTTAATAGTGGACGATCTGAGTGTTAACTCGCCACATCAATACGGCGTCAACCTTAAGGGCATTAGTTTTGAGGTGCGTTCCAGTGAAGTGTTGGGGATAGCTGGCATTGCAGGAAATGGCCAGCGTGAACTAATGGAAGTTCTTAGTGGTGAAGTGGTTGCCAATCACGCGGAAGCGATCTTGATTGGAGATGATGCCCAAGGCTTATCTGGACCCATTGAGCGTCGAAAAGCAGGGGTGGGATTTGTTCCGGAAGAACGGCTTGGACATGGCGCTGTTCCAGAATTATCCCTCTGGGAGAATGCATTCCTCTCGGCGGCTGTACCAATGAAACTATTAAATAAAGGATTTATCAGTGTTTCAGCATCTTCAGCCTATGCCGATAGGATCGTCCGGGAATTCAATGTGAAAACACTCGGCGTCCGTGAGGCCGCGAACTCGTTATCCGGGGGTAATCTGCAAAAATTTATATTTGGCCGGGAGATACTTCAAAATCCAAGAGTTATGATTGCCTTGCAACCCACGTGGGGCGTGGATGCTGGATCTGCAGCGGCCATTCGACAAGCATTAATTGATTTGGCAGGCAATGGGGCGGCTGTTCTTATAATTTCACAAGACCTCGAAGAATTATTTGAAGTTTCGGACAGGATAGCAGTCATATGTGAAGGGGAGCTCTCCAGGAGTTACCCAACGTCAAAAATAACTGTCGACGAGGTAGGTCTGCTTATGTCGGGCATTAATTCTCAAGGGGACATTCATCAGGAGGCGCCTGATGTCCCTTAGACTGGAGCAGAGGCGTGAATTTTCCCGCGTCATGATTTATGGCTCACCTCTAATAGCCGTGGTCCTTACGCTTCTCTCAGGAATGGTGATGTTTTCTATTCTTGGCGTTAATGCCTTTGACGCTATTTTTACATTCTTTATTTCTCCAATCTCAGATCTGTCAGGCTGGGCAGAGCTATTCGTAAAAGCTACACCTTTGGTCTTGATTGCTATTGGACTCTCATTTGGCTTCAGAGCAAACGTTTGGAATATTGGCGCTGAAGGCCAATTGACTATAGGTGCACTGGCAGGTGGGGGGGTGGCCCTTGCATTCTTTAATGTTGAGACACCATTTTTGCTGCCTGCGATGATGGTTGCTGGAATACTTGGGGGCATGGCTTGGGCTGCAATCCCGGCGTTTCTGAAAACTCATTATAATACAAATGAAATACTCACCAGTTTGATGCTGGTTTATATAGGGCTGCTTGTGTTGAGTTTTCTCATATACGGCCCCTGGAAGGCTCCCGACAGCTATAATTTTCCAGAATCAAGATTATTTCATGATGCCGCACTGGTTCCCATTTTGGTTGAGGAAACGCGTCTCCACATTGGCTGGCTGATTGCTTTGGTATTTGCTTTAGCATCTTGGATACTATTCTCCCGCCATATTGTAGGATTCCAGGTCAAAGTCATTGGGGTGGCGCCTATGGCCGCAAGGTATGCGGGCTTCAGTGAGAAGCGGATTATATGGATGACACTAATGCTCAGTGGCGGCGCAGCGGGCTTGGCAGGCGTGATAGAAGTCGCGGGGCCAATAGGTCAAATTGTCCCGGTAATTTCACCAGGCTATGGTTTTACGGCTATTATTGTCGCCTTCTTGGGACGCCTCCATCCCATTGGGGTGGTTTTCTCTGGCACCTTAATGGCGTTGACTTATCTTGGTGGAGAAGCCGCCCAAATTGAAATGAACCTCCCCAATGCCGTTACGGGAGTGTTCCAGGGAATGCTCCTCTTTTTTCTCTTGGCTACTGACGTCTTCGTCAAGTATCGGATCAGCTTCGGCTCACCTAAAATAATCCAATACCCATCTAATTCGTTTGACGTTAAAGGTGCAGGATGATGCCGGATTGGCTGACACCAGCAATTCTCACAATCGTCACTGCATCTACTCCGCTCGTATTTGCTGCCGTTGGGGAAGTTGTGGTGGAGAAGTCCGGGGTATTAAACCTTGGAATAGAGGGGATGATGATTATAGGCGCTATAGCAGCTTTCGCCATTGGGGTTAATACGGGGAGTGCAACCATGGCGATCATTGGGGGCGCAGTAGGCGGAATGTTGATGGCGTTGATATTTGGTGTTCTCACATTAAATCTGTTGGCGAATCAAGTGGCGACAGGGTTAGCACTGACGCTTTTTGGTCTGGGTCTCAGCGCCTTGATCGGGCACGCTTACGTAGGGAAAACATTCCCAGGTCTTCCAAAGCTTGACATTCCTGTCTTGAGCGATATTCCGTTAGTTGGTCCTTTGATATTCGGACAAGATTTTTTAGTCTACTTTTCTGTTGCAAGTGTTATATTTGTAGGATGGTTTTTGAATAAGACGCGTTGGGGTATGCTGGTGCGTGCCGTGGGAGAAAATCATGATGCCGCCTATGCCATCGGCTATTCGGTCAAGTTAGTTCGAATGATGGCCGTTCTATTTGGAGGAACTCTTGCAGGATTGGGTGGGGCCTATCTGTCTCTAGCGTACACCCCCTTCTGGGTAGAGAATATGACTGCAGGTCGTGGTTGGATTGCACTTGCGTTAGTGGTATTTGCATCCTGGAAACCCTTTAGGGCCTTTATAGGAGCCTATCTATTTGGAGGTATCACAATTATACAACTGCATGGGCAGGGCATTGGGGTAGATATCCCCGCCCCCATTATGTCTATGTTTCCTTACTTGGCGACGGTGATTGTACTCGTATTGATTTCAAAAGATGCATCGCGGTCGCTTCTCAATGCTCCTGCCTGCCTTGGCAAGAGCTTTCACTCTTCTAGTTAAGCTTTCCAATCTTAAGGAGGAAAATATGAAGAAACTACATGATCTAGCCAAGCTGACACTGTCAGCAGCTGTGTTTGCAGGTTTTATTTTTGTAAACCCGGTAAAATCAGAGGATTTAAAAGTTGGTTTTATTTATATTGGCCCAACAGGTGACCACGGCTGGACTTACGAACATGACCAAGGCCGCAAAGCTATTGAAAAGGCTCTAGGCAGCAAGGTCAAAACGACCTATGTGGAGAAAGTACCGGAAAGTGCCGATGCTGCGAGAGTGTTGACTAAACTGGCGTCAAGTGGTCACGGCCTAATATTTACGACGTCTTTTGGATACATGAACCCGACCCTCAAGGTCGCAAAGAAATTTCCTAAAGTAAAATTTGAGCATGCCACCGGCTACAAACGTTCCAAGAATGTATCGACGTACTCAGCCCGTTTCTATGAGGGTCGCCACGTAGCGGGTCTCATTGCCGGAAAAATGACCAAATCCAATGTTTTGGGTTATGTCGCATCCTTTCCAATTCCTGAAGTGATACGTGGTATTAACGCAACGTTCCTTGCAGCACGCTCAGTAAATCCAAAGATAAAGATCAAGATCATCTGGGTGTTTACATGGTTTGATCCGGGTAAAGAAGCGGACGCCGCTAAAACCCTTATTGACCAGGGAGCCGATATTATTTTACAGCATACGGATTCCCCTGCACCAATGCAGGTTGCAGAGAAACGTGGTAAATGGGCTATTGGCCAGGCATCAAATATGCAGGCATTTGGCCCTAGAGCTCAACTCACTTCAATAATTGATAACTGGGCACCGTATTATATCCAACGCACCAAGGATGTTCTAAATGGTACGTGGAAGAAAAAGGATACGTGGGGAGGCTTTAAGTCGGGAATGGTTGAGATGGCGCCCTACAGTAAGCATCTTCCGGCGGACGTGGTTGCAATGGCAGAGAAGGCCCGAAAAGGCATAATCGATGGTAGTGTTCACGCTTTCCAGGGTCCCATTAAGGACCAATCGGGTAAGATTGTCGTCAAAGCGGGTGAACGCGCCAACGATGGAATGCTGGCTGGAATGAACTTCTACGTTGAAGGCGTCGAAGGCAAAATTCCGAAGTAAATTTATTTGTTAGGGCGGTAACGGTGAGTAGTACCGTGCCGCCCTCTCTTGTTAATTGATAGGTGATGATGTCCACTCCCACTGATAAGGAGCGGTCTCTGGCCTTGCTCGGCCGTGTCCTGACGTTTAATCGAGATCCCTCCGGTTTTTCGGATGAAAAACCATTCAACTATTGGGAAAAGGGATTTGTCGTAATTAAAAATGGCCTTATTTCGGATGTTGGAGAGCTAACAAAAATTCCGGACGAGGCAACGGTAGTGGATTACGGCGAGCACTTGATCTGTGCTGGTTTCATCGACGCTCATGTGCACTACCCACAAATCGATGTTATTGCTTCTTATGGTACACAACTCCTGGAATGGCTCGATAAATATACGTTCCCAGAGGAAGCACGATTTTCAAATAAAGAGGTTGCTGACAAAGCGGCAGCTTTTTTTCTTGATGAGCTCTTAAAGAACGGTTTCACCACTGCTGCCGTCTATTGCACTAGTCATCCCGTCTCCGTCGATGCTTTTTTTGAGGAAAGTAGTAGACGTAACTTACGCGTGGTAGCAGGTAAAGTTCTTATGGATCGCAATGCTCCGATTAGCGTTCGCGATACGGCCAAGACCGGCTACGATCAATCCAAGGCCCTGATAGACAAGTGGCATGGCCGGGGTAGAAACCTATACGCTGTTACACCCCGCTTTGCGCCGACTTCATCACCTGAGCAGTTGGAACTCGCTGGAGCGCTTTACAAAAGTACAGACGGCGTCTTTGTTCAATCACATGTTTCTGAAAATCTCGATGAAGTATCTTGGGTTAATGAACTCTTTCCAGACGCTGACAGCTACCTAGACGTTTACTCGCATTTTGGATTGTTAGGTCCGCGGGCCCTATATGGTCATGGAATTCATTTTTCTGATTCAGAAATTGCGTTGGCAGCGGAAACAGGTACAGCGATTGTACATTGTCCAACTTCCAATTTGTTCATGGGAAGCGGCTTATTCCAATTTGAGAGATTAAAGAACTCTGAAGTTTCACTGGCATTCGGTACTGATATTGCAGGTGGTACTTCCCTCTCTCCATTTGCCACTATGAAGAGCGCCTATGAGATTTCTCAGCTTCAAGGGTATTCGATTTCACCTGAGGAAGCGTTTTATACCGCTACCCTGGGTGGTGCTAAGGCCATGCACTTGGATGATAGGATCGGTCGTATAGCAACCGGATATGAGGCTGATTTAGTAGTAATTGATCTGAAATCTACTCCCATGATCGAAAATAGAACCAATCGAGCCGACAATCTTGGCGATCTGCTATTTGCGCAAATCGTATTAGCCGATGATCGGGCTATCAGGGCAACTTACGCGGCAGGAAACCTGGTCTACGATAGAAAAGTATTACTGGATAACCCAATTAAAGGGTAATCCTTATCCGTTTAAAAAAACGCACAATATACCGATCGGTCCCATATTTCCTTATCATGTCCACGGCTTTCAAACGGCTGAATGCTAAAAATTTGATGCTCATGTTTGAGGATAAATTATAAATCTCTTAGGCAGCGTCGTTTGGAGAGTTGACTAATGGAGCAACGTATTGTTGTTCCGTATCCCAAGGGAAAAAAACCCAATGATTTTGCGGGACTTCATGGACGAACGTATCCACATATTCGAGGCCTTCCGTCTTTGCGTAAACCGTAGCGACGTGGCATTTAGGTAGAAATTCCCGTGCGGTCTTAATTGTAGTGCCTGTATCCACCAGGTCATCAATCATCAGCCAGCCTTCGCCTTCATCTTTAACGGCTTCCGCAGGCTTTTTAATGACGTTAACATCTCCGATGTATTGTTCGTCGTACGTGGCTATACAAAGGGTGTCGATGTGGCGGATATCCATTTCCCGTGCAATGATGGCAGCAGGCACTAGCCCCCCTCGGGTAACGGCGATTATACCTTTCCAGGCACTGAGGCCAATCAGCTTTCTGACGAGTGTTTTGGCATCACGATGCACTTCAAACCAGTTAACATGATGATCTACTACATCCGTACGGAGTTCGTTCATTTGTTCCTCGTTTTCATGTCTCTTTTCCTCCGCCTCCGCACAACCGGCCGTTATAACCAATGTAATATGAACATTGTCAAAGTGGAGGGCAAGACCGTCTTTCCTATATTACCAGCTTAATGATGGACCTCTGTTTCCAGGCGCTCGACATCGCCCTTTAATTTATCTCGATAGAAATTCTTAATGAATCCAGAGAGGTCGTTATTGGAAATCGAATTTCTGATCGAGTGCATCAGATCCTGATAGTAGGTGAGGTTATGGCGCGTAAGGAGCATAGGACCCAACATCTCATTAGCCTTAAATAGATGATGGAGGTAGGCGCGGCTATAGTTGTTGCAAACGGGACATTTGCAGTTGTCGTTCAGTTGCCGCGGATCTTCGGCATGTCGAGCGTTGCGAATGTTAATTTCTCCACGCGGTGTAAAACCTTTCCCAGTTCGACCGGAACGGGTTGGCATTACGCAGTCAAACATATCAATTCCCCTTAATACTCCCTCTACGATATCCGAAGGGGTACCAACCCCCATTAGATAGCGGGGTTTATTTTG
>ERZ651768.949-NODE-949-length-21536-cov-12.340510_pt1 | contig 21536 bp, 16 predicted proteins | sample MGYA00514754_ERZ651768 | MGnify/ENA metagenome assembly ERZ651768
TGGATGAACTGGTACGGAGTTTTATAACTGAGTTTCCGGATAAACAGGTGGCAATAGTCTCAATTGACCCCTCTAAACGTAAAACCGGAGGTGCATTACTTGGTGACCGTCTGCGTATGAATTCGATTCATGATCAGCGTGTTTACATGCGTTCACTTGCCACACGCAGATCACATCTTGCTACATCTGCCTCTCTGGACAGTTCCGTAAATTTGCTTCGTGCTTCCGGATTTGATTTGATTCTGGTGGAAACTGCGGGAATTGGTCAAAGTGATTCCGAAATTTCTGACCTGGTTGATTTTAGTATATACGTGATGACCCCCGAATACGGGGCGGAGACTCAGTTGGAAAAAATTAACATGATTGACTTTGCCGACTGCATAGTGATCAATAAATTTGATAAACCGGGAGCTGAAGATGCATTACGTGCTGTACGCAAACAATACTGCCGCAGCCACCTTAACTTTGATGATCATCCGGAATCAATGCCTGTATTTGGAGTTGTAGCCAATCGTTTTAATGATGTTGGTACAAAATGGTTTTATCACAAATTGATAGAATTGCTGATACAAACAAAAGGTCTTAATTGGAAACGCAACCAAAAGGCAGATTTTGCTGTTTCTGAGATTTCGGAACTGATTCCTGCTGAGCGAAAAGAATATTTGAGGCAAATAGCATCTACTATCCGGAACTACAAAAATCAGGTCCGGGAACATGCAGCAATCGCCTCTGAATGTGGACAGCTACATGGAACAATACAGCAAATGTCCGGATCAACGACCGGAATTGCAGAACCGCTTCCCGATAACTGTAAAGATAAAAGCGAAACTATTGCTGTTCAGGAACTTTACAATGAAAAATTAAAAAAACTTCCTGAATCACTGCGAAAGCAGCTTAGTGAATTCGAGAATAATCGACAGGCATATCTCAAAGATTACTTCAGCTTCACGGTGCGGGAGAAAGCACAGGAAATTGAAAATTACCGTACCAGTATTTCCGGGACCAAAATTCCAAAAATTTCCACCCCGAAATTTAAAGACTGGGGAGAAATTGCAGGATGGCTAGGACTGGAAAATTTTCCAGGAAGCTTTCCTTATACCTCCGGAGTATTTCCTTTCAAGAGAGAAGGTGAAGATCCAACACGCATGTTTGCTGGGGAAGGAATTGCGGAACGCACCAACCGGCGATTTCATCTGCTGGCTCAGGGGCAACCTGCTTCACGCCTGAGTACTGCATTTGATTCTGTCACACTTTACGGGGCAAACCCCAATGTTCGTCCGGATATATATGGGAAAATCGGGAATGCCGGAGTTTCAATCTGCACAGTTGATGACGCCAAAAGACTTTATTCAGGATTTGATCTGCTTTTGCCCAGTACATCCGTTTCAATGACAATTAACGGTCCTGCACCCGTTGTACTGGCTTTTTTCATGAATGCAGCCATTGACCAGCAAGTTGAAAGACAACTTCGTGAAAGCGGAGAATTGGGAAAAGCAAAGCAAAACCTGAAAAAGCAGTATAAAAAGCAAAATATACATCTGCCCGAATACCGCATGGATAGGCAGGAAAATCATAACGGATTGGGACTGGAACTGCTTGGGATGTCCGGCAGGCATTTTGTAGACTCAGGAACTTACGGCAATATCAAAGCAGATGTATTGAAAAATGTACGCGGAACGGTACAGGCAGATATTTTAAAGGAAGATCAGGCGCAGAATACCTGTATTTTCTCCACTAATTTCGCCATGCGGATGATGGGAGACATACAGGAATATTTTACTGCAAATGATGTTCGCAATTTTTATTCTGTAAGTATTTCCGGATACCACATTGCAGAGGCAGGAGCGAATCCGATCAGTCAGGTAGCCTTCACACTTTCCAACGGCTTTACGCTGATAGAATACTATCTTGCTCGTGGATTAAGGATTGATGACTTTGCTCACAATCTGAGTTTCTTTTTCAGCAACGGCATGGACCCGGAATATGCGGTTATCGGCAGAGTAGCGCGCAGGATTTTCTCTGTTGCGATACGCTATTTGTATGAAGGGAATGAACGTTCCCAGAAATTAAAATATCATATTCAGACTTCCGGTCGTTCACTTCATGCAATGGAGATAGACTTCAATGATATACGTACAACCCTTCAGGCACTTTATGCCATTTACGACAACTGCAATTCACTGCATACCAATGCCTACGATGAGGCCATTACAACTCCCACAGGAGAATCAGTTCGTCGTGCGCTTGCAATTCAGCTGATCATCAACCATGAACTTGGACAAGCATATAACCATAATCCTTTGCAGGGAAGTTTTCTGATTGAGGAATTAACCGATTTGGTTGAAGAAGCAATTCTTTCCGAATTTGTTCGTTTATCAGACAGGGGAGGTGTTTTGGGAGCCATGGAAACCATGTATCAGCGCAACAAAATTCAGGAAGAATCACTCTATTATGAAACTCTGAAACATACTGGAGAGCTTCCTATTATGGGTGTCAACACTTTCCTGAATCCAAAGCCTGATAAATCAGATACTGAAATTGAACTTGCCCGCTCAACTGATGAAGAAAAGAATATGCAAATCAGTGATTTGGAGATGTTCCATGAATTTCATGCAGCGGAAAAGGACTTCATGATGCAGCGGCTCAGTGAAACTGCTTTAAATAACGGCAACATATTTGAGGTCCTGATGGACGCTGTTCAGGTATGTTCCCTTGGAGAAATAACCAATCAGCTTTACCAGCTGGGAGGTCAGTATCGACGGAACATGTAAGTAAATATTCTAAAACTAATTGAGCACCTGTCACAGATTTAAATGATTGCTAAATTACTAAGTTTGCCTGCCTCAGTTCCAAGAATCGAATGAATGCTTCCTGAGTAGAAGACACCTCTCATTAAGAAGTTTCTTTCTTATAATTATTTAACTGACAATTCTTTCAATAATTCAACCAAAACATGCAATTTGACATAAGACTCTGGTCATTTACAAAAGGAGTTAGAGGACGTATTGCCTATTCTGTAATGATAGGGATTATATCCACCTCACTCGGAGTGGTACGTCTGGCTATGCTTGGATGGCTGATTGGGATGATTTTCCAAGGTAAATCAGCCGAGGAGCTGATTATTCCAATTATCCTTGCTGCTTTGGTAATGCTGCTACGGGGTTATTTCGAACATTGGCGCACTATGATGGCACATGAAACCTCAGCAATTGTCCAGAAAGAGCTTCGAAAAAGATTATTTGATAAAATTGTCTCCCTTGGACCTGGTTACGCCGGCAGGCAGCGATCGGGAGAACTCGTATTGAGCATGGTGGACGGTGTAGAACAGCTGGAAACTTATTTTGGCCAGTACCTTCCGCAGCTGCTGATCTCTGTTTTGACTCCACTGATAATTTTTGTATTTGTAGCATTTTTAGATTTACCAGTGGCCCTGATCCTTCTTGCTGCAGCATTTGTGTCACTTTTTGCACCATCTGCATGGCATAAATTTGATATCAAGCGCTCTAAGGAAAGACAGCATGCTTATGAAACATTTGCCTCAGACTTTCTGGATGGAATCCAGGGCCTTGCGACTCTCAAATCTTTCGGACAAAGCAAAACCCGTGCTGACTTGCTGAAAAAACGTGCTTATGAACTTTTTCGAAGCACAATGTGGGTGCTTGCCACCAATGTATTATCACGTGGGATTACAGATACTTCAATCGCCCTGGGAGCAGCAGCAGGACTGGGTTATGGTGCATATCGCACCACAACAGGGGATATGGAACTTACTACCCTGCTGATCATACTGATGATGGGAGTTGAAATTTTCAGACCCATGCGTGACCTTCGTACAGTTCTGCATCAGGGCATGCTGGGGCTATCTGCTGCACATGGAGTATTCAAGATTCTTGATGCAACTCCTACTGTAATTGAGCAACATTTTGAAAATATTAATACAACCCTTGAGCCTTCAATTTCTTTTGATTCAGTAAGCTTCAACTACCCCGGACACAGTCATGTTGTTCACAATTCTTTATGCTTTAATATCAAAAAAGGGGAGCGAGTTGGACTCGTTGGTTCGAGTGGATGCGGAAAATCCTCTATAGTTAAACTACTTCTGCGTTTCCATGATCCAGTTCATGGATCAGTCCGCATTGGAGATATGGATCTTCGGGATATCTCATTTGATCAGATTCGAAGCATGATCTCAGTTGTGCATCAGGATACTTTTTTGTTTCATGGAACAATCGAAGACAACATCAAAATGGGCAACCCTGAAGCAGATGAGGCAGAGATTATTAAAGCAGCAAAAAATGCAAACATACATGAGTTCGTGGGAACACTTCCTGACGGATACAAAACTTTAATTGGTGAAAAAGGAATTAAGCTCTCTGGAGGACAGCGACAGCGGGTAGCCATCGCAAGAGCACTATTGAGGGATACACCTATTCTAATATTGGATGAGGCCCTTTCTGCTGTGGATGCTGAAAATGAGTTTGTTATTCAGCAGTCTTTGGATCATTTGATGAAAGACCGTACAACACTGGTATTAGCACATCGACTTTCAAGTGTTGTTAAATGTGACCGAATACTGGTACTAGACGGGGGAAAAATTACAGAGTCAGGTTCCCACCAAAGCCTGATGCAACAGGGTGGGATATATTCAGTTTTGATGTCACAGCAGGTACGTGAAGCTGAATCAAAGGAACTGCTGGTTGAAGAGAAAGAATCGGTTATTTTTGAAGAAAAAGAGGAAGAGCAGTTAAAAGAAACAATAATGAACTTGCCGACAGAAGGGATTGTTAAAGCAGAAGGTCTTAATTGGAAACAATTAGTTATTGAGCTGATGCGTCATATCATCCCCTGGAAAGGAAGGCTAGCGCTTTCTTTCTGTTTTGGGGTACTGCGTGTACTGTCATTTATAGGTGTTGGTATTTTCAGCGCACTTATAGTACTTGATTTGAAAAATGGTAATGATTATTCTTCTCAGCTAAGCTGGCTGATTACAGCAGCTATACTATCCGGGATACTTCACTGGCTTGAATCATGGATAGCCCATGATATGGCATTCAGATTACTTTCTGTTATGCGTATCAATGTCTTTAAGAAACTTGACCTGCTTGCTCCGGCATACCTTGTGCGACGCAGAACAGGTGATTTGATGGGCATTGCCACACATGATGTTGAACTGGTTGAATATTTCTTCGCACACACAGTAGCTCCGGTTTTTGTATCAATCCTGATTCCAGCTGCAGTAGTTGTCATTTTAAGTACAACCAGTTTCTGGATGACACTCGCACTTTTACCTTTTTTAATTGCAGTTGGATTAAGTCCTTTTTTGATGAGAAACAAAGTGGACCGACTGGGATCAAAAGCCAGGGAAGCTGCCGGTGAACTCTCAGCACATGCGATTGATTCAGTACAGGGACTTGCAGAAATCGTTGCATACCAGCAGGGTTCTAATCGAGGAAGATCTTTTGAAGAACTGACAGACCGGCACATCTCCCTGAGACTGCCTTTCTTCAAAGAACTGACACTTCAAAGCAATATGCTGGAAGTTCTGACCGGCTGGGGTGGTCTTGCTGTTGTCAGTGCCGGTGCATTACTCACAACCAATGGATATTTTGATGCAGGCATACTTCCTCTCTTGACAATACTGGCAATGTCAGCGTTTCTGCCTGTTTCAGAAATAGCTCAGATAGGTAGACAGCTAGCAGACACTCTTGGTGCTACCAGGAGAGTGTACGCACTCGAAAAAGAACCGGTAAAAATAGCTGATGGGAATGCAGAAGTTTCCAAGGATATAACATCAGGCTTCAAAATAAGAAATGTAAGTTTTTCTTTTCCGGGCAGACCAAGGAATGTCTTGGAGAACTTAAATGTTGATATTCCGGTTGGGAACACATTTGCCATAGTTGGTCCTTCAGGCGCAGGAAAAACAAGTCTGGCCCAGCTGCTTATGCGTTTCTGGGATCCTGACAAAGGCAGCATCTTGTTTAATGATATTGATCTTAAGAATTTCAAACTAGAAGAGCTTCGTTCCAGAATTGCATTAGTAGCTCAGGACACATATCTCTTCAACAATACTTTAAAAGACAATATTTTGATTGCTAAACCTGATGCAACTGAACAGGAATTACAGGAGGCAGTAAATTTGTCAGCCCTGTCTGAAGTTGTTCAAAGTCTTCCTGAAGGACTTGAAACGATGGTTGGAGAACGCGGAGCAAGTCTCTCAGGAGGACAGAGACAGCGAGTAGCAATTGCAAGGGCATTTCTGAAAAATGCACCGGTATTAATTCTGGATGAAGCAACTTCCCACCTGGATGCACTAAGTGAGAACATTGTACATAAGGCCCTGAATCAACTCAAAATAAACAGAACTACCCTGATCATAGCCCATCGTCTTTCAACTGTTCGTGAAGCAGACCAGATCATAGTTCTGGATAAAGGACGCATCATGGAAACCGGAACACACAAAGAACTATTTAAAAACAAGGGACTTTACAGAAAACTGATTTCAAAACAGCTCAGCAGATCTGCCATGCAGTAAGATGAAACAGTATGACCTTAGTTAACTCAAATTAGAAATATAAGAGCTAATTACTTGATACCGCCAATCAATTACTAATTGCCTATTCTTGATTCTCACCAGCCTGGATAAAACCAGTTGATGTGACTGTTGTGATGGGCATGTTTATGCTGGCAACTGTTTTAATGATTTATTTGTCGGGTAAATTTCAATAGTTTTGTTTTTTAAGTCAGTCAATTTATTCATGAATGCTGTGTGTATTTTGAAAAAAATCTTTTGTGTGTTTACCATATTTTTTGCTTTCCAGCTTTCTTTGCAGGCAAATATTGTTTGTATGTGCGTAACAACGCCCGTCACTTTTCTGGAAGTCGTTGATGGCGATACAATCTGGGTGAAAAAAGAGGGGAAAAAAGTACTGGTACAGTTTGCGGGTATTGACACCCCCGAGTTAGCTCATGAAGCTAACAAAACTCCGGATTGTCTTCATGATCAGAAAAAGGCCCAGGAGGCCCGCGATCTAATTCAAGATATGTTGTCATCAGCGAAAGAAGTCGGATTGATCATCAAGGAAGAGATCAATGAGCAAGAATTAAGGGCGCAAGTCTATGCGGACGGGCTCAGTGTAGGGCAGGAATTGCTTTACAAATATCTTGCAGTTGAAGGGCAGGGGAACTGGTGTGGGATAAATGAATGAAATTAATTCAAGAAATAGTTTTCGTTGTGATGACACTCGATTTGATGTGATTCATCAAAATGCCTGATCGGAGGTATTTCCTTATCACATGTTCCTTCGATGGAAATCGGACAACGGTCATAAAAAGGGCATCCTATGTCAGTGATTTGGACAACACGATCGATTCCAGCCTGGGCTTCCTGGGTTTCCATTGTTTCTTCAAGCCAACCAAGTTGTAATTCTGGTACCGACGCAATCAAAAGGCGGGTATAGGGATGATAAGGTGGTGAAAGAACCTGATCGACTTGCCCTTGTTCCACCACACGGCCCGCGTAGAGAACCACGATTTCATCCGCAAACGAGGCCACTGTGGAGAGATCGTGACTGATGAACACGAAAGAGACCCCGGTTTTTTTCCTGAGACGTTTCAGGAGTTCAATGACGTTGGCACCTACAATCGAGTCAAGTGCCGAAATTACTTCGTCGCAGAGCAGAACCTCAGGCGCCGCAGCAAGTGCTCTGGCGAGATTGATTCTTTGTTTTTGGCCGCCTGAGAGTTCGTCAGGATAACGCCCGGCAAAATCCTGGGGCAGTTCCACCATTTCCAGAAGTTCGGCGATCCGTTTTCTTTTTTCCCCACCTCTAAGTCCAATGTAAAATTCCAGAGGTCTCCCCAAAATCTGGTCAATCCTCTGTCGGGGATTGAGGGCAGTATCAGCCATTTGAAACACAAACTGAACCTTTTGCAATTCGGACCGTTTTCTGTTCTTCAAATCAGGTTTCAGGGATTCTCCATCAAGCAGAACTTCTCCATGACTAGAGGGAAGAAGACCAGACATGACACGGGCAAGGGTCGATTTACCGCAGCCTGATTCTCCAATCACTCCGACTGTGTGTCCCCTTTCTATGGCAATGTTTACGTCTTTCAGCACCCTGGTTGCGGGGACTCCATTTATTTTTTTACCGTAACCTGCGGAAAGTTTTATCACCTCCAAAGCAGGAACTTCCCGTTCATGCTCCCCTGTCATTTCTTCCCCCTGACCTGCAGCAGGTGGAGGCCTCACAGCGTTCATCAAGCGCCGGGTGTAGTCGTGTCCTGGTTTGTTGACCACCTGCTCCGCACTTCCATGTTCCTGGACCTCACCGGCATAGAGAACAACAATGTCATCTGCGATTTGTGCCACTACCGACAGGTCATGGGTCACGTAGATGGCTGATGTGCCCTCTTGTTTAATCACCGATTTGAAAGCTTTCAGAACCTCGATCTGCGTGGTGACATCAAGCGCGGTGGTGGGTTCGTCCAGTACCAGCAGGTCAGGTTTCCCGCAGAGTGCCATGGCTGCCATCAGTCTTTGTAACTGTCCCCCTGAGACCTGGTGTGGAAAACGCTTACCCAGAATTTCCGGATCAGGAAGTTCCAGTGCCCGATAGAGTTCGATGGCTCTCTGATTTGCCTCTTCCTGATTCAACTGGCCATGAAGTACCGGAGACTCGGTCACCTGCTCCCCAATGGTGAGTGCGGGATTGAATGTTGCCGCTGCACTTTGAGCGAGGTAGGCCACCTTTTGTCCGCGCATCAGTCTTTTTTGTTCAGATGGCATTGATATTACATTCTGGCCGTGGAGCCGGACTTCTCCTGAAGTAAATTCCAGGCCGGGTTTGGTGTAACCTAATGCCGAGAGGGCTATAGTTGTTTTTCCAGAACCAGATTCACCGATTAATGCGACTACCTCTCCCCGCTTCACATTGAAACTAACTCCCTTGACAATGGGAGTTAAACTTCCGTCATCTTTACGGGCATCGATTTTCAGCTGATCAACTTCGAGAATGTGTGCCATCAGATCATTCGGTTCGAGAGTTTGCCACCGGAATGGGCAGAAATATCATCTACAATCAGGTTGATGGAAATGGTTAAGGTTGCAATCGCGAGGGAGGGCATCAATGGGGCAATTGAACCATATGGAAGTCCTCCCAGGTTTTCCTTAACCATGCTGCCCCAGTCGGACATAGGAGGCTGAACTCCTAAACCCAGGAAGCTGAGTGAGGAAATGAAGAGAATGATCCAAACAAACCTCAGGCCAAAATCGGTGGCAAGAGGCATGACAACATTTGGAAGAATTTCCCTGGTAATGATCCACCAAAGCCCTTCTCCCCGAACTTTGGCTGCTTCCACGAAGTCACTGACCATCACGTCCTGGCCCAGGGACCGGGCCACCCTGAAAACGCTGGTGGCGTATATGAATCCAGTCATGCCAATAAGAATCGGAATGGTGCTCCCAACGGCTGCAATCACCACAAGCCCCATCATGATGGTGGGGATCGATAAAAAGGCGTCATTGAATCGGCTCAAACTCATATCCAGCCATTCACTTCCCACTGCGGCTGCAATTCCCAAGGTGACCCCGAGAAGGTAGGCCAACAATGTGGCGATAAAGGAAATCCCTATGGTGGTTCGTGCTCCGTAGAGAATCCTTGAAAGAGTGTCCCTGCCCAGGTAATCCGTACCCAGATATGCGACTTTGCTGGGAGGTTGATAGTCTGTATCTGGATATTCATCTCCTCCCGGAACAATAAAAAGCGATTCATCCAGAAAATCTGCCTCATTGTACGGAGCAACATATGGCCCAATGAGGACCATCATAATCCAGAACAAGACAAAGAAAATACCGATTTTTCCGCTTATCGTGAAACGGATTTTTCGTCTGGGCGGCGCGTCAGGGAGTTCCTGAAATGCCGTTTCCTCTTCTATCGTGTTTTCTTCTTGAGACATATGAGAACTATTTTGGATGACGAAGCCGTGGATTTGAGATTATCGAAGCCATGTCCGCAATCATGAGCAGGATCACATAAGTTGCACAGAAGATCATAGCGCAGGCCTGAACCAGTGGCAGATCCCGGGTCTGGACACCATCGATCATCAGTTTGGCCAATCCCGGATAGGCGAAGACGGTTTCGACAATCACAACTCCCCCGATCAGCCAGGCCATATTCAATGCGATCACGTTGACAATCGGTCCGACGGTATTGAGCAAAGCGTGTCTCATGATAATCCTTTTTCTATTAACACCCTTGAGTATTGCCATCTCAATGTAGGGCGAACTCATGATGTTCAGTATGGTTGCTCGAGTCATGCGGATAATCTGTGCTGAGACAATGGTCACCAGGGTTAGAGTTGGCATGAGCAACGCCCGGATTAATTGCCAGCCTGTCTCACTTCCACTCAAGTAGGCAATCGATGGAAGCCAACCGAGTTGAACCGCAAGAACCATGACAAGAATCATGGCAACGAGAAAATCAGGTACGGAAATGATGCTGAGGGTGGTAAAAGTGATGGCACGGTCGATCCTGGAACCAGGATACATGGATGCTAATAGACCCAGAGACATGGCCAGCGGGATCGAAATCACGGCCACCATTCCGGCTAATCTCAGTGTGTTCACCAGCCTGGGGACAATCATCACTGAAATTTCAGTTCCAACAGTCCCAATTCCGGATCCTGCTTTGGACATTCCCAGGTCACCAGTAAACAGGTTACCAAGCCACATGAAGTACCGAACATGGGGAGGCTGATCCAAGCCCAGATGTTCCCTCAAAGCCGCTAAGGATTCCGGAGTCGCCATTTGCCCTAAAATGATGTTTGCAACGTCTCCAGGAAGCAAACTGGTCCCGATAAAGATAATGATCGAAACCACCAGCAGAGTGACAAAACTAATTATAATTCTTTTGATGATGGCTTGAACGAGCATTTAGCAAAAAATAGAACCATTGAAAAAAAAAAGCCTGCGGACTTTCATCACGCAGGCTTCCGAGCTTAAATCTGTAAAGACCTAAGCTTCCATCCAGGCAAATTCTGGCCAGGTACAGCCTCCAATTGAACCAAGAGGATTGACTGGGATACCCTGAATCTTATCACTAACACCATCATTTACGTTGGTATGATAGGCAACGACCATACCACTGAACATGTTAATCAGTGCCTGCATTTCGCAGAACATCTCATGACGCATTTTGGGATCAGTTTCTGCCAGGTTCATCTTCAACAGTTGTCCCATTCTCTCATTGTTCCAGAATGTGTCGTTCCATGCCCGTCCTGGACCAAACTGGATATCAAGCATAGAGTTTGCGGTTGGACGCATGTTCCAGGAAACCACATTCAGTGGCTCCTTCATCCATACAGCGCCCCAGTAACCATCCGTAGGTACCTTTTTGATCTTTAAATCAAAACCGATTTTACTCAGGTTATTCTGCATCAGCAGACAGGAATCACCGATGCCTGTTGCGACTTCTGCCACATAAAGCTCAGCAGAACTGTAACCCGATCGGTTCAGATGCCATTTTGCCTTATCCGGATCGTATTGTCTCACGGGAAGTTCATAGCAGTGATCTGCGCCGTAAGCTGTAGAAATGGGATGATCATTGCCCACCTCACCATTACCTTTAAGTATGGAACGCACTATTCTTTCCCTATCCTGAATGTACTGAAAGCCCTTGACTAAATCATCATTCTTTCCAGGAGCCGTGTTTTTCAGGCAGCAGATACCACCGTATCTCCCTGATTTCGTGGAATTGATATGAACTCCATTGGAACTTTCGATTAATTTAATCATTTTGGCATCAACATCGGAGATCAAATGCATGTCTCCAGCAATCAATGCGTTGACACGTGCCTGGGGATCCGTAATGGCAGTAATTTCGATGGCATCAAAATTAGCTGTTTCTCTCCAATAGTCTTCATTTCTTACATGGAGGGATTTGGTTCCAGGTTCGAAACTGGTCACTCGATAAGGACCTGTTCCGTTTCCTTTTTTGAAATCGGTTGTTCCCTGTTTGACTATTTTAGCCTGCTTTTCACTGAGCTTAGCTGGCAGGTCGGAATCCGGACTGTTCAGGATAGCTTTGACGGTATGACTGTCAATTTTTTTCCATTCCTTTACCTGACTGAAAAAACCTTTGATCACAGAAGTTGTTTTTTCACCGAGGTGCCGGTTCATACTCCAGATCACATCATCCGCGCTGAAATTCGACCCGTCATGAAACTTAACTCCTTTTTGCAGCTTGAAGGTCCATACTGTGGCATCTGAATTTGGTGTAAACTCTTCTGCCAATTCTGGTTTGAGCTGCATGTTTTCACGCATTTGTACCAGACCATTATAAGCGGTATGGGCTCGGGTATAATCGATGTTTGATGTCATCACGATGGGATCCATCTGATCGTCAGGTCCGTGAAGGTTGGAAGCCATTCTGACGGATCCTCCTTTTCTAGGAGTTTTCGCCATAGCCTCAGTTGCTTTCAATAAACTTCCCGCAACTGAAATGGTGATTCCCAAGGCACCGACTGCCTTCATAAAATCCCGCCGATTTATACGCCCGTCAGCATGCATCTGCTGAAGACTTTTAATATCTTTCATTTGCTGAAGATTTTTATCTTCTTTCATTGTCCCTCCTTATCATATATTAGATTGGGATAATTGTTTGATTAGAGGCTGCTTTACAGCATAAACCATTAAAACTGTATTAGCCTGTATTAATGGAGAATTTAAAGTCTCCCTCTTAAAAATTAAGATTTAATTTTACAGGTGTTATTTTTTAACAGCTATAAAACAAACTTAACATTTTCAACTCCATGGTGTTTAAATAATCTTCTCTGAAATATGATTATTCTATGTAACCCCATAAATTGGGCTTATGTTAACCATGAAAAAATTATATGTCAAACTTAAATATTGTTTAAATTTCAGGCAATCATACTTATATTCATCCTGACCTTATTTAAATAATACTTCCATTTAATGGTCCATATTCGAATTTTCAGAAAGAAGATATTTTGCAGGAAAAAATAAGAACTCTATTTTACCCTTGACACACATAATATATAGTGATAAATCATATAGTACTAAATTAATGCTATTTCAATATTTTGTATATCAGACATGGATATTGACAAAAGTTTTCTTTGTATTTTCTATATAAAATCAACAATATTTACATAAGGGGGTAATTTATGGCCTACAGTGAAAAAGTAATTGACCATTACAACGTTCCGAGAAACGTGGGTAGTTTCGTCAAAGAAGAAGATGGTATCGGTACAGGCTTAGTCGGTGCACCTGAATGCGGTGACGTCATGAAGCTTCAGATCAAGGTGGAAAATGACAAGATTGTAGATGCAAAGTTTAAAACATTTGGATGTGGATCAGCTATTGCCAGTTCCAGCCTGGCGACTGAGTGGGTTAAAGGGAAAAGTGTGGATGAAGCAATGGCAATTCAAAATACTGAAATTGTTGAAGAACTTTCACTTCCTCCAGTAAAAATTCACTGCTCAGTACTTGCTGAGGATGCTATAAAGGCTGCTATCAACGATTATAAGAACCGTAATCAGTCAAAAACTGATTAATTTGTGTACCTGAATTCAACTTATAAACTAATCCTAAAATTTGCAGACCAGATATAATCGATATAAAATAATCCCCTTACCGCTGAATATGAACAGCATAATGAAAAAAATTTAAACTAAATTTTTCGAAGTTAGTCTGGAGCGCATATAATGGACGAAGAAGTATTAAACATACAGGTAAGGAAATTTCTCAAGAAAGTAGGTATTCAGTCACAACGAGAAATTGAGCAGGCTGTAAAAGATCATTTAAAGAAAGGCTCCCTCTCAGGAGCAGAAAAACTGGATGCTTCCATGCTGCTCGAAGTCCCTGAAATAGGACTTAAAGTTTCAATAGATGGTAAAATTGAAATAGAGTAATGATCTCATTTTAATTTTAACTGTCTTTTTTAGTTTTATTATTAAATAATCCCGAATATAGATATAAATTTTCTTAACCAGAAAAATCTACTTTAAATGTTTAAGTTTAATGATATTTCAGATAAGGATGATGGGTTTGTTCCTCAAGAACATCTGCTCACTCCTAAAAAGTTTTTTGAATTACGAAGAACAACAAAAAAAGTATATGTCTTTGATTTAAGAAATGCTGAAGAATTTGAAAAATCCCATCTTCCTGGTGCACATAATCTTGTCTACGAACATTTTGAGGACTCCATTTATCAAATGCCATTTACAGGTGAAATCATGTTATACGGCGGCAACCAGACAGAGTCATTCAAAGCAGCAGAGATTCTATATGATAACGGATTTGAAACCTTTTATTTCACAGATTCATACGAAGCGTTATACGAAGGAATGGATGCATCTTTTTTAGATATAAGTGATGAAGCAAAGAATAACATTCTGGATAAACTTGATCCCAACGCAGGCAAGACTCAGGGAATTGAAATAATTGTTGACCCCAAAACTGATCGCAAGGCAAATTACAGCATTCAGTTTGTTGATTTGTCAGATACTGCTTCTGAAAAAATTTCCATTGATTTTGAAAATTTCCAGGTTTTTGTTGCAAAAGAAGGTGTCCCATACCTGGAAGGTACTGAAATCAATTTAAATGAAGACCAAGAGCTTGCCGCATTCAATCCCAACATGTCTATTACAAAGCTCAGCGGTACTGTTGATGAGCAAATTCAGCATGTCCTGGATGAAGAAGTTAATCCTATGGTTGCCTCACATGGGGGGGTTGTCAGCCTGCTTGAAGTCAAGGATAGTAGTGCATACCTTGAGTTCGGAGGAGGATGTCAGGGCTGCGGAATGATCGATGTAACATTGAAGCAGGGAGTTGAGGTGATGATCAAGGAACAGGTTCCTGAGATCGAAGCAATTTATGACGTAACTGACCACGCTGAAGGCACAAATCCATATTACCAACCTTCTACGAAATAATTTTTTATTAACTGCTGTATTATTTTATGTTATAACACGGTTAATAAAAATGACCCGCAATTATAATTAACCCTTTTGAAAACGGGGGTAATTCTGAAAAAGCTACACCGCCCTGACCTGTTCGGCTGGTCTGTCTTTAATGAAGAACGAAATATTGATTTTCATGGAACTTTGTGGGTACATCCTGCAGGCAACGTTCTGATAGATCCACTACCATTGAATGAGCATGATGAAAATCATTTGGACAGCATGGGTGGCGCTGCTCATTTGATCATTACCAACTCTGATCATGTTCGGGATGCAGCAAGAATATTATTGTTCACAGGGGCAAAATGCTGGGGACCATTTGCGGAGAAAGAACAGTTTCCTTTCGACTGCGATGGCTGGCTGAAAGATGGAGATAAGCCTGTAAGCAATATTGAAGTATTTTGTATGGAAGGCTCAAAAACTCCTGGAGAATTAGCCATTTTAATTGATGAAACAACGCTGGTTACAGGAGATATAATCAGGGCTCATGAAGGAGGCCGCCTCTGCATGCTTCCTGTCGAAAAGCTTCAAAACAGAGAGCTTGCGGTAAATTCAATAAAAAGAATTGCTGCTGTTAAAAGCATAGAAGCTGTAATTCCCGGAGACGGTTGGCCAATCTTTAAAAATGGCCATGAAGCGCTAATTGAGCTTTCTGAAAAAATATAGCATCCAGTCAAGACCAGACAATTCCCTCATAAAACTCACATTTTTAATAATCTCTATAAGCGATGCTTTCAGGGAATCATTTAATCAAGTATTTTCCAGAACAACTTCTATTTTTGACCAGGCATTTTTCAGAGCTTTAATAACCAATTCCTGATCCTTGTCTTCAGCAAATATAAAACCCAGGTAACGATCACCTTTTGGAAGTGGTTCAAGCTTTTCTCCAGGTTTGACAGTTATTTGAAGATCAGTTACGCCTTTAACATTTAAGGCATCTTCAACGCCTCTCATTTCTTTCAGGATGCCCATATTTTCAGTAGGCATCATCATTACTCCCCTGGCAGTATCAGTCAGTTTTGTCTTTACCACATTGCGTCCCAAGTAAGAACGAAGTATCAATTCTTCCAGGCTCATACCACCCTGAAATTCAAGAACTTTCGAACATAAACCACCTATACTCCTAGAAGCACATTCAAGAATATAGTTGCCGCTGCTGTTAATACGTACTTCAACATGCACGGGCCCCTTGACAATTCCCAATGCCTTGACAGCATTTTGTGCTGTTTCAAACAAAGAAAATTGATTTTTTTCAGACAAAGCAGTTGGTGTAACAATAATCGTTTCCTCAAAAGTTGGGCCTTCCATTGGTTCCGGTTTATCAAAAACAGCCAGGACCTTAAGTTTACCTTCAGCAACAATTCCTTCAATGGCAACTTCCTTTCCGGGAATATATTCCTCAACCAGAATCCAATCAGACTGTTCGCCTCCACGCTCCCTTACTTCTTCAAGTGAGAGCAACTCATTTAAAGTTTTGATGCCATAGGCCAACTCCTCTATTGTATTGACTCGAATCACTCCACGGCTTGCAGAAAGAAAGATGGGCTTGATTACACAAGGAAAAATTATTTCATTAATCATCTTATGGGGAGTATCATGAATTGAAAAACGTTTGAACCAGGGAGAATTTACTCCTGCCTTTTTCAATTCAATACGCATTAAATATTTGTCTTTGGTCAGCAAAACAGACTCGACTGGATTATGCTCCACTTGGAGATAATTACTTAGATTTGCTGCCAGAACAATTGATTCTTCATCCACACCTATTACTGCCTTCAAGCCATTTCTTTCAGCCCATTCACTGATTTCATCCAGCCTGTCTTTCCAGTGATGAAAATTCATAATAATCAGATTGTCCGGATATTTTCCGCTGAATACCTGCGATTTATCACTGATTACTAGAACTTTCAGATCAAGCTTTTCAACCGCGTTTATGAACGCACTTGTTCTGTAACTGGCAGATGGAATTATTAGAATCACTGCAGAAGAATTGTCCATCAGAAAAACTCTTTAAGATTCCTTTGAATTGGGCAATTTAATTGATGCCTTCGTTAATTTTAAATTTTAACGGCAGTTTTAGGCTTTGCCGTGTGAAATGAAGTAATTTCTAAAAAACCTGCTGCTCTAGATCAAAAGAGGGAAAAACAATATTCCCCATCACTTCCATTAATTAAATCAACTCGTTAAATGTGAAGTTTGTTATTAAATAAAGCGCAGAAAAACTTTACTACCTGATCAAAATTTGAGCACTGTCATTTTAAATTCAGAATGATTATCATGGAACAATATTGAAAAATGCTATCGTGAATGCAAGCAAACTTATCCTGTACATTATATTTTATGATAAATTACTGAAATGAATGAAATTAATTTTGATTCTTATTTGAATATTAACAGACTTTGTAACCTGTACCAAGAGGATAGCCTATGTTCGCAGTAATATTCGAGGTTGAACCAGAAATAGGAAGTGCACAGGAATATTTTGACCTTGCAGCTGAATTGCGCCCTGAACTGGAAAAGATAGACGGATTCATTTCCGTGGAACGCTTCTCCAGCCTATACAATGAAGGCAAATATCTGTCTGTTTCTTTCTGGCGAGACGAAAATGCATTGAATCAGTGGCGAGAGCATCTCGGACATAGAGAAGCACAGAAAAAGGGGCTTAAAGAAATATTCCGGAATTATCGTATAAGAGTTGCAGAAGTCATACGTGACTACGGAAAAGACGACAGAAAAGAAGCTCCGTAATTGCTCTGCAATACTGTGACTAAAAAGAAAAACGAAATATTGCTGTAACATTCTGGTGTTTAACCAGTCATGATATTGTGAATAAATGAACTTAAAATCTGATCATTATTAAGAATTTCAAAATGCCTGAAAAAGAAGAGATATTAAACTTCTGGTTCAAAGAGTGTAAACCTGAACAATGGTTCAAAAAAAAAGAAGATTTTGATCAAATGATTGAAAATCGTTTTTCCGATGCAATCGAAGATGCCATAGCAGGAAAACTGGACAATTGGGAAGATACTGAAACAGGATGCCTCGCGCTTATTTTATTACTTGACCAGTTTACAAGAAATGTGTTTAGAGATACTCCTCGCGCTTTTGCTGGTGACAAGAGAGCTTTAGTTTTGAGCCAACTATGTTGTGATAAAGACTATCTTACCAACCCAGATATTCACAGAAGGCATTTCATGCTGATGCCGATGATGCATAGTGAAAATCTGGCTGTCCAGGATGCTGCTTTACATTTATTTAAAAAATATGCCTCGGAAAAAGACTATGAATACGCGGAAAAACATCGTGAAATCATTGCGAGGTTTGGACGTTTCCCTCATAGAAATGTTATCCTTGGAAGAAAATCTACAAATGAAGAACTGGAGTTCCTTAAACAGCCAGGCTCTTCTTTCTGAAAAGGATTATGATTAGCCTAATGCATTTCGATGAGAAATCCGCCAAGATTTCATGCATTAATATAAGACGTTGAATTATTCACAATAAAACATGGGAAACAAGACCATAGCTTTTTTTCCGGAGGCAGCTTTCGGTCCTGCATTGAATTCGGTTGGTATAGCTCAGGCGTGTGAGAAACTCGGGCACAAAGCAGTATTTTTGACCGATCCCGGAATGCAGGGCGTTTACGCCGGATACGGTTTCGAAGAGCATTCGGTTAATATGTCAGAACCTATGCCGCCCGAGGAGATGGCAAAATACTGGACGGACTTCATCAATGGACACATCCCGAACTTCGATCTTTCTCCGTACGAACAGATCGACAACTACGTTAAAGAATGCTGGGAGGCCATCGTTGAGACTTCAATATGGGCAGAAAAGGAATTGCCAGGAGTACTTGAGAAAATCAAACCTGATGTCGTCTGCGTAGACAACGTGATTCTCTTTCCGGCCATCAAACGCTACGCCAGGGAGAATAACAAGTTATGGGTACGCATCATTTCCTGCTCAGAAAACGAGATCCCCGATCCCGATATACCTCCGCACCTCTCTGGTTGTGGTGAAAACGATCGCAAGTGCTTTGAGGCTTATAAAAATCATTTCAATGCGGTAATCAAACCCATTCACGAGCGCTTTAACGTTTTTCTGGAAGAATGCGGCGAGTCAACTTACCCGGTGGGTGAGTTCTTTGAAACTTCACCAAATATGAACCTGCTTCTCTATCCGGAACCAATAAAGTTCAAGCGCCGTAATCCCCTCGACCCTCGCTGTTTCCAGTACCTGGAAGGCTGTGTGCGTGAAGAGGCCGCCTATGAGGTTCCTGTTTTTCAGTCCTGCAATTCAGAACCGTTGCTCTACGTAAGCTTCGGCAGCCTGGGATCAGGTGACACAATTCTGCTGAAGCGGTTGATGGAAGCAGTGGAGAAAATGCCGGTTCGGGCACTTTTTAATGTTGGGGATTACGAAAGCGAATACGACAGTGTACCTGATAACATCTCGATTGCATCATGGTATCCCCAGCCATCTGTCATTTCACAGGCAGATGCAGTGATTCATCATGGAGGCAACAACTCCTTCACCGAATGCCTGTACTTTGGGAAACCGGCACTCATCATGCCCTACGTTTGGGATGGACATGACAATGCAAAACGCATTGCTGAAACCGGTCATGGCTGTCACATGCACCGCAATAATTGGACTGAAGAAGAGCTCTCCAACTGTATAAATCAAATGCTGAGTGATGAATCCATGCAGTCACGCCTGGATGAGACGTCCCGCCACATGCAAAGTCAGCATGGGCCGACCAAGGCGGCCAGTATACTAAACGAACTTCTCTCCTGATTTCATCATGCAGGATCATTTATGAGTATTGCGATTCCCTTTCCTGAAGAACTCCATGAGTGATACCAATGGCTGAGCGGGGATTATTCAGACAACCAATATCTCTTGACTTTATAGATAAATATTCGCATATTAGTGTACTGAAAATTTTGAGACAATGGGCTACCCTAAATATTGAACGAAATTAAATTTAAAACATATTGATTTTAAGATATTAAATCAAAAGTCATTAGGCTCTGTGAATTTTTGACTAAAATACATGATCATTTGAATAATATCATGAGCACCACAAAAACCCCTCCATTGATATCAGATAATATCATTCGTTTCATTTTTGGAATACTGGTTTTTTCTGCATTGGTTAGTGGAGGTACCTATTATCTGCAAAGTTCTTTGTTGGTTTTACTGAGTTTTGGACTATATGCACATTGGGCAGTGATTCTGATATTACTTCCTGCACTATCGGGATTGTTCCAGCATATTATTGGCTCACCGGCAAGGTTGATTGTTGCCTTATTGGGTGCCTTGGCTTCTACATTGGTACTTTATCCGCTCTATGCTGAGCAATTCTGGGCCGTTCCTCCAAGTATGACGGATGCAATCGTCTTCACCTTTGCCATTGCCGGAATTGGTTTTACATCAAGCATCAATCCATTTGATCGGCATATCCATCAAAGACGGGCATCAAAGCATCTAGCTAATCCGCAGATTGAATCACATGGAGAAGGAGAGTTGGCGGGTAGTTTTCTAAATTCTTCAATGATTAGGTCCTTTGAATTGATGCTTACGGTGCTTTCCTTTGTTCTTGCCTTCTGGGGAACTTTTTCCCTTGGCAGTGCTCAAATGTAATGTAGATCGATCCTTTTTCCTAAGGCAGAACACCTCTGCATCCTTAAAGGTACGGAACCAGCGGTAGCTGACTTCGAGCTTTCCTTCCTATTACTTTTTAGTAACCCTTAAATTACTTTTCAGAATTTGCCTCTTACATGTTAATAGTCCTAACAAGATCCAGAGCAGATTCATTTGAACAGTTTTGATTTTCCAATAATATAATCCTGACCTGGCTACATGATTGGAGCTGGTGTTTCCTCTAATGAGAGGACCCTCAGTATGATCACACTTGCAAATACAGATCTTAGCATTTCCCCACTCTGTCTTGGCGGTAACGTCTTCGGATGGACGGCAGATGCCGCCAACTCAGAGGCTGTGCTAAACCATTTCGTTGGTACTGGTGGAAACTTCATCGACACCGCCGACATGTATCCCAACGGCCACGATGGCGAACTGGCTGGCGTTACTGAAGAAAATCAAACGATTGGCCGCTCCTCCACGTTTGACCGTGAGATTCATCAATGGCAGCGACACGCTTGTCCCTTCCGAGACGAAATGTACCATTCCACCCGAAATCCCGATCAATCCTAAAATTCGTTCATGTGGTAGCTGTGCTGAAAAAGCGCCGCCTTCAAACGTTACTCTCAAATGATATCAATTTATATGCATATCATCTTCCATTGGATGTACACCCAGAATTTGGAAATAACCGCCAGCTAGCGTCTCTTCTAGACATACAGAATGTAAGCGCAGTAAGTGACGTCAAACCTGTTGGTGTTGTTATGCAGGGAAACTTTGAAGTAGAAATCACAGGAACTGAGCTACAGGCCAAGTTACAGCAAATTTTAGGAAGAGACGTACTATTAGAGGGGCCTGCGTCTAAGCCTATTTCAACACTCGCTTGGTGCACAGGCGGAGGTCAGGGGTTT
>ERZ651768.950-NODE-950-length-21531-cov-11.454554_pt1 | contig 21531 bp, 23 predicted proteins | sample MGYA00514754_ERZ651768 | MGnify/ENA metagenome assembly ERZ651768
ATGCATCTCAGTTACATCAAGCCGCATTGGCCCTATTTAGCGCCGGATCCGTACCATGCCCGCTACGACAAGGGCCATGTCATGCCAGCGGTGCGGGATGAGCGCGAACGGCACGATCCGCATCCGGTGTACGAAGCTTTCATGGCACAGGATTACAGTCAGAATTTCTCTCGCGAAGAGGTGCGCAACACTGTCATTCCTACATATATGGGCCTCATTCAACAGGTCGATGACCACATTGGTCGAGTGCTCACGCATTTGGAAAAGAAAGGTCTGCGTGAGAGCACATTGATAGTTTTGACGAGTGACCATGGTGATTATCTGGGTGATCACTGGTTGGGCGAGAAGGACCTATTTCACGAACCATCTGTGCGAGTTCCCCTGATCATATGTGACCCGTCTGCTCTTGCTAATGGAACGCGGGGCCACGTCGTAGAAGAATTCGTCGAGGCGGTCGACGTTGTGCCAACACTGGTGGAGTTTGCTGGAGGAACAGCCCCTTTAGAGCGTATCGAGGGTCGCTCGCTACTGCCCTTCGTGCATCAAAAAGATGGCGGTTTATCGTGGCGAGATTGTGCCATCAGCGAAATAGATTTCAGCGATCGCGGTCCGCGCACCCTGTTGGATGTGCATCCATATGAGTGCCGGTCTCGTATGATTAAGACAACGAAATGGAAGTACATTTTTCATGAACACTTTTCGCCCCAATTGTTTGACCTCGAGAACGACCCACACGAGCTTATTGATCTTGGAGAAGATCCAAGATACCGGGCAGCTCGACAGGAAAATTACGACCGTCTTTTCGCTTGGTTTCGGGGGCTCAAGGTCCGAACGGAAACACCAACGGAGACCCTGTTCGATAGGGGACCCGAACTTGATGAAGAGCTCGGGATAATGATTGGCCACTGGTGAGTTGGTTCTTCTGATCGTGTAGTTTGCACGTGGAGACACCACGAAAGACCAACGTCTTGAGGCCGTTTTACCGCCTCGGTTGGCTTGCAATCTGGGGTGGATGGTTCTTCGTTCTGATTGTTGTTGTGCCGTCTCCTGAGAGTGGGACTTTCGGTTGGGCGCTCTCCACTGTAGTAGTAACGACGGTGGCTTGGGTGTTACACCGGCTTTGGGATTGGTGGGTCACCGGCCGGCCATTGCCGCGCCGTCAATAGAACGGCTATCGACTTCTCAGTGTCTCGAGAAGCTGCCGGTGAAAGGCAATGTATCCGGGCGTCTGCGTCTTTACCCGTGATCGGAGCAGTTGGTGCGCCGCTGGGAGCGCATGGAATGGAATGGCCATCGAAGCGTGGTGCTCAGTGTGGTAGGGCATGTTCCAGGAAACAAAACGCAACAATTGACCGGTAAGCGTGGTTCGGGTGTTGCGGAACATATCGGTTGTAAAAGGGCAAAGTGTGTGTTCAGCCAGCAGGTAGAGCCTCAGCAAAGGTTGACCCAGCAGTAACGGAATCCACCAATACAAAATCAACACCCCATTAGATGCAAAGATGGACCCAGCCAAACACAGAGCATAGGTGACAAGAAAGCAGCGCGCTTCGACGATTACAGCCGACGTTTTAGAAGGGTTGATGTATGGTTCTTTGACGCGGCCGCGTGTGTGGTGGATTAGAGCTGTGATGTTGCCACGCCAGTAACGATAGCCAGAGAGGTGCAGCAGGAGTTGCCGGTTGGTATCTAAGTTTTTGTCGGTCAATTCGGGATCTCGATCTTTCACTTGAGTCCAGCGGTGGTGTGCTAGGTGAAGCGCGCGGAAGTAGTTCGGCGGTAACCACAAAATGAATCCTGTTGCAGTGGCCACCATGTCGTTTAGCATTCGACTACGGAACGCTGTCCGGTGAATACACTCATGAAGCGGTGCAAAGAGGAAGGTCAGGATTGCGCCGAGGATGAAAGCCGAGGGCAGGTACCAAGGCGTAGCAACTGATTCGTGCACGAGCCACAAGGCCAGAGCAATCAGAAAAACGTGCGCCGTTAATTGCAGAATCCCGAGCCCGTTAGAGCGTCGGTAAAGGGCTCGCAATTGATGCTTTTCTGCATCAGATAATGTGACAAACTCTTCAGAGTGATGGCTTGACAATTCGTTCATCGCGTTAAATCGATAAGTTGTATCCGCAATGTGGTCGCCTTTCTACAACGAAGTGGCTTTATTAGGATACGGGAAGAGAGCGTGTCATAACACCGTACTGTGGAACTTCTCCATCAGGTAGCGGCCGGATCGAATCGGGGGGTAGATTGGTTGTTCTTTGTCGGGCAGGCATGATGGAATGCATCGGATCTCGGCGTCCCAGTCGGGCTGGTGAAAATAGGCAAGAGACAATCGCCGCTGTTGGCGGGAGTGGGCATCGTTTGGCACGACCACCCGGTGCACCGACGAGACCCAGTGATCGTTGGTCCAGCGCGCCATAAGATCTCCAATGTTCACAATCAGGTCCGGGGCTTCACCGGTGACAGGTAGCCATTGACCATTTCTGTTCTGTATTTCAAGACCGTCGCTGCCGCTGTTTTGCATCAAAATAGTCAGGGTGCCGTAATCGCTGTGGGCCCCTGCACGCAGTTGCCCGGCCGATGGCGCCGACGCTAGCGGCGGATAATGGTTGGCCCGAAGGGCGCTGATCGGGTGGCGAATAAAGGGCAGGAAAAAATCTTCCGGGAGGTCTAGCGCGACGGCAAACCGGCGCATCAGGATATCAGCGAAATTATTCATTGCTTTGTAATAGGCCTCGAACGCAGTGCGGAAATTCGCGGGCGCATCAGGCCAGCGGTTCGGGGTGGCGGCGAAAATCGCTTCGTCAGGGTCAATCGGCTGTGGCCTGGGCGTCGGAGGACCTATCGAAAATGACTCCTTAAGATCAGGTGGTGTGTTATCGCCACGCGAGCGAGCCAGTGTCTCCTGAGCCATGGGTGAGTAACCATACGGAGATCCCGGGGTCAGTTGTTGAACTCTTTTTTTCTCTGAAATAGGTCGATCAAAAAAGTCAATGGCAGCGTCGCGGCACGCCTCCATCACCGCCGTCGAAATATCGTGGCCGGTAATCACGAAAAAACCGGTCTCCTCACAAGCCGCCCGGATCGCTGCAGCCTGGGAATCCACTGACTTACCCGTCTGTTGTTGCAAATCAATTTTAGGAATCAAATTGTTTGAATCCATAATGGGTCCCTGATATAGGATCTGATTTCGCCCCGGAGAATCGTAAGCAAAACTGCACGAAATTCACAGTATTTTTTGGCACGGCTTTAAGCTATGGTATTGAGTAATTGTCAATTAGAGCGTTCCTGAAAATGTACAAGGCAATCGAACCGGCCGAGGCTCATGACCTGATGCAACAAGGTCCTATCACCATCGTGGATATTCGTGATCCCGCTTCCTTCGAGATGGGTCACCTCGAAAATGCGCAACAGGTGACCGGCGATAACGTCGAAGAATTTGTCGGCAGTTCTGACTTCAACCAGCCACTTTTAGTCTACTGTTATCACGGAATTTCTAGCCAGTCGGCCGCTGACTATTTTGGAGAGCAGGGTTTTCAAGATGTCTATCACCTGGCCGGTGGGTTTGAAGCTTGGCGTTTGGGCGATCTCCCCACCCATTCGAATTGATCCAATCAGGGAGGTATTACGATGGCGATCACCCGCGTGTGGATAGAAGAAGGTTGTATCGGTTGTGGAATGTCGGAGTCGAATTGTCCAGAAGTCTTTAAGATCAAGGACGATACAGGCGAGTCCAGTGTGATTGAGGGTGTTGATTTTTCTCTCTACGAGGATCAGATCAAAGAAGCCGCAGAAGACTGCCCTGTCGAAGTCATTCGGTACCAGGAGTCCTGATCCCCCACTCCAAGATCATTCAATGCCAGGGAAAAAACGTTCTACATCTCGATGAGCAATCTAACCAATCGCCGGATCGTGTTGGCTGCAAGGCCGGTGGGCGCACCCAAAGACAGCGACTTTAAGCTCGTCGAAGAGCCGGTCGCCGAGTTAGGGGCCAACCAGGCGCTACTCCGCACGATCTACCTATCGCTCGATCCATATATGCGAGGTCGGATGAATGCAGTAGCCTCCTACGCCCCCTATGTCGAGATCGGCGAAACCATGGTGGGAGGAGCTGTCAGCACAGTTATTGCATCAAACCATTCCGACTACAAAACAGGTGATCTTGTTTTTGGATACACCGGCTGGCAAGAATATGCCTCGGTCGATGGGTCGAATTTACGTGCAATCGACCCGACCCGAGCCCCGATTTCAACGGCGCTCGGCATACTGGGCATGCCGGGTCTGACTGCCTATGTTGGCCTTGTGGACATCGGCCAGCCCGTGGCGGGTGAAACCGTCGTGGTGTCGGCGGCATCCGGTGCAGTCGGGTCCGTCGTTGGGCAGATTGCCAAGATTAAAGGATGCCGCGTGGTCGGCGTTGCAGGCGCCGAAGAGAAATGTCGGTACGTGGTAGATACACTGGGGTTCGATGCCTGTATCAGCCATCGGAGCGAGAACTTGGTCGAGGAGTTGGCAGAGGCCTGCCCCGATGGCGTGGATGTGTATTTTGAAAATGTTGGGGGTGCGGTCTTTCAGGCGGTGGTTGGGCTTCTCAACGCGGATGCGCGGATTCCGGTGTGTGGCCTGGTGTCGCACTACAACGACACCGAACCACCGCTGGGCCCGGATTCACTGCCGAGATTTGCCCGCACCATATTGACCAAACGTTTGAAGGTGCAGGGATTTATCATTTTTTATCACGTGAACCGGGAGGCAGCATTTCGCGAAGACATGACCGCTTGGCTGAATGACGGCAAGGTTCGTTACCGGGAGGACATTGTGGATGGCATCGACCAAGCGGTCGGTGCTTTTCAGGGCCTTCTCGAGGGTCGGAATTTCGGCAAGCTGTTGGTGCGGGTCTCCGAAGATCCGACCTAGAACAACTGACAAGATTTGAATCTCCTCAGGTTTGGTAAATCAAATCGACCTGAGATTTCTCTTATACACACAACAGGACCGAAGTCTAGCGGTCACGTTCCTGAACGGACGTTGAGAAGAGAGGGGTTGATGTGTTCCAAGGCCTTTTCGATGTCGTTCTCGAGGTCTTCGGGTCTGCGGTTGGAGCCGTAACGTGCCAGCACAGTGCCGTCTCGAGCCACCAGAAACTTGCTGAAGTTCCATTGAATTCTGCTGGTTCCGAAAAGACCGCGGCGGGCCCTTTTCAGCTGGCGGTAAAGCGGGTGGGTGTCGGGGCCATTCACTTTGATCTTCGAGAACATCGTAAAGGTGACGGCATAGTGCTCGGCACAGAATTTCGCAATAGTGTCTTCGGTCCCCGGTTCCTGGCGACCAAACTGGTTGCAGGGAAAACCGAGTATCGAGAAGCCGCAGGCGCGCCAGCGTTGGTAGAGTGCTTCGAGGCCCCGGTATTGGGGCGTATAGCCACAGCGGCTCGCCGTGTTAACAATTAGGAGCGCTTCGCCTCGAAATTTTTCGAGATCGGTTTCTGTGCCTTCGATGTCCGTGACTTTCGTCGAGTAGTCGATCTTCACGTGTGCTGGATTCTAGAGCGGATTCAAGGAGCTGCAATGGATTTTAACCGCCGACGGATGACTCGGGCAGCTGGCGGGAATCGGGACACACTGCGGCTTGGTAGAGGTGTGGGGGATCACCCGCGGGTTGGGCGCGCGTTTCAGCGACTCAGGCACACAGAATATTGAACTCGGGCCCAAAAGGAAACGTAGTGATGTTCTCAGCCCCGTCGTCGGTCACGATCAGAATGTCGTGTTCGCGGTAACCCCCGGCACCCGGTTTTGATTCAGGTAGCATAATCATCGGTTCCATTGAAACCACCATGCCTGGCGCCAAAAGGGTATCGATGTCTTCACGCAACTCGAGTCCCGCCTCACGGCCGTAGTAGTGGGAAAGCGTGCCGAACGAGTGGCCGTAGCCGAACGTTCGATACTGGAGCAGGTCATGTTGTCGGTAGATCTCATTTAGTTCTTCTGCAATTTGGCTACAGCGAGCCCCAGGTCTAATCAGCTCAAGCCCCCGTCTGTGTACCTCGCAGTTGATTTGCCACAGGGCAAGATGGGGATCGCTACAGTGATCAAAAAACAGGGTCCGCTCGAGCGCCTGGTAGTACCCTGAGATCATCGAAAAACAGTTGAGGCTTAAGATGTCGCCTTTTTGCACTCGTCTTGTAGTCAGTGGATTATGGGCACCGTCTGTGTTGATCCCGGTCTGAAACCAGGTCCAAGTGTCCATCAGTTCGGTGTGCGGAAATGTGTCGGCAATGGCTCTCACCATGGCTCGCGTAGATTCGAGAGCAACCTCAAATTCACGGGCACCTTCCCGTACTGCCGCTACCAACGTTTCCCCCCCATGGTCACAGATCCGCGCCCCTTGCCGAATGAGCGCTAATTCCTCATCGGACTTCACCATGCGCATGTGCATGGTGGCATCGCCTAAATCAACGAATGTGACTTGTGGAAGTGCATCTTCGAGCTTGGTTCGGTTTTGGATTGTCACGTGATCAAATTCAATACCGACTGTTTTTGCCTTAGTTAGAAGTTGTTGTGCAGCGTGAAAGAAATTGTCCTGATGCCAGTCGGTATAGACCAGGTTGTCGTGGCCAAAGGTTTGTCTACGGGGCTGGCCACCGTCGATGTTGGCACTGATAGTGGTCAGTCGCTCAGAGGTTACTACACAGCCATAGTTTCTACCGAAGGAGGTATAAATAAAATCTGAGAAATAGTTGATGTTGTGTGTTGAAGTGAAGAGTGCTGCATCGATTTGATATTTTTCCATATGCGCCCGCAAGCTGTGCAAACGACGAGTCATTTCGCCCTCGCTGAAAGTAGGTTCAGGAGGGCTGCCGTTATCTATCGTCAGGGTTCGAGGACGTTGGTCGACTGGGGTCATAGGTATCGAGGTGGTAAGGAATCAGAATCGAATGGCTGACTGACTAATTTCACCGCCAATTTATACTCGAAGTTAACTGGTAAACTTTGTAGTTAAGGGGGATAGTGCCATATGACCAGGAACTGTGTAATTGCAGGTGTGGGGCCCGGCAACGGTGCTTCTTTTGCTCGTCGGTTTTCGGCTGCTGGATATCGGGTCGCAATGCTGGCCCGTAACGAAGGGTACCTGAATGAGCTCTCCGACGAAGTTAGCGACAGTTACGCTATTGGCTGTGATGTACGAGATCCGGAGATGGTGTGTAAAGCGTTCCAGCGCGTGCACGACGAACTGGGCTCGGTCGATGTGTTGGTTTACAACGCAGGAGCGGGAGAATGGGCGTCGATCGAAGATACTCAAATTGAAGGATTCGAATCATCCTGGAGGACCAACGCACTCGGTTTACTGGTGGCTACACAACAGGTGATACCGGGTATGAAGGCTCGCGGTCGGGGCGTGATTGTCGTAATCGGCGCTACGGCGTCACTGCGTGGCGGTGCGCGTACTACAGGATTTGCGTCGGCGAAAGCGGCGCAACGCAGCCTCGCTCAGTCAATGGCCCGGGGTCTTGGACCAGTTGGTATTCACGTCAGCTATGTTGTGATCGATGGGGTGATCGACCTCGAGCGCACCCGTTCGCGCATGCCCGATCGTCCAGATGACTTTTTCTTACAGCCGGATGCTATTGCTGAGACCGTCTATCAGCTGACCGAACAGGATTCATCGGCCTGGTCCTTCGAAGTAGATCTGCGCCCGTATGCCGAGAAGTGGTGACCGCTAGGCGTCAACTCGTTTAATTGAGTCCTACTGCTCCAGCCAACAATTTTTCGAACCACTTAAATGGGACGAGAGACGCTACAGTTAAGTGATGCGGTTTATCAGTATCTGCAGGATCACTCACTGCGCGAATCCAATTTGCTGCGGCAATTGCGGGAGGAGACGGCAAACTTAAAAGAGGCCCGCATGCAGTTATCCCCCGAGCAGGGACAGTTGCTGGCATTTCTGGTGGAACTGACTGGGGCTCGTAAAGCGATCGAGGTTGGGACATTTACTGGTTATAGTGCACTGTGTGTCGCGACCGCTTTACCCAATAATGGACATCTCGTTGCGTGTGATGTTTCCGAGACCTGGACAACAATTGGAAAGCGTTACTGGGAAGAGGCCGGAGTTTTGGACAAGATCAATCTTTGTATCGCGCCCGCGCTTGAAACCTTGGATAAACTTTTAGCTACTGGGGAGGCCGACAGTTTTGATTTCGCCCTCATCGATGCCGACAAGGAAAATTACGAAGTCTATTACGAGCGAATTCTGGCGCTTCTTCGGGTGGGTGGATTGCTGTTGGTGGACAATGTCCTGTGGAGCGGCAAGGTGGCTGACCCGGACGATACCGGGGAAAGTACGCTTGCCATACGCGCCTTTAATCGCAAGGTGCACGAAGATGATCGGGTATCGTTGTCGATGTTGCCGATCGGTGACGGCATGACGTTGATCCGAAAGCGCGCCTGATTTTCACTTCTCTTGGGAACCACCCGACGGTGTTGTAGCGTGGCCCACTAATTCAGAAATCTCGCGGTCTGTCAGATGCGAAGATTGTCTCCCGACCGGATGGTTCCGCTGGTAAGAATCTCACAGCAAAGCCCACCCTTATGGGTCAGGCGCTTGACCAGGTCAGTGACCTTCAGCCTCTCCTGCAGGTAGCGACACGGCTCGCAGAGTTCGTGGCCACGGAGCCATACTTCTCCCACATAGAAGGTTTCCCCGACTAGATTATTCAGTTGAACACCCTCGGTAACCAGATTACGACGAAACATCTCGTAGGAAAACTCAGATTCGGTTTCTTGATTGAATTGATCTATAACCTCGCATTCGATCAAAGTAATCTGCTGGGAGGGTTCCGTATCAAGTGCGCAGTACCGGTCTCCCTCGATACCTCGACCCGCGATCGTTGTTACTGCATCTATGGCGATTGTTTCTCCACCGGCAACTGGACTGGTGCAGATCAACTTCACGGAGGCCATTTTTTTCGTGGTTCTCGAAACGACGATTGTGCTACGACGCTATGACGCGGGTTGCGAACTTGGCGGGCGACGTGAACTCGATCAACTCGAGATCCTCCGAACAATCGATCTCGTCGTGCACGATACCCGGGGGCTGCAGGCAGCAGTCGCCGGGGCCGAAAGTGAACTCTCCCTGATCCTTGTAAGTGAAGGTAATCCGCCCCCTCAAGACATAAAACATCTGAAAGTCGAGTTCATGGACGTGCGGTCCTGTATGAGGGAAGGCTTCTACCGGTTTCTTGACCCGAATGACATGAGCATTAAACATGCCGCCGGTTGCCTGGTCGATTCCGAGGTCTCTGTATTCGAAAAATGTTCGAAGTCCTGTTTGCCAACTGGCATCTTTAGAGAAGCTGGTCGAGAACTTTTGATTTTTCTCTTGCATTGGAGATGTCTCCCAAAATTTCACTGAAGATGTAGATTGTAGTTACCTTGCGATTGGAGAAAAACCCGGCCGCTGTCCAGCGGTACTCGATTCGATCAACGATCACGATGTGGCCTGGATGATTTCTTCGCGTAGCGCTCTTTTTCTTTCGCCCGAGGCGAAAGAAGCTTCCACCGAGCGAGTGGCGTATTGAACAAGGGCGGCTTGATCAAGGTCAAACGCACGCTGTACCGCAGCAAAGTTTTCGTTGATGTAGCCCCCGAAATATGCCGGATCATCCGAGTTGATTGTGACACAAAGGCCGGCGCGGTCCATCGCGACGATATTGTGATCGGCCATTTGTGGAAAGACTTTTAACTTGATGTTTGACAGCGGGCAGACCGTTAACGGCGTTTGCGCCGAGCGCAAACGTTCAACCAGCGCTGGATCTTCTAGGCACCGAACCCCATGATCAATGCGTTCCACGTTCAGGATATCGAGTGCTTCTTCAATGTATTGTGGTGGGCCTTCTTCGCCCGCATGGGCGACGACGTGCAACCCCTCGCTGCGAGCACGTTCAAACACCTCACGAAAACCCGCTGGCGGAAAGCCGAGTTCCGACGAATCGAGTCCGACGCCAAGTAGATCGCCGCCACGCAATAACGCGTGCTCGAGGGTTGTCATGGCCGAAACTGCCGGCAGATTCCGGAGAAAACACAAAATTAATCCCGAGGTTATGCCGAGGCGCTTTTCTCCCTCTGCCAGTGCAGCAAGGATGCCATCCAGCACCACCTCATAGGCGATACCGCGCTCGGTGTGGTTCTGGGGATCAAAAAATATTTCTGTATGGCGCACCCCGTCCTCATGGGCGCGATCGAGATATGCCGAAGTCAGGTCAAAAAAATCCTGTTCGGTCCGGAGCACGCGGATGCCCTGGTGATAGATATCAAGGAATGATTGTAAATTTTCGAATTGGTAGGCCGATCGGATTTCTTTGGCCGAATGCCATGGAAGTTGGATGTCGTGGCGCTCGGCAAGAAATTGCATCATCTCGGGCTCGAGAGTCCCCTCGATATGAAGGTGCAGTTCGGCCTTCGGCAAGGCCGCTAGGAATTCGGACAGGTTTTCCACCTGACCAATCATAAAGGGCTCTGCCCAAGGACGCACTCGCAGGTGCGCTGGTGTCGGAAAAATTGAGGTCGAACTGCTCGCGGTGTCGAAGTACACTCGACACAACCAGAATATTGGAGCAGGGGAAGTCCCATGGCAGAAAGTCGTGCCGCAATTGCCCGCGAGGCGGGCCAGCCACTCAGCATTGAAACAATCCAGGTCGATGGCCCCCGCGAGGGTGAGGTCATGGTCGAAATCAAGGCAACGGGTGTCTGCCACACCGATGCTTTTACGTTATCTGGTGCGGATCCGGAAGGTTTGTTCCCATCTGTTCTCGGCCATGAAGGCGCCGGGATCGTGGTGGACACCGGGCCTGGAGTAACCAGTGTCTCAACTGGGGATCATGTGATTCCGCTCTACACTCCGGAGTGCCGGCAGTGTGAATATTGCACTTCCGGTAAGACCAACCTGTGCCAGGCTGTCCGCGGTACGCAGGGTCAAGGCTTGATGCCGGATGAGACCAGTCGCTTCTCGATCGGCGGTGACCCCCTGTTTCACTACATGGGAACTTCGACCTTTTCAAACTTCACTGTTCTGCCCGAGATCGCAGTTGCAAAAATCCGGAAAGACGCACCGTTTGACAAGGTTTGTTACATCGGTTGCGGCGTGACCACCGGCATCGGGGCGGTGATCAATACCGCGCAGGTCGAACCAGGAGCCAATGTGGTGGTATTCGGTCTTGGGGGTATTGGATTGAACGTGGTTCAGGGCGCTCGTCTTGTTGGAGCCAATATGATTGTTGGAGTCGACATCAATCCAGATCGAAAAACGCTAGGCGAAAGTTTCGGTATGACGCATTTTGTCAATCCGAATGAAGTCGAGGGGGATCTGGTTGCATACTTAGTGGATCTCACCAAAGGCGGCGCTGACTACAGTTTTGAGTGCATCGGCAACGTGGAGGTGATGCGTCAGGCACTGGAATGCTGTCACAAAGGTTGGGGCGAGAGCATCATCATTGGTGTGGCGCCGGCCGGCACCGAAATTTCGACGCGGCCTTTTCAACTGGTCACGGGCCGTGTATGGCGGGGGACTGCGTTTGGCGGAGCTCGCGGTCGTACAGACGTGCCGAAGATCGTCGACTGGTACATGGAAGGCAAGATCAACATCGATGAGCTCATCACTCATACCATGCCGCTTGATGAGATCAATACGGCATTCGATTTAATGCATGAGGGCAAATCGATCCGCAGCGTTGTGCTCTACTAAAGAAGATTGGTGCACGATGGGTTAAACCAAATTACTGTTGGTCCTACGACGGTTTGATTGCTCGAGCCAATTTTCGAATTAGCGTCTTCGCCCTCGTCGCGCGAGGAAATTCCAGCGAATCTTATTACCTCGGTTGCGTTGCGATGCACCGGCCCGATAGCGGCCGATATACAAAAAGATCAAAATGCCGATCAAGGCCATTCCACCAAACACGATTTCATTGAAACCCATATTCAGCGGCTCCTCAGTTTTGCGAGAAGACGCAGGATTTCGAGATACAGCCAGATCAGGGTCACCATCAGGCTGAATGCGCCAAACCATTCCATGTATTTGGGCGCGCCTTGTTCCGCTCCAGCTTCTATGAAGTCAAAGTCGAGCACCAGGTTCAGCGCCGCAATGGCGACTACGAACAGGCTAAAGCCAATCCCGAAAAGCCCATTGCTGTGTATGAAGCCGATCGACGAGCCAAAGAAGCCCATGATAAAGCTGATGAGATACAAGATCGCGATGCCTCCGGTCGCGGCCACGATCATCAGGCGAAAGTTTTCAGTCGGCTTGATCCAGCCACTCTTATAGGCGAGCAGCAGCACTCCGAGGGTGCCGAAGGTCAAACCGATGGCCTGGATGACGATGCCCGGGTACTGCGCTTCGAAGATAGCAGAGATTCCACCGAGGACCAGGCCCTGTAACAGGGCATAGATTGGGGCAGTCATCGCAGCCCACTGCCGCTTGAACATGGTTGTAATGGCTGCCCCCAGGCCACCAATCAGGCCCAGCCACAGCAGTCCCATGATCGAGGCCGGATTGCCACTCTCGAAGAACCGATTCCATACGATTGAAGCAGTGGCGAGGCACAGAATCAATAAGATTCCGGTCTTGTTCACAGTTCCACTGAGAGTCATTCGCTCCGCTGCCGGGGCAGTCGCAAAGGTCGCGTCGGGGGCGAACGCGTTGCCGCGAAATGCCGGGTTGCCGGAGCGCCCAAGAACGGCCAGTGCATTGCGGTTTTGCATACCGAAACTCTTTAATTGAGGGCTTTAAATGGTACCGGAAACTTGGGCGGATTGGCGAACAGAATTTGGGCGCCTTGAGGCGATGATATTTGGTTAGCGAAGTGAATCCCAGCCAATTCGATGGATGATTGTTGTGATCTAGACCGTCTAGCCCGTATGATCACGCTGCGTGAACTTGAAGTCTGTGTTGGGTAATACGAGGGATTTATGGCGACCTATATAAAGAAAGGAATTGAGGCAGGCGAAATCGCACAAGCCGATGCCAAGGTTCGTGCCACGGTTGAGGGCATACTCTCTGACATCGAGACCCGCGGTGATCCCGCAATTCGCGAGCTTTCCAGAAAGTTCGACAATTGGGATCCACAAACGTTTCGACTCTCTGATGCCGAAATCGAAGCGGCGATCTCGAAAGTACCGAAAGGCGATCTCGATGACATTCGTTTTGCCCAGTCGCAGGTTAGAAGTTTTGCGAAAAAGCAAAAGGCTTGCTTGGAAGATCTTGAAGTAGAAACGATGCCGGGTGTAGTGCTCGGTCACCGCAACGTGCCGGTCAACTCGGTTGGGTGTTATGTACCCGGTGGCAAGTATCCGATGGTAGCTTCCGCCCACATGAGCGTGGTAACAGCCAAAGTGGCGGGAGTCAAACGCATCCTTACGTCTGCGCCGCCACATGATGGTGGCCCGCATCCCGCCATTGTTGCCGCTATGCATTTTGCAGGCGCCGATGAGATTCTGGTATTGGGAGGCATTCAAGCGGTCGGTGCCATGGCACTCGGTACCGAGTCAATCGATTCCGTCGACATGTTGGTTGGTCCCGGCAATATGTTTGTCGCGGAAGCCAAGCGCCAGTTGTTTGGGCGGGTCGGTATCGATCTTTTTGCTGGTCCTACCGAGACACTCGTTATTGCCGATGATTCGGTTGATGGTGAATTGTGTGCGGTTGACCTTTTAGGTCAAGCGGAACACGGTCCGACCTCGCCGGCTGTGCTTTTGACGGATTCCGAAGCGCTTGCCGAGAACACCTTGCTTGAAGTTGAGCGGCAACTCGATATTCTGCCCACAGCCGACATCGCCCGTGAATCATGGGCCAACTATGGCGAGATCATTGTCTGTGAATCTGTAGACGAGATGGTGCGCGAAGCCAATCGTTTGGCTTTTGAGCACGTCCAGGTGATGACGCGGGATCCCGATTACTTTCTTGCGAACCTGACCAATTACGGGGCTCTCTTTTTGGGGGCACGTACCAATGTTTCTTACGGTGACAAGGTGATCGGCACCAACCATACGTTGCCTACCAAACGGGCGGCACGCTACACAGGTGGGCTCTGGGTGGGCAAGTTCATGAAGACCTGCACCTACCAAAGAATTTTAACTGACGAAGCCTCGACCTTGGTCGGCGAGTATTGCTCCCGACTATGCGCGATCGAGGGTTTTGCTGGGCATGGTGAACAGGCCAACATCCGGGTGCGGCGCTACGGTGGCCGCGAGGTCGAGCCGTATTCGGCCGTCGATCGGTAAGCGGTCATGGAATTGCCTAAAACTCCATCTTTCGGTCTTGGTGGGCGCAAAGCCCTGGTCACGGGTGCGGGGCGTGGAATCGGTCTGGCTGCGGCAGCTGCGCTGGCCGATGTCGGTGCCGAGGTGTTGTTGACTGCTCGAACAAAAAGTGAGATCGACGACGCGGCCAAAGCCATTTGTGATGCTGGGGGATCGGCGAGTGCTCAGGTGCTCGATGTAACAGATCGCGCTGGAGTTCAGGCAGTCGTCGATGCGGCCGGACCGTTTCATGTGCTCTTTAACAATGCAGGAATGAATCGACCAGCTCTGGCGGTGGATGTGACCGAGTCCGACTACGATGAAATAATGGGGCTCAACGTCAAGGCGGCCTACTTCACAGCACAGACGGTTACGCGCAGCATGATTGATGCAGGTGTTAGGGGGTCGATCATCAATGTTTCTTCACAGATGGGACATGTCGGCGCTCAGGGTCGAACAGTTTACTGCGCAAGCAAGCATGCGATAGAAGGATTTACCCGGGCACTGGCTTGGGAAGTAGGGGAGCACGGTATTCGGGTAAACACGCTGTGTCCGACCTTTATCGAAACCCCGATGACCCGGCCGATGCTGACCGATACCGAGTTCATGAAGCGGGTGCTTTCGAAGATCGTCTTAGGTCGCGTGGGCACGGTCGAAGACATCATGGGTGCCGTGGTGTATCTGGCTTCCGATGCCTCGCAGCTGGTGACGGGCTCAGCGTTACTGGTTGATGGTGGTTGGACGGCTAACTAATTGAAGAAGGAACGTGGGAATGAAAGTGACTTGAACTAATGAGCCATATTAATTATCCTCCTTCTATACGATTTATTTGCCCCGCACCCTGCGGGGTATTTTTTTGTCAAGAAACTGGCGCCCTAACGAAGAAAAAGCTAGGACCATTGTTGTGGGGGATGCATTGGATTGGCAAAAGTGCAATGTAACCACTGCATAACTGGCAATCTGGTCGGTTTAGTCCGAGCCGTAGTCACGGACAACCTCGGCGACCCGAATTCGGTAATGCTTGAAAATGCCCGTCGATTTGGCCTCTTGCTGGGCGGAAGAATGCTCGACGTGCTCTTTCCACGCTCTGGCTGCTTCCATGTCTTTCCAGGTTGAGATCGAAACAAAACACCCCGGCTCGTGAATGTTTTCGAAGCGCTCGACTGACACGAAGCCCTCGATTTTCTCGACCTCATCGCGAAGCACCGTAGCAAGTTCAAAGTACCGATCTTGCCGGGCGGAATCCGTCTCGAACTCGAAGATTACGACTACCATTGCTTAGCCTCCTGCTCGGAATATGGTGGGTTATACAAAATGTTGCAAGAACAAGCAATAACCGTCTCAGTCATCCCTAAAGAGGAGATACAAAGTCATTCCCGTTATGCCTTTGTACGGGTGATGTCGATTATCGGTTAGTGTTACTGGTTTTGAGTCTGGCGGTTGGCGGTCATAGCGGCGACCTGGTGGGTCCTGCGCGATGGGGAATCACACATGTATACGAAAGCGGTGTCGTTTCTTTTACTTGGGATTCTTGGAATCTCCATTAATGACACTATCATCAAGTTCTTAAGTGATGCCTACGCACTGCATCAACTCGTTTTTATTCGGGCAATATTTGGCCTCTTAATCATTGTGCCGCTGGTCCTGGTAAGACAGGGCATTGCCGTACTTCGAACCACGAGGCCTGGCATTCATGCGTTGCGGGGTCTTTTAATTGTGCTGGCCAACCTGACGTTCTTCGCCGGCCTCGCGAGCTTGCCACTGGCGGAAGCCTCAGCCGTGGTCTTTGTCTCGCCCGTTTTGATTACGATTTTCTCGTTCTACTTTTTGGGTGAGCAGATCGGTGTATGGCGCTGGAGTGCGGTTATCGTCGGGCTTATCGGGATGATCTGTGTTGTGCAGCCTTTTGGTGCCCGGCTGGAACTGACTTACCTGTGGCCGCTTGCCGCGGCTGTTTGTTACGCGGGATTTACGGTTACAACCCGATTCCTGGGGCGAACGGAGGGCGTTGCGAGCCTCGCCACCTATTCCATCGTATCGTTTCTGGTGGTGAGTGTGGCCATGGGCCTTTTGGTTGGGGACGGCAGCTTCGCAAATACCGGCAACCCGAATCTTGAATTTCTGTTAAGGGCATGGCGTTGGCCTGATGCGGCTGATCTTGGACAGATTGCTGCGATCGGGGTATTGTCGGCGGTTATTGCTATTGCGATGTCTGCGGCCTACCGTGCCGGCGAAGCATCTTTTCTGGCACCGTTCGAATACGTCAATTTGCCTCTCGTTTTGTTGTGGGGGTTTCTAATCTTTGGTGATTTTCCAAATGCGCTGGCCTTGTTTGGCATGGCGTTGATTGCCTCTGGAGGCATGATTATGATTTTCCGTGAACGTGCAAAGGGCCGAACAGCAAAGAGCTCTTCCGAACTTTGAATTGATGCCTTACTGATCGAAAAGCACACACAATTCAATTCAGGCGAAGCGTTGTGAACGCAACGAGACCCCATTCGGGCGCTGAATAGACCATCAATGAAAATGCAGAAATCAAGCTGAAGGTATGAACACGCTTTTTACGGACTATGCGATCCTGGCTGTTGGTATCTTGGTGTTTGGAATTGGTGGCGCTGTCAAAGGAATTTTTGGCATTGGTCTTCCAATCGTTGTGGTTACGTTGCTTGGGCTGGTCATGGAGCCCATTGAGGTGATCGCACTGTTGCCGATTGCAATTATGGCAACTAACATTCGGCAATTCTTTTTTGGCAGTGTCGACCCTTCTACGGTATCGCGGCGGTATGCCATCTTTGCGCTGGCACTGATTGTTCCGATGGTTCTCTCAGCATTTTGGATTTTGCGTGTACCAACCCATCTGATCCAGTTGCTGACGGGTGTGTCGGTGTGTTTGTTCGCGACAACCTCCCTCTTTGGGTTTCGCCCCAGGGTCGGCGGTGGCTGGTTCTGGCAAATGGTGATGGGCTTGATCTCGGGTGCAATCGGCGGGCTGACTTCGATCTGGGGTCCAACAATGACCATGTACCTTATGGCCAGAAACATCGACAAGGACGAATTCATCGCTGCAATAGGATTCTTGTTTCTAGTGGGTAGCGTTCCGTTGATTGTGGGATTGTTCTTGTCTGGCGTAATCACAGCTGATGTTCTTTTTCTTTCCGCTATATGCACTGTCGTAGCATTGATTTCTATGTGGATGGGTGAAAAGATTCGCGGCCGGTTGAGCGAAGAGCGATTCCGGCGCATGGTTTTAATTTTCTTTCTGGTGATGGGGATTCGCCTTGTTGTCATCGGCTTATGGCCTTTGTGAATTCCAGGTTGCCGCAATACTTTTGGAATACTTGTGGGAGCGATCGGGGGATCGTTCGACTAGACTGGGTGCAAATCCGGCAGATTAGGATACTGGTCCGAAATGATGGGAGGTATTGATGGCGACAGTTAACGGTGAGCGACTTCTTGACAATCTGAGGCGCCTGCGGAGCATCGGTGCGGTGGACAACGGTGTGGTACGGCCTGCTTTTTCAGAGGCTGATATGACTGCACGTTGTTGGTTACGAGACCAATTCGAAGCCGCGGGTCTTACGACCACCCTCGATGGGGTGGGCAACGTGTTCGGTGCGTCTTCGAATCCAGGACCAGCACTTCTCCTTGGGTCGCATTCGGATACCCAACCGACTGGTGGTTGGCTCGATGGCGCGCTGGGTGTTGTTTATGGTCTAGAAGTGGCCCGGACGCTCGCAGAAGATTCAGCGACTCGCCATCTCGCAGTTGATGTCGTCTCCTTGCAGGATGAGGAGTCGCGGTTTATTGGTTGTCTTGGAAGTCGGTCATTGTGTGGATTGTTGGCAACGGACATGGAGTCGACTGCGGTGGACCGCGATGGTGTACGGTTGGTCGATGCCCTTCGCGAAGTTGGTCTCGCGGATGTACCTCGCACGCGTCTTGAACCGGAGCGCTATGCTGGATTTCTTGAAGCGCACATCGAGCAGGGTCCTCATCTTGAGGCCGATGGCCTGCGGATCGGGGTGGTGACATCAATCGTGGGATTGGGCGGGCTCCGTTTGACCTTTGTCGGCCAGCAGAATCACGCCGGTACCACGATGATGCATCTGCGCAAAGACGCGGCCACCGCGTTGTTCGCCCTGGCCGCTGAGATTAACGAGACATTTCCAAAAATTGCCGGGCCCCGTACGGTCTGGACGATGGGTCGCGCGGTTGTTCACCCGGGAGCTGCCTCGATTGTGCCGGGTTATGCCGAGCTCGATCTTCAGTACCGAGATCCATCTGAGGAAGTTCTTGACTTACTGGAAGCTGAGGTCGAGCGGTTGGCGAAGGAAGTGTCATCGCGAGGCGGAGCGAAGGTCTCGGTCGAGTTGGCGCGAGAACGTATTACGCCGGTCAAGATGGATCGAACTTTGTGCAAGCACCTAGGCGCGGCGGCCGAACGATCCGCACCGGGACAATGGACCGAGATGCCGAGTGGTGCGTATCACGATGCAGGAGTGATCTCGGAAGTCTTACCCACGGCTATGTTGTTCATTCCGTCGATCGGCGGTATCAGCCATGATTTCGCCGAAGACAGTCACGATGACGACATTGTGCTGGGTTGTCAGGTGTTGGCCGACGCGACGGCTGCAATTCTGAGCAGTTAGGCTCGGCTGCAGGGGTATAAGCACCGACTTGACAAGTCTTTGATTTGGAACGATTAGATGGCCGCAACCGGTCCAATGGTTTCGTTCTGCATTTTGTTCGGATCTCGAACGATTGCGACGATGTTGCCTACGTGCTGTTTAGCGAGAAATGCCTTTTGGGCTGAAGCCAGATCCCGCAGCGGATAGGTTGCAGCGAGCACGGGTGAAACCTCGCCCCGTTCGATATAGCCGACCAGTCGAGCGAAAAGCCCCTGGGGGATCACAGTCGCGCCGGTGAAGGTCAGGTCATTGAGATAAAAGGTGCGCAAATCGAATTCGACCATCGGTCCGGCAATGGCGCCGGCGCAGGTATAGCGCCCGCCCGGGCACAATACATCGATTAATTGCGGCCAGAGTGAGCCTCCAACGACATCGGCTATTACATCAACCGATCGACGGCCAATTGCTTGATCGAGCGCTGCCGGAAGATCGTGTGGCTCGCGGGGTAATATGGCATCGGCTCCAATGCCCCGAAGTTGATTCGCCTTGGATTCGCTGCAAAGTGCGACTGGGGTTGCACTGCGGCGACGGATGAGTTGCACAAGTGCGGTGCCGACTCCCCCCGACGCACCTGTGACGAGCACCACATCGCCTTTTACCACTGCAGCTCGATCGAGCATATTTTCGGCTGTCACCCAGGACGTGGCAAAGGTCGCAAGTTCGGCGTCGCTCAGCGGACTCTCGATCGAGTGAACGTTGCGCGCATCGACGGTGGTGTACTCAGCATAGCCACCATCGCACTCGGAGCCAAAATACCGACACTTTCCAATATTGTCGGGATCGTTCCAGTCCCTAATCCAGGTGTCGATCATCACCCGCCGGCCGAGGAGTTCGCGGGAGACTCCTTCTCCAAGGGCCACCACCCGCCCGCACACATCAGCGCCTTGGATTCTTGGAAATTGCACTGACTCCCCCCAACCACCATCATCTCCAGTTTCGATGAAGCCCTGGGTACCGCCTGTCACCGTCGTTCCCTCTCTCACGCTCTTGGCGTACCAACCAGAACGGGTATTGATATCGGTATTGTTGAGGCCACAGGCACCGACCTCGATCAACGCTTCACCGGGGGCTGCGATCGGGGTTGGCCAGTCTTCTCGGTATGCGAGCTGGTCGATACCACCATGCCCGCGGGTGACGACCGCGCGCATGGTGGCAGGAATCTCAGCCTGACTCATTGGAGCTTTTCCTTCTCAGCGCGCCTGGGATAAATAACGAGTGGTTTCCCATTGTAGTCGTTGCCCATATCTATATGACGCCGTAGCTGTGATAGGCAGCACAGAATTCCTCCCAATCCGCGAACTGGGTTACGGTGGTACCTTAATTCCTGCAGAATCGACTTCTTTCTTTGCCATTTCCATGGAGAAATCATTATGGACCAAGCACGTTTTGAACAGGGACTCGCAGTGCGTAAGGATGTTCTCGGCGCTGAGTACGTCGAACAGGCAATTGCTAACGCTGGCGAATTCTCTGGCGACTTCCAAGAGCTTTTGACTGAATACTGTTGGGGAGCAATCTGGGGTGACGAGACTTTGGCGCGCAAGACCCGCAGCATGATCAACGTCGCTATGATTGCAGCCTTGAATCGTATGCACGAATGGGAGCTTCACTTTCGCGGTGCGATCAAAAACGGTGTGAGTCGGGACGAGTTAAAAGCGATTTTGAGCCAGATCGCAATCTATTGCGGCGTTCCAGTGGCAGTCGAATGTCACCGGATTGCAAAACGGGTATTTAAGGAGCTCGACCAAAGTTAACAAAAGGCAGAACCGGAGAACGACCTTGAAAAGACACCAGCAAACTCATTTTGTTTTCCTTAATCTAGGTCATTTCATCGATCATCTTTTGATGTTGGTTTTCGCTACGGCAGCAGCGCTGACTTTGGCCCGGGAGTGGGGTATGTCGTACGCTGAGTTGATTCCATACGCGACCCCCGGTTTTGTCGCGTTCGGTCTCTTTTCTTTGCCCGCCGGCTGGCTGGCTGATAAGTGGAGCCGTGAAGGCATGATGCTGGTGTTTTTTTTCGGCATTGGAATATCCGCAGTCGCAACCGCATTGGCGCAGTCTCCCCTTCAGATGGCCTTCGGACTGTTCGCGATTGGGGTGTTCGGTGCGATCTACCATCCTGTTGGAATTCCGCTGGTAATTCAGGGGTATGTGAAGACCGGTCTGCGGATCGCAGTGAACGGCGTTTTCGGGAATCTCGGTGTAGCTTCGGCCGCTTTGTTAACGGGGTATCTGGTAGATCAAAGTGGGTGGCGCTCGGCATTCATCTGGCCGGGCTTGGTTACGATCGTCATCGGGGTAGGGTATGCATTTCTCGTGGCACGTGGGCGCTCCAAAGAGCCGTCGGCCGATGAGGGCGGAGCATCGCCGGCCACTGCCACCACAGGCAACTTGCAATTGGGTCGAAATCTATTGATTCGAATTTTTGCGATCGTGTTTTTCTCTACAGCTGTTGGTAGTTTGGTGTTCCAGAGTACGACCTTTAGTTTGCCAAAAATTTTTGATGAGAGGCTCGGCGATCTGGCGATATCCGCAACCTTGGTTGGCTGGTATGCCTTTGT